>PVBE011443498.1_pt1 | contig 10710 bp, 10 predicted proteins | sample 1631181 | NCBI WGS metagenome assembly PVBE01 (sample SAMN08397723, study PRJNA350692) | Marine metagenome, whole genome shotgun sequencing project. | isolation source: water | place: Pacific Ocean | collected 2012-04 | reverse complement strand
TCGAGAGTACGGCGCCCGGCCAGGGACATGACCTGGAAGCCGCCCGAATCCGTGAGGATCGGCCCCGGCCAGTTCATGAACCGGTGAAGCCCCCCCAGCTTGGCCACGCGCTCGGCCCCCGGCCGCAGCATCAGGTGGTAGGTGTTGCCGAGGACGATCTCGGCCCCCGTCTCGCGCACCGCCTCGGGCGTCATGGCCTTGACTGTCCCCGCCGTGCCGACGGGCATGAAGGCGGGAGTCGCGATTTGGCCGTGCGCGGTCGTGAGGCGCCCTGTCCGCGCGGCACCGCACGTCGCCTGCACGTCGAAGCCGAAGGCGGGCGCGCTCATGCCCCCTCGGCCTGCTCGAGGAGGCAGGCATCGCCATAGGAGTAGAAACGGTAGCCCGCGCCCTTGGCGTGCTCGTAGGCCGCCAGCATACGTTCACGCCCGGCGAAGGCGGCGACCAGCACGAAGAGGGTCGAGCGCGGCAGATGGAAGTTGGTGAGCAGCATATCCACGGCCTTGAAGCGGTATCCCGGCATGATGAAGAGGTCGGTCTCGCCGCGAAAGGGCCGAACCGTGCCGTCGTCGGCGGCGGCGCTTTCGAGGAGGCGAAGGCTGGTGCTGCCGACGGCGACGATGCGCCCGCCCGCCGCCCGCGCCGCGTTGACCGCATCGGCGGCCGCCGCCGGAACCTCGCCCCATTCCGCATGCATGCGGTGATCCCGCAGATCCGCGGCCTTGACCGGCAGGAAAGTGCCCGGACCGACATGGAGCGTCACGCTCGTGCGCCCGATGCCCCGCGCCTCCAGTACTTGCGTGAGCCGGGGCGTGAAGTGAAGGCCGGCCGTGGGCGCCGCGATGGCGCCGGCGCGGGTGGCGAACATGGTCTGGTAGTCGTCGCGGTCCTGCTTGTCGGGACCTGCCTCGCGGGGGATGTAGGGCGGCAGCGGCATGGCGCCGTGCGCCTCGAGCGCGGCCATGAGACGCGCGCCGGCCCGGTCGAAACGGAGCGTGACGGCGCCCCCGTCCCCCTTCGCCACCACCTCGGCTGAAAGCCCGCCCTCGAAATCGATTCGGTCACCCGGCCGCAAGCGACGCGCCGGCCGCGCCAGCGCCAGCCAGCCGTCGTCGGTGGCGCGGATCAGCGTCGCCTCGACGCGAACCTCGCCGCGGCGGCCCGTGAGCCGCGCCGGAATCACCCGTGTGTCGTTGACCACCAGGAGGTCGCCGGGCGCGAGCAGGTCCGCGAGATCGCCGATGCGCCGGTCGCCGAGGCCCTCGCCCACCACGAGCAGGCGCGCCGAATCACGGGGCCGCGCCGGCCGTGCCGCGATCAGCGCGCGCGGCAGCTCGAAATCATAGGCGTCGAGGGCGGTAATTTCGTCGGTCACGACAGTCCATGCCCCGGTCCGGTTTGGGCGGCGCTTGACCGCGGCCGTGGCGGACCTTACACGAAGGCCGTTCGCGGAACGAGACGCCAGAACGGAGCGGGACATGACGAATGGGGGAAGCGGATCGGAGCCGGCGGCGCGCTATTCGCTCTGGTTCGTGATAATCGCGGCCGTCTTCGTGACGTGCCTCATCGCCTCCAACATCATCGCCGTCAAGCTGATCTCGGTCGCGGATCTCATCCTGCCGGCGGCGATCATCATCTTCCCCCTGAGCTACATCATCGGCGACGTCCTGACGGAGGTCTACGGCTACCGCGAGGCGCGGCGCGTCATATGGCTCGGCTTCGCCTGCAACCTCCTGGCCGTGGCGGCGGTGGCGGCCGCTGGATGGCTGCCAGCCGCCGGTTTCTGGGATGGCCAGGCGGCCTACGAGCGCATCCTAGGCTACGTGCCCCGCATCCTCCTCGCCTCCTTCCTCGCCTACCTGGTGGGCGAGTTCGCCAACGCCTACGTCCTGGCCAAGATGAAGATCGCGACCGGGGGCCGCTGGCTGTGGGCCCGCACCATCGGCTCGACGATCGTCGGCCAGGGTCTCGATTCGGCCATCTTCGTGACCGTCGCCTTCGCCGGGCAGATGCCCACGGTGGCGCTCGTCGGTGTGATCGTCACCCAGTGGCTCGCCAAGTCGGCCTACGAGGCGGCCGCGACGCCGGCCACCTACGCGGTCGTCGGGTTCCTCAAGCGGCGCGAAGGCCTCGATGTCTACGACCGCGAGACGCGCTTCAACCCCTTGGCCATCGCTGATTGACCCAATCGCGAACGAGAGTAAATGTGGCTAAACTGTGGCGTTTGCGCTGCCGCAATTGTATGACTGAAGGGTGAGCATGCGTCTCGACCACCCGACACTGGAAGCCGCCGGAGCGACGCCGGTTGCGATGCCCCGCGCCGTCGAGACTCCGTCCGGCAAGGGCTCGGGCGACGAGAACTTCCCGGTCGGCTCGTGGCTGCTGCCGGCCCGGCTGCGGCCCCACGTGGCTACTTTCTACGCCTTCGCCCGCGCCATCGACGACATCGCCGACAACCCGGCCCTCGCGCCCGAGGACAAGGTGGTGCGGCTCGACGGTTTCGCCGCCGCCATCCTTGGCCGCGACACCGACCATCCCGGCTACGCCAAGGCCCACCGCATGCGCGAGAGCCTGGCCGAGACGAGCGTGCCACCCCAGCATTGCCTCGACCTGATCGCGGCCTTCAAGCAGGACGCCACCAAGCTGCGCTACGACGATTGGGACGACCTGATGGGTTACTGCTTCCTCTCGGCATCGCCGGTGGGGCGCTATCTTCTCGATCTGCACGGCGAATCGCGGGATGGTTACGGCGCGTCGGACGCGCTCTGTAACGCGCTTCAGGTCATCAACCACCTCCAGGACTGCCAGGAAGACTACCGCGACCTCGACCGCGTCTACCTGCCCCAGGACTGGATGGCGGCGGCGGGTGTCACGGTCGCCGACCTCGACGCCGATGCGGCCAGCCCCGGCCTGCGCCAGGTCCTCGACAGGACCCTCGATGCCACCGAGGGTTTGATGGTGGAGGCACGCAAGCTCGCGGGCCAGCTCGCCGACCGGCGCCTCGCCATGGAATCGGCGGCCATCGTCGAGATCGCCGATCGCCTCATCGGCCACCTGCGGCGGCGCGACCCGGTCGCCGAGCGGGTCGAGCTCGGCAAGCCCGCCTTCCTGCGTTGCATCCTCGTTGGCGTCTGGCGGGTGTGGACGTGACGCCCGGCGCCTCGCTCGTGACCGGTGGCGCCGGGTTCATCGGCCGGCACCTGGTGCGCATGCTGGTCGAGCGGGGCGAGCGGGTGCGCGTGCTCGACATCAGCGGCGGCAAGGGCCTGCCGCGCGCGGTTGATTTCAAGCGCGGCTCGATCACCGACGCGGACGCGGTCGACCGGGCGCTCGACGGTATGGACCGGCTCTATCACCTGGCGGCCGACCCCAACCTGTGGTTGCCCGACAAGGCCCAGTTCCTTGCCGTCAACCTGGGCGGCACACGCACCGTCCTCGACGCCGCCGAGCGGCACGACCTCGAGCGCATCGTCTACACTTCGACGGAATCCATTCTGAGGAGCCGGCGACGCGAGGGCGTCATGGACGAGTCCATGTGCGCGGCCCTTGCCGACATGCCGGGCTCCTACTGCAAGTCCAAGTTCCTCGCCGAGCAGGAGGCGCTCGCGGCGGCCGAGCGCGGCTTGCCGGTGGTCATCGTCAACCCGACCTTGCCCGTGGGTCCCGGCGATCACAACCTGACCCCGCCCACGCGCATGATCGCGCAGTTCCTCGGGCGGGAAGCCCCCGCCTATCTCGATTGCCAGCTCAACATGATCGACGTGCGCGATCTCGCGCTCGGCCATATCCTCGCGGCCGAGAAGGGGCGCATAGGGGAGCGCTACATCCTCGGCGGCGAGAACCTCCGCATGAGCCAGTTGCTCGCCATCCTGGACGAGGTCTCCGGCGTCGCCATGCCGAAGGCGCGCGTGCCCTAATGGCTGGCCTGGGCCACGGGCGCCGTCTCCGAGCTCGCCGCCGACCTTCTGACCCACAAGCGGCCCATGGCGCCGTTCGCGGGTGTCCGCCTTGCCGGTACGGCCATGGCTTTCGATTGCTCCAAGGCCCAGCGCGAGCTCGGTCTCCCGCACCGCCCGATCCGTGAATCCCTGGCGGACGCCGTCGCCTGGCTTGCCGAGGAAGGATACTGGGAGCCCGCGGTCGATACCCGCGCGCTTACGTCAAGATCAGCCTAGTTCACACACTGGCACATGTTTTCAATGGCTTGCAAAGTTTTCTTCATTTTGACATCCTGCGCCGCGATCGTGTCGGGGCGAGGCGCGGCGGCGATAACAGCTCGATGAAGAGGGGGCCGTGGGCAAAGACCGACTGTTGACAGAGGCGCAGATCGACGATTTCCGAGGCGACGGGTTCGTCGTGGTGCGGGGCATGTTCGACGAAGAAGAGATGGCGCGCATCGTGGCCTGGAGCGACGAGATGGAATCGCGGTCCGAGTCGCCTGGCGCGTACATGAAGTACTTCGAGGAAAGCTTGAGAGCCCCCCGGGAGCGCATCCTTCAGCGCCTCGAGAACTTCTATCCCTACCACGACGGCTTCGGCGGCCTCTTCGACGGCAAGCTGCGCCAGGCGAGCGCCGAGCTGTTCGGCGCCGAGGCCGTGCTGTTCAAGGACAAGATCAACTTCAAGAAACCCGGTGGAGACGGCTTCAAGCCGCATCAGGACCAGCAGGCGGGCTGGGGCACTTATGCCGACCTCTTCGTCACCGCCATGGTCAGCATCGACGCCGCCACCATTGAGAACGGCTGCCTCGAGCTGGTGGCCGGCCACCACGACCGCGGCCTGATCGGCGACGAATGGACGCCGCTCGACGAGAACAAAATGGCGGACATGGAATTCGTCGCCTACCCGACCGAGCCGGGCGACGCCGTGTTCTTCGATTCCTACTGCCCACACGGCTCGAACCCCAATCTCACGGACACCATGCGCCGCATCCTCTACATCACCTACAACCGCCTGTCCGACGGCGACCACCGGGACCGGTACTACGCCGACAAACGCAAAAACTACCCGCCGGATATCGAGCGCGAGCCGGGCAGGGATTACGTGTTTCGGGTATGACCATGGTCAGCTTCGCCTTGCTGTTGGCTGCCCTGGCGCTCGCCGCCTGGATATACCTGACGCTGTTCCACGGCCGCTTCTGGCATGCCGATCAGCGCCTCCCCCCGGCCACGCGCGAGCCCGAAACATGGCCCGAGGTTGTCGCGATCGTGCCGGCGCGAAACGAGGCCGATCTGGTTGGGCAGGCCGTGGCCTCGCTCCTCAACCAGGATTACGCGGGCCCCCTCTCGATCATCCTTGTCGATGACCGGAGCAGCGACGGAACGACCGAGGCCGTCCTCGATGCGATCCGGACGCGGAATGCAAAAGCGCGGCTGGCCATCGTTCCAGGACAGCCCCTGCCGCACGGCTGGGCGGGGAAAGTCTGGGCCATGGCCCAGGGGCTCGAATGGGCGGCGTCGGACGTCCCCCATGCGCGATACATTCTGTTCACGGACGCGGACGTGGGCCACGCCCAGGGCGCGGTCAGGCATCTGGTCGCCAAGGCGGAGGCCGAGGAGCTCGACCTCGTCTCCCTCATGGTGCGCCTCGAGTGCGAGAGCGGGTGGGAGAGGCTGCTGGTCCCCGCCTTCGTCTTCTTCTTCCAGAAGCTCTATCCGTTCCCCCGCGTCAATCGTCCGGCAAGCAGCATGGCAGGTGCGGCCGGCGGCACCATGCTGGCCCGGCGCGCGGCGCTCGAACGGATCGGCGGCATGTCCGCGATACGGGACGCGGTGATCGACGATTGCGCGCTTGCCCGCGCCATCAAGGCTCGCGGCGCCATCTGGCTCGGCCTCGCCGATGCGACACGCAGCCTCCGCTCTTACGAAGGCCTCGATGACATTTGGCGCATGGTGGCGCGGTCGGCCTTCACCCAGCTCCGCCATTCGTGGCTGCTGCTCGCGGCCACGGTGATTTTCATGCCCGTGCTCTACATCGTGCCGCCCGTCATGGCCTTCGCGGGCCTCGCGATGGGCGATCCGTGGGTCACGGCCATCGGCTTCGCCGGATGGCTCCTGATGATGCTCTGCTATCTTCCGACCCTGCGACACTATGGCCGGCCAACGTGGGAAGCCGCGCTGCTGCCCGCGTCGGGCTTCCTCTACACCCTGATGACCATCGATTCGGCGCGCAGCCACTTGCGCGGCGAGGGCGGCAACTGGAAGGGGCGCACCTATTCCGCCCCCGCGCGCAGCCACTGAGCGCGGCCGGGCGGCCGGACAGAACCGCCAGGGGGACTGACGCGGGCGATGAGCAGCAACCCGGCGAACGCGGTCGAAGCGACGGCGCCAGCGAGCCAGGGGGCTCCGGCCGACTTCGACCATGTGCGCGCGGTCGTCGCCGATTCGGGAACCTCGTTCTTCTGGGCCATGCGACTCCTGCCGGAGCCACGGCGCGAAGCCATGTTCGCCATCTACGCCTTCTGCCGCGAGGTCGACGACATCGCCGACGATCCGGCACCGATGGCGGAGAAGAGCGCCGGCCTCGCCGGCTGGCGGGACGAGATCGCACACCTCTTCGCCGGTCACCCGACTTATCCCACCGGGCGGGCGCTGCTCGGCCCCGTCAACGCATACGGCCTCAGGCAAGAGGACTTCCTGGCCCTCATCGAAGGCATGGAAATGGACGCGGCGGACATCCGCGCGCCCACCATGGTGGAGCTCGAGCTCTATTGCGACCGTGTCGCCTGCGCCGTGGGGCGGCTCTCGGTCCGGGCCTTCGGCGCGACCGAGGCACGGGCCGAGGACGTGGCCTTCGCGCTCGGCCAGGCGCTCCAGCTCACCAACATACTGCGCGATATCGAGGAAGACGCGGCGCGGGGCCGTCTCTACTTGCCGCGCGAGCTCTTGGAGGCAAATGGCATCGCGGTCACGGACCTGGCCGAGGTGCTGCGCCATCCGGCGCTGCCGGCCGTGTGCGACGGCTTGGCGGCGGTCGCTGAGCGCCGGTACGCCGAGGCCCGCGCGGCCCTGGCCGATTGCGCCCGCCGGCCCATGCGCCCGGCGCGAGTGATGATGGAGGTCTATTCCCGCACGCTCGCGCGGCTGCGCGCGCGGGGCTGGACGCGGCTCGGGGAGCCGGTCTCGCTGCCCAAGGCCGAGAAGCTCTGGATCGCGTTCCGCCACGGGCTGCTGTGAGAACGGTCCACGTCGTCGGCGCCGGTGTCGCGGGACTCGCTTGCGCGGTGCGCCTGGCCCGGGACGGCCGGAGCGTCCAGCTCCACGAAGCGGCCGGCCATGCGGGCGGGCGCTGCCGGTCCTTCTTCGACGAGACTCTGTCGCGCACCATCGACAACGGCAACCACCTGCTGTTGAGCGGCAACCGCTCGGCCATGGCCTACCTCGACGAGATCGGCGCCCGGGACAGCCTCATGGGCCCGGCCGGGCCGGCCTTTCCCTTCTTCGATCTGGAGAGCGGCCGGCGCTGGACCGTGCGCCCCAACCTCGGCCGGCTGCCGTTGTGGATCTTCGCCCCCGGCCGCCGGGTGCCGGAGACGGGTGTGGGCGACTACCTCAAAGCCCTCACCCTCGCCCGCGCCCGGCCGGAGGATACGGTCGCGGATCGCCTCGACGCGAGCGCGGCCCTCTATGCCCGCTTCTGGGAGCCCCTCGCCGTCTCGATCCTCAACACGGCGGCCGAGGAAGGGGCGGCAAGCCTCCTCTGGCCCGTATTGACGGAGATCTTCGGCCGCGGCGGCGCCGCCAGCCGGCCGCTGATCGCACGCGTGGGCTTGAGCCACAGCTTCGCCGAGCCGGCGCTGGCGCTGCTCGCCGGGCGGGGCGCCGAGGTAGGCTTCAACCGCCGCCTGCGCGCCATCACGACCGCGGGCGACATGGTCGAAGCGCTCGACTTCGGCGATGAGACAATCGCCCTCGGCGATTCAGACCGGGTCGTGCTGGCCGTGCCGCCGGCCGCCGCCGTGGCTCTCCTGCCCAGCCTCATCGTGCCCGTCGAGACGCGCGCCATCGTCAACGCCCACTTCCTGTTGGCGGAGCCGGTCGATACGCCCGGCGGGTCCCCGTTCCTCGGGCTCCTGGGAGGCACCGCCCAGTGGCTCTTCGTGCGCGGCGACGTGGTTTCGGTGACCGTGAGCGCCGCCGACGCCCTCGCCGACAAGCCATCCGACGAAATCGCGTCAGCACTCTGGGCCAACGTGGCCCGCGCGCTCGGCCAGCCGCGCCAGCCCCAGCCGCCCGTCCGCATCATCAAGGAGAAACGCGCCACCTTTGCCCAGACCCCGGCCCAGGCCGCGCTCCGCCCCGGCACGCGCACCGCCTGGCGCAACCTGTTCCTCGCCGGCGACTGGACCGATACAGGGCTGCCAGCCACAATCGAGAGCGCCATCCGCTCGGGCCATACCGCGGCGGCGGCGGTCGCGGGTGGTTAGAGGAAATGCATCTGGACAAGACAGGGGCCCCTCACCTAGGTTCCGTGCTTCGTAAAAACCGGTTTGGAACCCGTAGCTTGGGGGTCACGGCCGGTTATGAGCGCCGAGAGACGTAATGGGGCCAAGGACGTGACGACGGGAGCCGATCGGGACGATCTCGGCGCGTGGATCGAGAGCGCCGTCGAGCCCGTGATCGCCGATGCGCGCAACGCCCTCGCCAGTCACCAGCGTGCGGACGGCCACTGGCTGTTCGAGTTGGAACCGGACGTCTCGGTCCCCGCCGAATTCATCATGCTCGGCCATTTTCTCGACGAGATCGACGACGAGCTGGACCAGAAGCTCGCCAGCTACCTGCGCGAGACCCAGGCAGATCACGGTGGCTGGCCGCTGTACTACGACGGCGACTTCAACATCAGCTCCAGCGTGAAGGCGTACTATGCCCTGAAGCTCACGGGCGACGATGTCGACGCGCCGCACATGCGCCGCGCGCGCCAGGCGATCCTGGATTTCGGCGGCGCCGCGCGCGCCAACGTCTTCACCCGCATCGCCCTCGCCCTCTTCGGCGAGGTGCCGTGGCGCGCGGTGCCCGTGATGCCGCCCGAGATCATGCTGTTGCCGCGCTGGTTCCCCTTCCACATGAGCAAGGTGTCCTACTGGTCGCGCACGGTGATCGCACCCCTCCTCGTGCTGATGGCGACCAAGCCGCGGGCCAAGAACCCGCGCGGCATCGGGGTCGCGGAACTCTTCACGACGCCGCCCGAGCGCGAGCGCCACTATATGCGGAACCCGACGGGCTCGGCCTGGGGCACCTTCTTCATCGGCGCCGACAAAGTCCTTCGTATCGTCGAGCCCCTGTTCCCGAAGGGACCACGGCGCAAGGGCATCGAGAAGGCCATCGCCTTCACCACCGAGCGCCTCAACGGCGAGGACGGGCTGGGCGCCATATATCCCGCTATAGCCAACGCGGTGATGGCGTTCGAGACACTTGGCTACCCCAAGGACCACCCGGATCTCGTGACGGCAAAGCGCTCGATCCGCCGGTTGTTTACCTTTGGCGAGGGCTCGCCCATCGGCGACGGGCCCGCGGGCAAGAACGCGCGACCCTATTGCCAGCCTTGCATCTCGCCCCTCTGGGACACGTGCCTCGCCTCGCACGCCATGCTCGAGGCCGAGGCCGACGAGGCGTGCATCTCCAAGGCGGCGGACTGGATGACGGAGCGTCAGATCCTCGATGTGGTCGGCGACTGGGCGACACGGCGCCCGGGCTTGCGCCCTGGCGGCTGGGCCTTCCAGTACAACAACCCCCACTACCCCGACGTCGACGACACGGCCGTCGTCGCCATGGCGCTGCACCGCACCGGCGACCCCAGGCACCGCGAATCGATCGCCCGCGCCGAGGAATGGGTCGTCGGCATGCAGAGCAAGAATGGCGGCTGGGGCGCCTTCGACGCCGAGAACACTCATTACCTCCTCAACAACATCCCCTTCGCCGATCACGGGGCGCTCCTCGACCCGCCCACCGCCGACGTGACCGCGCGTTGCCTCAGCATGCTAGTACAGCTCGGCCGCGGGCGTGACGACGCGGCCGTGGCCCGCGCCATCGCCTACCTCAAGGCCGAGCAGGAGTCGGACGGCTCCTGGTTCGGGCGCTGGGGCACCAACTACGTCTACGGCACCTGGTCGGTGCTGTGCGCCCTCAACATCGCGGGCGAGGACCTCGAGGCGCCCTATATCCGGAAGGCGGTCGCCTGGCTGGATGACCGCCAGCGCGAGGATGGCGGCTGGGGCGAAGACGGCGCCACCTACTGGGCCGACCGCAAGACCGAGTGCAAGGAGAGCACGCCGTCCCAAACCGCCTGGGCGCTGCTCGGCCTGATGGCCGCGGGCGAGGTCGAGAGCCCGGTCGTGCGGCGCGGCATCGAATACCTGCTGGCGGTGCCCAGGGACGGTTCCAAGTGGGAGGAGAAGCTCTTCACAGCGATTGGCTTCCCACGCATCTTCTATCTCCGCTATGACGGCTACAGCCGGTACTTCCCGCTCTGGGCGCTCTCGCGCTACCGCAACCTGATGCGCGGCAACGCGCGCACCGTCCCCCACGGCATGTGACCGCCCGGCCCGCCAACCCGCCGCGCACGGGTATCGTCACCGGCCTGGCGGCGGAGGCGGACTGCCTGCGCAAGTCGCGAGCCGGAGTTGAACCGCGAATTCTGGTTTCGGGCGGGGTGCCGGCACGAACGGGCGAGCTTGCCCGGTCGCTCGTCGAAGAGGGTGCTGTCGGCCTCGTG
>PVBE012337305.1_pt1 | contig 10711 bp, 6 predicted proteins | sample 1631181 | NCBI WGS metagenome assembly PVBE01 (sample SAMN08397723, study PRJNA350692) | Marine metagenome, whole genome shotgun sequencing project. | isolation source: water | place: Pacific Ocean | collected 2012-04 | reverse complement strand
GCCCTGCTGCTGGAGATGGCGATCCACTCGTTTGACCAGGCGCGACTGATCTCCGGGGCGGAGGCGCAGCATGTATACTGTCACGAGTGGAACCCGGTCGGTTCATGGTACCGGCACGGTGCCTCAGCGATAGCGATCTTCGAAATGACCGACGACATCGTCTACACCTACCAGGGGGCGTGGAGCAGCGAGGGGTGCAGCACGCCATGGGAATGCGCCTGGCGCATTGTCGGTGACAAGGGCAGCGTCACCTGGGACGGGGCCGACAGCTTCAAGGCACAGGCAGTGCGCAGCGACAAGGGATTCCACCGGCCACTGCGCGACCTGACTGTCCCGGTTCGCGTGCCGCAGAAGAAGACCGGGCGCCACAGCGGCGTGATTCTCGAGTTCCTCGACTGCGTGCGCCATGGCGGCCGGCCCGAAACGCACGCCGCCGACAACATCAAGAGCCTGGCAATGGTCTTCGGCGCCATCAAGAGCGCAAGCACGGGAAAACGGCTGCCGGTTGACTGACAACGAAGCGGAAGAGGCTTCACGGGCGCCGGCCCGAAAGGCCGCCGCACCAATCCCCTGTTCGGCCCCCGGTTATGAGCCGACAGATTGAAATGTGGAATTCTGTTCGTAATTTCTGCACGGCACGATACCACTTCTTTTCACACGGTGACAAATGAGAATGCGAAAGACGGCGTACATCTGTTTTGGCATGATCGGGCTCAGCCTGCTGTCGACAAGCTGTGTCACGCGACGCAACCTTGAGAAATCAGGCGGGCTTGACATGCGACTTGTCCAGAACCGCCAGGTCAAGGTCTGGGGATCCGCCTGGGAGGAAAACGGCGCGTTGACGGTGGCTGGGTCGGTTCGTCCGAGGTCCCCGGAGAAAGGCACCGAGGCCGGGCATCTCCATGTCACGATCCGCGAGCGCACCGGCAACGAGTTCGCTGCACAGGTGATCAAGCTCCGCCGCATCGAGGCGCGGAAACGCGTTCCCGACGTCATCAAGTTCTCAGTGCCCTTTGCTTCAATACCTCCGAAACTTTCGATCATTCGCCTCGAATGGCACGCCGGCGTCAATTGCCCAGCAACCCGGTGAGCGTGCCGGCATCTGCCTTCGGGTGATTGCCGGGATTAAACGGCGCCGGTTCCCGCGGGAATTGGGCTGCGGTGGTCCGAATACTGCGATATCAAGGGCAGCCGGGCAGTCGAATGCCTTCGATGGCGCTGTCCTGAGGAGTCGTGTATTCTTGACTTCGGAATGTTCCTGCACCACTTTAAAGGTATGAAGCACACACGTTCAGCATCGCTGATCCTCATCCTGATGGCGGCCTGCATTCTCCCGCAAGGCATGGGCTGGATAATTTGCCCGCACCAGGGAAGCCTCGGCGTTCAAGCCTGCGGAGCATGCCCGCTGGCGCCCGCTGTAGCGGTCGAGGAAGAGGCCGGCCAGAACAGCTGTTGCGATACTTCTGCGTCCACCGCAGTCACGGCTGTGCCGCCGAACATCCTGACGACGTCCTGTTGCCAGCGCTTGGGCGAGATCTCGGGCTACACCGCGCAGCAGACGGACCCCTGTCGTGTCGGCGGGTCGACGGCAGCGGCCATCGGCACTTCTTTCCATGTTGAAGATCAGCCTGTCTTCCAGGCGACTGCCGGGGGCTACCATTCGGCCTTGACCCGGCAGCTTCCGTCCCGGTACCTGTTCCAGGAGAACTGTGCCCTGCTGATCTGACCTCGCCGCGGCGCCCTGCCGCGTTTCAGTTCCAGTTGCAACACCAGAATTGTAACTGTCGACCGCAGTTGTGCCACCGGCGCAACCTCTACGGACCTGAAAGCGAGATCACCAATCAACATGAATGTTCACACCCGAATCCGGGGATGCATGCTGTGCATCTTTATCCTGCTGCTGAATGCTGCTGGCCAAGCGCCGAAAGTGGCTGACCAGCCGTGGCCCCCTGTTACCAAGGTTGATCTGCCGGGTCTGATTCGTCAGGGGCCGGAGCGCAATCCGTCGATCAAGGCGGCATTGATCGAATGGCAGGCGACCGTCGCGAAACTGCCGCAGGCGGTTGCCTTGCCGGACCCGAAACTGCGCCTCGATTATTTCGTTGACAGCATCGAAACGCGGGTCGGCCCACAGCAATACCGCGTGGGACTCTCACAACGGATTCCATTTCCCGGGACTCTTGCCCAGGCTGGTGAGGTTGCCGGCCGTGACATCCGTATCCGGCACGCCGAATATGACCGGGCTGTTCGTGACTTCATCGTTGATCTGACGGTCAGTTACAACGAACTCGTATACCTTCGCGGTGCGGCGGAAATTACTCGACAGAACCAGGGGCTGCTCGACCACGTCCTCGGAGTGGCCAGTACGCGCTATGCCGAGGGTGCGGCAAAGCTGAACGATGTACTCAAGGCCCAGAGTCAGCTCGCACAGTTGTCGTACGACCTGGTTCTTCTGCACGAACTCGAACAGGTCGAGACGGCACGGATCAATGCCCTGCTGGATCGCCCGTCCGCAACGCCGCTCGGCGAGCTGCAGACGCCGCAACTGTCGCGGTTGCAGAGGTCGCTGCCGGAGATCGAGGCAGTGGCGCTCGGCCAGCGGCAGGAAATCGAGATTGCTGCCGGCCAGGTCGACAAGGCCGCCGAGTCCGTGCGTCTCGCCAAGCTGCAAAACCGGCCGTCGCTGACCCTGAACTCGACGCATGTGCTTGTTGGCGACGCCACGGCAAACGTCGCCGACAGCGGTAAGGACGCCTGGATGGTCGGGGTCGGCATCTCGCTGCCCATCTGGCGCCGTCACTATCGCAGCCGGGTCGACGAGGCGGAATTACGGCATGCCGCGGCGGTCCAGCAGCAACGGGTGATTGAGAATGAGACACGCGCTGCCTTGCGCGCGGTGTATTTCCGGCTCGAAAATGCCCGGCGGTTGATCGAGCTCTACGAGAAAAGCCTGATTCCGCAGGCCGCACAAGCCATGGAAGTTGCCGAGCAGTGGCACGACACCGAGGTCAATGATATTGCCGGTTTTCTCGAGACCCAGGGGGTGTGGTTCAATTTCAACCTGGCGCGGCTGCGTGCCGTCACCGACTATCAGCAGTACCTCGTGCGCCTCGAACAGCTGGCGGGCGGCCTTGTCCCCGACTCAGCCGTCACGCCGGAGGGCCAGCCATGAAACGGCTATACGGCATTCTCCTCAATTTATGCCTGGTGTTCCTGATGTCCGGCTGTGCCAGCCGAAGTCGCCAATGGGTGCTGGCGGACGCCCTCGAACAGCCACAGCCCGACGCCTACTTTGTCGCGAAATCAGCCGCGACCGGGAACCCGTCCGCAGATGCGGCCGATAAGGATCTCCTCGATGATGCGCAGCAGCAGCTCATGCAGTCGAAGGCCCGCTGGGAAGCCGCGCTGACCAATGACGTCCGGCCGGCAACGCTGGCGGGACTGGGCCCGGAAGAGTCTGCCGCATACCGCAAGCTCGCTGTCGACCCGAATCTCGATGCGCAGCTGGCGGCGGCCATTGACCTGGCGACGCTGGCCGGACTGGCGCCCGGGCTGAATCCGACGATCAAGGCAGCGGCAGCACAGGTGCGGGCAACTTTGGAACAGTATCCGCAGGCTGCCCAGCTCGACAATATCCTGCAGCAGTACAATGCCTTTACCAAGCAGCTCGAAACCCGCGTCGGCCCGACTGGCCACAAGCAGATGGCGGCCATGTCCTTTCCGTTTCCCGATGCCCTGGCCCTGAAGGGAAAACTCATAGATGAAGCCGTCGAGCTGGCTCGGCGCCAGCATGAAATTGCGGTCCGGGATGTTGTCACCGAGTTGAGCGAGGCCTACTGCCGCCTCCTGTTCGCCGATGCCTCGATCGCCGTCAACAAGGAAAACCAGGCATTGCTCGAACAGGGGATAAATGTTGCGCTGCAGGAGATTCGCAGCGGCGATTCCAGTTCGAACGTGGTGATCATGGCACAGGTGGAACTGGCGACCCTGGGTGATGCGGTCATTACGCTCGAGGCGGAGCGGGAGACCCTGATCGCTCGCCTCAATTCCCTGCTGGGCCGCTTGCCCTCCGCCGTGCTCGGGCCGCCCGCAGCGCTTGCCGACAGCGACCTGGACATCGATCTCGAAACGCTCTATGATTTTGCCATCGATGGGCGCCAGGAGTTGCAGGAGCAACGGTTGCGCATCGCGCGAATGCGCACGACGGTGACGCTGGCCAGGCGCATGGCCTATCCTGATCCAACCATGGGGCCGGGATACTTCGAGAACCGCATGCGCTTGAGCAGCGGCACCGATGAGGACGCCCCGGCCTTCACGCCGCAGCGCGACCTCGATCATCGGGAGACGCCCTGGTTCGGACAGCGCGATGCCTACATTCGCGAAGTCGAAGTTCGAATCGAGGGCATGCAAAGCTCGCTTGCCGCGATGGAAGACCAGACGCGATTCGCCGTGAAACAGGCGCATTCCGGCCTCGAGACCGCCCGCCGCCGCATCGCCTTGTACCGTACATCGCTGCTACCGCAGGCCCGGCAGTCGCTGGATAACCTGGACTCCGCCTATCGTTCCGGGAAAACGGATTTTCTCAATTTCCTGGACGCCCAGCGGACGCTGCTGCAGTTCCGCCTCGAGGAGCAGCGGGCCTTCCTCGAGTTCCGGCTGCACCTGACACGACTGGATCAACTCGCCGGCCGGGCGCTGCCCAGGAAGTCACTCACAATTGATCAGGAGACGGACCAATGACAAGCGAAACAACAAGACGGCACAGCAAGCCGATCACCGTCGTTGTCCTGGTGATCGCGGCAATCATTCTGTTCGGCGGCGGGTGGCTGATCGGACAACTCGGCGTTGACCCGTCCCGGCATGAGGGCAGCGCCGCCGGTGCACCGCTTGCGGAAGCTGATCGGGCCATCGTCTGGACCTGCACCATGCACCTGCAGATCCGCGCCCGCGAACCGGGCGACTGCCCGGTCTGCGGCATGGAACTGATCACGGCCGCCACGGATTTGAGACTCTCGGCCACGGCCCGGGCCCTGGCACAGGTTGCCGTGGTGCCGGTCGAGCGACGCTGGGTCGCAAGACAGGTTCGACTGGTGGGGTCGATCGAATACGACGAAACCAAGCTGCGGACGATCACCGCCAGGGTCGGCGGCCGCCTGGACCGGCTCTATGTCGATTACACCGGCATATCCGTCAGTAAGGGCGACCACATGGTGTGGATGTACAGCCCCGAGATCCTCGCTGCAGAGGCCGAACTGATCGAGTCGATCAAGGCGGTAGCGGCCGCGGAGGACAGTACCCTGGAACTGGTGCGGAAGAGTGCACGGGCAACCCTCGCCGCGACCAGGGACAAACTGCGGCTGTGGGGGTTGACGCCCGAACAGGTTGCCGAAATCGAGGCGCGTGGCGAACCGTCTGATCATATCCAGATCAATGCGCCGATCGGCGGCGTGGTCATCCAGAAGAACGCTGAAGAAGGCATGTACGTGCAGACCGGGACGCCGATCTACCGGATCGCTGATCTCTCGAAAGTGTGGGTCAAGATCGACGCTTATGAGTCCGACCTGCCGTGGTTGCGCTACGGCCAGGAAGTGACGTTCACCAGCGACTCGCTGCCCGGCGAGACGATTGTTGGCCGGATCGCCTTCATCGACCCGGTGGTCACGGTCAAAACACGCACCGTCAAGATTCGGGCCAATGTCTCTAATGACGACGGCAGGCTCAAGCCCGGCATGTTCGTCCGCGCCGTCGTCGAATCCGGCCTGGCCGCCGGCGGCCGGACGCTCGATGCCAACCTGGCGGGTAAATGGGTAAGCCCGATGCACCCGGAGATCGTCCGCAACGAGCCGGGGCCATGTCCGGTTTGTGGCATGGCACTGGTCAAGGCCGAGGACCTCGGCTTGGTCACCGCCGCCGCCCCCCCCGAGCTGGCACCGCTGGTCATCCCCGCCACTGCCGCGTTGCGTACCGGCCGGCGGGCCATCGTCTACGTCCAGAACCCCGATGACCCGAGCCGTTACGAGGGACGCGAAGTCGTCCTGGGACCGCGGGCCGGTGACTTCTTCCTGGTTCAGTCCGGAGTCGAAGCAGGCGAACTGGTGGTGATCAACGGCAACTTCAAGATCGACAGTTCCAGGCAGATCCTGGCACAGCCCAGCATGATGAACCCTTCGGAGCCCGCTGCCGGGGCGGCGGACTCAGCCCTTTCGCCCGCCACAAAGCGCCTGGAAGGCAGCCACCACGAGGGCAGTCACCATGAAGGGAGTCACAAGGATGAGTGAGCCGGCGCTGCCAATCAATCCCCGTGAACTCGGATTGCTGGACAGGTTGATCCACTTCTGTCTGCGCAACCGGCTGGTCGTCGTCCTGGCCGTCGCCTTCACCGTTGTGTGGGGCGTCGTCGTCGCGCCGTTCGACTGGCAGATCGACTGGTTGCCACGCCAGCCGGTCGCGGTGGATGCGATTCCCGATATCGGCGAGAATCAGCAGATCGTTTTCACCGAGTGGCGGGGACGCTCGCCGCAGGACGTCGAGGCCCAGGTGACCCAGCCGCTGACCGGCGCCATGCTCGGCATGCCGGGCGTCAAGACGGTGCGCAGCTATTCGATGTTCGGGTTCTCATCGATCTATGTCATTTTCAAGGAGGACATCGACTTCTACTGGTCTCGGTCGCGAATCCTCGAGAAACTCAACAGCCTGCCGCGAGACACCCTGCCGCCGGACGTGCAACCGACGCTCGGCCCGGACGCAACGGCACTCGGCCAGGTTTTCTGGTACACGCTCGAGGGGCGCGATGAGGCCGGCAACGTTACCGGCGGCTGGGATCCGCACGAATTGCGATCGATCCAGGACTGGGATGTCCGCTACAACCTCCTGTCGGCCGACGGTATCGCCGAGGTCGCATCGGTCGGCGGCTACGTGCAGGAATACCAGATCGACGTCGACCCCGACGCCATGCGCGCCCACGGCGTCACCCTCGACCAGATCTTCGCCGCGGTCAAGACCTCGAACGTCGATGTCGGCGCCCGGACGATCGAAGTCAACAAGGTTGAGTATGTCATTCGCGGTATCGGGTTCATCAACGACATCGACGACCTCGAAGAGACGATGATCAAGGCGAACGACAACGTCCCGATCTTCATCCGCAATGTCGCCAACGTGACATTGGGGCCGGCATGGCGCCGCGGCGCGCTCGACAAGGGCGGTGCCGAAGTCGTCGGCGGCGTTGCGGTAGTGCGCTATGGCGGCAATCCCCTGGCGACGATCAGGGCGCTGAAAGAGAAGATCGCCGAAATCTCGCCCGGATTGCCGGCCAAGGTCATCATCGACTACAGCAAGGTGAGTGTGCAGGTAGTTCGACAGTTTGCTGAGGACCGCCAATTCCGTGCCTTTGACCGCGGCCACCTCGACCATCCGGCATGGCTCGGCTGGGTCGCCTCGGCCCCGCCCGCGGAGCGTCCGGACTGGTTGACTGTCAGCCAGGTAGAGATCGTCCCGTTCTATGACCGCACCGGTCTGATCTACGAAACCCTGGGCACCCTCAGGACGGCACTGAGCCAGCAGATCCTGGTGACGATCATTGTCATCATCATCATGGTGATGCACCTGCGAAGCTCGGCGGTGATCGCCGGCACATTGCCATTGGCGGTGCTGATGTGTTTCATCGCGATGAAATCCTTCGGTGTCGACGCCAATGTCGTGGCGCTGTCCGGCATCGCGATCGCCATCGGGACGATTGTCGACATGGGCGTGATCATGTGCGAGAACATCCTGCGCCACCTCGACTCGGCACCGGCCGATGAGGATCGCCTGCAGGTCGTGTTCCGCGCCAGTCGCGAAGTGGCGGGCGCGGTGGTGACCGCGATTGCCACGACGATCATCGGGTTCCTGCCGGTGTTCACGATGATCGGGGCCGAGGGCAAGCTGTTCCGGCCGCTGGCCTTCACCAAGACCTTCGCACTGTTTGCCTCGGTCATCGTGGCGCTGGCCGTCGTGCCGGTGTTGGCCCACTGGTTTTTTACGTTCCGCATCAGTTCGCGCCGGCGACGCGACGCGGCACTTTGGAGCCTCGTCGCAGCCGGGGCGGCATGTTGGGTTTTCTGGGTCTGGTGGCTCGGCGCCATCGTTGTCGGCATCGCCGCGTGGCATCTGCTGGCGCCAACGCTGCCGAATGCCCTGGCGGTGCGGTTGCCCAAACTGTCCAACCTGCTGCTGGCCGTGCTCTTTGCCATTCTATTGACCCGGTACTGGCTGCCGTTGGGACCGGCCGCCGGGTTCTTCGCCAATGCCGTCGTCGTGATCGGGCCGATTGCCGGGCTTTTGACTTTCTTCCTGTTGTTCGCCAGGTACTACGAACACCTGTTGGAATTCCTGCTGCGTTTCAAGACGGTGTCGCTGTTTGTGCCGCTGCTTCTGCTTGTGCTTGGCGTCCTGATTTGTCTCGGAATGCGCCGGGAGTTCATGCCCGATCTCGATGAGGGCTCTTATCTCTACATGCCCAGCACGATGCAGCACGCCTCCATTGGCGAGGCACTGGATGTCCTCCAGAAACAGGATAAAGCCTTTGCCGCGATTCCCGAGATCGCCGTGGCGGTCGGCAAGATCGGCCGCGCCGAATCAGCGCTCGACCCGGCGCCGATCTCGATGGTCGAAACGGTCGTCAACTACAAACCCCAGTATCTCGTCGATCGTCACGGCAAACGGTTGCGCTTCAAGTTTGACGCCGGGGCGGCAGATTTTTTCCGTAATGAGCTCAACGAACCGGTCATTGCACCGGACGGCTTGCCGTACAAGGTGCGTGGCGTTTTCGAGCGTGATCAAGACGGCCGGTTGATCAGTGATTCCAGGGGCATGCCGTTTCGCGTCTGGCGACCGGCACTCGACCCGGCCCTGAATGGTGGGCGCGCGGCCTGGCCCGGCATTCGCAATCCCGACGACATTTGGGAGGCGATCACCGCGGCCGGCGAAATCCCCGGCACGACAGCGGCCCCGAAACTGCAGCCTATTGCCGCCCGCCTGGTGATGCTGCAAACCGGGATGCGGGCCCCGATGGGGGTGAAGATCAAGGGGCCGGACCTGGCAACCATCGAGGCTGTCGGCCTTGAACTGGAGCGCTTGCTCAAGGAGGTGCCGGGGGTGGAGCCGGATGCGGTCATCGCCGACCGTATCGTTGGCAAACCGTATATCGAGATCGAGATCGATCGCGATGCCATCGCCCGATACGGCATCCGGGTCGGTACGGTGCAGGACATTATCGAGATCGCCGTCGGCGGGCGCCAGATCACGACGACTGTCGAGGGGCGGCAGCGCTACCCGGTGCGGGTGCGTTACCAGCGCGAGCTGCGCGACTCGATCGAGAACCTGGGCCAGGTCCTCGTCCCCGGGCCTGGCGGACAGCAGATCCCCCTGCTGCAATTATCGGAAATTCGCTACGTGCGGGGGCTGCAGACGATCAAGAGCGAAGGGATGTTCCTCGTCGGACACGTACTGCTTGACAAGCGGCCCGGTTTCGCCGAGGTCGATGTGGTCGAGAGCTGCAAGGCATACCTGCAAAGTAAAATCGACAACGGCCAACTGACGATTCCCCAGGGCGTTTCGTACACCTTCGCCGGGACCTACGAAAGCCAGGTGCGCGCCGGCAAAACGCTGCGGATCGTGTTGCCACTGGCGCTGTTCATCATTTTCATGATCCTCTATGTGAAGTTCAAGTCGGTGTCGGTGACGCTGGTGGTGTTCAGCAGTATCCTCGTCGCCTGGGCCGGTGGTTTTATCCTGCTTTGGCTCTACGGACAACCGGGCTTCATGGACTTTGAACTGTTCGGCACCAACGCCCGCGATTTTTTCCAGGTGTCGCCGGTGAACATGAGTGTCGCTGTGTGGGTTGGTTTCCTGGCGTTGTTCGGCATCGCCTCGGACGATGGCGTGGTCATGACGACCTACCTCGAGCAAACCTTCGCCGGCGGCACGGCGGACTCGATCGCCGGTATTCGATCGGCCGTTGTCGAAGGTGCCAGGCGTCGCATTCGCCCGTGCCTGATGACCACCGCCACGACCATTCTCGCCCTGTTGCCCGTGCTCACCTCGACCGGGCGCGGCGCCGAAATCATGGTACCCATGGCCATCCCGTGTTTCGGCGGCATGCTCATTGAACTGCTGACGATGTTCGTTGTGCCGGTGCTTTACTGCCTGATCCAGGAGACGCGTTTTCGTCTCTCCCGGCTTGCCGCCGAATGAATGACCGTGCAAGTTACTGGGAATTCAAGGCGGGGACTGCCCGCAACTTGACTTGTAATCGTCCTACAAACCCGGCGGCAATTTGCTGCCCGAAAAAACTGGAGACAAACAATGAAGACCCGAACCTGCACAAGATTAGCCGTTGAGGTGTCCACGGCCATGATGATCACCGGTTGCGGCGGCAGCAAAGAGGCGTCCGCCTCGACTGCCCCTGCAAATAATGCCCCGACGACTGCCGAGGCGATGAACTATGAAGTGGGTTGCGGCAGTTGCATTTTTGACATGGCCGGCTTCGAGGGCTGTGCGGCCGCGGTAATGGTCGACGGCAAAGCCTACCAGATCGAGGGGGTGGAAATCCCCGCCCACAAGATTGGCCTGTGCAAGGCCGGTTCCTGGGCCAACATGGCTGGTGAAGTGAAGGACGACACATTCATCGCGACCTCCTTTGCCTTGACGGGATCTGACGATGATGCCGATGCCG
>PVBE011294234.1_pt1 | contig 10711 bp, 15 predicted proteins | sample 1631181 | NCBI WGS metagenome assembly PVBE01 (sample SAMN08397723, study PRJNA350692) | Marine metagenome, whole genome shotgun sequencing project. | isolation source: water | place: Pacific Ocean | collected 2012-04 | reverse complement strand
TTGAATGGTGGTAAAGAGTTCAAACCAAACAAGAACAAGAGAGCGACATGAAAGTATTAGATCATGGACACGTTGAACTCGTTGACCACATGGGCAGTGACATGACCGTTGCAAATGCTGCCCGCGTATCCTTCAACCAACACAAAGAAGAGTTTGATGAGAAGGACGAGAAACTCATCAGGTATCTTGCAACCCATAACCACTGGACACCGTTCGCACATCCGCAGATTACGTTGAGAGTCAAAGCACCCGTTAGCATTAGGACTCAACTTTATAAGTCTAAACAAGGACTTGTAGAGAATGAAGTGAGTCGCAGATATGTCTCTACTGAACCAGAGTTCTATGAACCCGCTTGGAGAACAAAACCAGAGAATGGTGCAAAGCAGGGTTCAGAGGATTTCATGGAACAACCATCTGCACAGATAGCAACAATGCAATACGGAAGGGTTATGGATCATGCACTCAAGGCATACAATTCACTCCTGAAGCGTGGAGTTGCACCAGAGCAAGCACGGTTCGTTCTTCCGCAAGGGATGTATACAGAATGGTATTGGACTGGTAGTCTTGCTGCATACGCACGGGTTTACAAGTTGCGGATTGATTCACATTCACAATGGGAAGTTCAAGAGTACGCCAAAGCAATTTCAAATATCATCAGATCTTTGTTCCCTGTGTCGTGGAAGTGCTTGACTTCCGAGTGAGTTGGTGTCTAAATACCCCTGTCCCTAATGAGCGAACGGTAAGAAGGAACGATTATTATGTGTGAATATCTCCCCTCCCCATATCAACAATTCATCCATCTGAGCCGATACAGCCGATGGCTGGATGACAAGATGCGGCGGGAGACTTGGACAGAAACAGTAGACAGATACTTCGACTTCTTCCTCCCCCACCTCAAAGAAAATCACAACTACGTTCCTGATGAGAAGACCGTCAGGGATCTGAGGAGAGCAATCCTCAACCTAGAGGTGATGCCGTCGATGCGTGCGTTGATGACCGCAGGGGAAGCACTACGTCAAGACAATGTGGCTGGATATAACTGTTCCTACCTCACCATCAACAGAGTCAGAGCCTTTGACGAACTGTTCTACATCTTGATGTGCGGAACCGGAGTAGGGTTCAGTGTGGAAAATTCGTATGTTGATTATGACAAACTTCCTACCATTGCAGATGAGTTCGATGAGTCTGATACGACCATCGTTGTGCAGGACAGCAAGATCGGTTGGTGCAAGGCGTATAGGGAATTGATGTCTCTTCTCATTACTGGACAAGTTCCTAAATGGGATGTCTCACGACTCCGGGCAGCCGGTGTACGACTGAAGACATTTGGTGGGCGGTCAAGTGGACCCGATGCCTTGGTAGACCTTTTCCGATTCACCATCAACACCTTTCGGCGTGCAGCAGGTAGGAAACTTACAACCCTTGAGTGTCACGATCTGGTGTGTAAGATCGCAGAGATCGTGATCGTGGGTGGCGTTCGTAGGTCAGCACTTCTGTCTCTCTCGTCCTTGAGCGATGATCGGATGCGAGTCGCCAAGCACGGACAGTGGTGGGCAATCGAACCCCAACGCGCACTGTCCAACAACTCAGCCTGCTACAAAGAGAAACCAGATGCAGGACTGTTTATGAACGAGTGGCTCGCCCTCTACGAGAGCAAGTCTGGTGAAAGAGGGATCTTTAACAGAGACGCTGCGAAGACCACCGTAGAGCGACTAGGAGAGGACAGGAGGGATCCTAACCATGAATTTGGAACTAACCCGTGTTCCGAGATCATCCTCCGAGATAGGGAGTTCTGTAACCTCTCAGAAGTGATTGTACGGGACACGGACACTGTTGCGTCCTTGAAACGCAAGATTCGTCTTGCAACGATTCTAGGAACTTGGCAATCGACATTGACCAACTTCCGTTACATCTCCAAAGAATGGAAAAATAATTGTGAAGAAGAAAGGCTGCTCGGGGTGTCTCTTACAGGCATTATGGATAATTCTTTGCTCAACGGGAGCAGTGGTGTGGGCGCTTCTGATAGTAGTTTGGTTGATAGCCTTACTTCGCTAAGGAAAGAGGCAGTCAAGACTAACAAATCTTTGGCAAGAGAATTGGGAATTCCTCAAGCAGCAGCAGTGACTTGTGTCAAACCATCAGGCACCGTCAGCCAATTAGTAAACTCTGCTTCTGGGATCCACACAAGACACTCCCCATATTACATCCGCACTGTCCGTGCAAGTACTAGAGATCCTCTATGTCAGATGATGATCGACAGGGGATTTCCTTGCGAGCCGGATGTGATGAAACCAGAATCTAGTATGGTATTTTCTTTCCCAGTCAAGTCACCAGAGAATTCTGTGTTTCGGGAAGACAAGACCGCCATCGATCAACTAGAATTGTGGTTGACGTACCAACGACATTGGTGCGAGCATAAGCCATCCGTGACCATCTCCGTGCAGGAGAACGAGTGGGTAGGCGTAGGCGCATGGGTCTATGAAAACTTCGACGAAATCTGTGGAGTGTCTTTCTTACCTTTCTCAGATCATACATATAAGCAAGCACCTTATCAAGATTGTACTCAGGACGAGTACAATGAACTGTTGGCAAAGATGCCAAAGGATATCGATTGGTCAAATCTCATAAACTATGAGCAGGAAGACAACACAGCAGGTTCGCAAACGCTAGCCTGTAGTGGAGCAGCCTGTGAAGTAGTTGATATTTGAACCAGTACCACCCAAACAAAAGGAGAATCCAAATGGGTACCGATAAAGAGAGTTGTAGTAATGGTTGGCTCGGCAGGCGAGTATGGGGTATGTCCCTGTCCCGCTGGGGCGTAATGTTCGCTGTACTTCCATACACCGCCGCTGGTGTGAAGTGGGGCGTTGACTTCATCACAGGTTTGTGGGATAGTGTCTCAAGCACTTTCCACGGCTGAAAGAGAGGTCTATTATGAACATGCTAATCGCAGCAGCCGCGTCAATCGCAGTCACTATGACTTCGGCGGCAGACATTTCAGTTGAGGATCTTAAGATCCAGAACGCAAATCTAGAGGCGCGTATTGCCCATCTAGAAAGAGGTGATAATATCGACGAGCGTCGATCCGAACTCACCAAGTCAATGGTTCAGCAGATCCTCGTGGATGCAGATTCGCGTACCAAGAAAAGCCCTGTGACCCTTGATGTTCACGGGTTTGCGATCACCCGCTACCAGTACAATAATGGTGGTGGTGTTGCTCGCAACAATGAGTTCAAACTCCCCTATGCTCGACTTGAACTGTCGGGCAAAGTTTATGACTGGGGATACAAGGTGAGCGGTGAGTACAGTGACCAGACTAATGGTGACATGGAACTCCTCGATGCCGTCTTCATGGGCAAGTTGGGTGGTCTTGATTTCAAGGTCGGTCAGTTTGTCTCCTCCTTCTATAAGGGATGGACGGATTCACCTCTGGATCTGACAACCGGCGAGTACAGTCTGGTTGCCAGTACATATGGTCAGGGTCGCAGTCAAGGTGTCGAGTTCGGTTACGACTTCGGCATGTTGAACTTGACCGGTTCATACAACGATGGGTTCAACACAGCGAACACCACTGTTGGAACTGACTATGGTATCAGCCTTCGTGCTGATATGGATCTAGGTTCTGGTTTCAATCTTGGTGCGGCATACTCCCACCAAGACATGACTGCCGTTGATTACAACACCTACACCATTGATTTCGGATACAACTCCGGGAACTGGGATGCAGGCGTTGCTTGGGTTGCCCGTGATTTGGTAGCCGGAGGGTACAACGACAACTACGGTCTGGTAGGCACTCTTGGCTACCAGTGCAGCAAGGATCTTCAGGGATTCTTGCAGTATGAGTACGGTCAGTCAGGAACAGGGAATGATACCCTGTCGATGATGACTGTTGGTGTCAACTATGATCTTGCTCCGGGTGTACGATGGACAACCTCCCTCGGCTACTCGATGAATAAGGTCGAAGGCTGGAACACCTACCGAAGTGGCTGGAATGGATCGACCGACGATGGTCAATATCTCCTCACCACCCAACTGGCTCTTTCGTTCTGATTCAAACGGGATACTTTCCCGATAAGCACCCCTGCGGAGAGATCCGTGGGGGTGTTTTCTTATACCCCTTTCCTGATATCAGAAAGGGGTATACCACCAGTGGTATACCTAGAGATATACCCCCAAGGGGTAGTATATGCTCTCCTGATATTTTTCTTGGGGTATCAAACCCCCTTCCTGATATCACGAGAGGGGTATCAAAAGCCTATAAGAAAATACTTGACAGAAGAGCTCCGGTCTGGTATAATGTACATGTGAAAGGAGTCAAATCGACTATGAATACGACCGTAAAAACACCCTCCAAAGACATCCTGGCGCGAGCTATGGCAATGGAGGATATCATCGTGGAGCATGATGCTCGAGCAGCCACTGCTTACTTCGACACCAAATCCCGTCGATTGGTCCTTCCTATCTGGAAAGATATGGATGCCAGCCTATATGACATGTTGATTGGTCATGAAGTTAGTCATGCTCTCAACACCCCTGCCGATGGTTGGAGAGACTGGGTTGGCGAAGGACCAGAAGCACAAATCCGCCATCAGTTCTTGAATATTGTCGAAGATGCCCGCATTGAACGGATGATCAAGAATAAATTTCCCGGTCTTCGCCGCGATTTTGCTGCCGGATACAGGAGTTTACACTCTCGCGATATGTTCGAACTCGATGGCAAGGACATGAAGCAAGCAACACTGATCGACCGTTTGAATCTTTACTTCAAACTTGGTCTATTCGGTGTGATAGATATTCCCTTCTCTACCGACGAAAAACAATACGTCGACCGTATGGCATCAACTGACACTTTTGAAGAGGTCATGGACCTTGCCAGCGATCTGTATAACCTATGGAAGCAGGAAGAAGAGGAAAAGCAGCAGGAACAGCAAGGGCAACAAGGGCAACAAGAAGGGTCCGAAGATGGTGAAGGTATCCCGCAGCCTGCTTCTGAGCAAGAGGAAGGCAAAGGAGAAGACGGAAGCGGTGGTATGATGGGTTCTGCATCAGATGATGATGCCAATACTTCCAATGGTTCTGGCGATTCCGATGAGGACTGTGGTCAATCCATGGAAGATGATACCGACGATGGCAAATCTGCCGACTCGACCAAGGGCGAAAATTCCAGCCAAGATGGTTCGGACCAAACAGATCTTTCGTACGATGCCTATTCCAATTGCCCACCTTCTCAACCCGGTTCAACCCAACGGTCCTTCGAACGTGCCATCAGTGACCTTCGCGACGAAGACTCAGGCGGATACATGTACAGGGAACTGCCCCGTTCTGCCCACCTCGACTCAATCATCGTTGATTACAAAAAGATTGAAGAAGAGTGGGATAAGTTGAAGGGACAGAAACGGAATGGGGATGAATATTCGATCACCAACCGGCAAAAGTCTGACAATTTATTGGTCGAGTTTAATAACAAGTCCAAGGCTGTTGTGCAGCACATGGTTCAGCAGTTCATGATGAAACAGTCTGCCGATGCTGATAAGAAGACATCAATCGCCAAGACTGGTGTTCTGGACACTGTGAATGTGATCAACTACCGATGGAGCGAGGATATCTTCCTCAAGAACGAAATCCATGCTGATGGAAAGAACCATGGCATCGTGATGTTCGTGGACTGGTCTTCCTCAATGAGAGACATTTTGAATGACACCGTAGAGCAATTGTTGGTCTTGGTGGAATTCTGCCGCAAGGCTAACATCCCATATGAAGTATACACCTTCTCATCCCGGATGTTTGATGGATCTGATGAATTTCGCAAAAATACTGGTCAGTTTGACGTTGAAAAAAGCGATATTCAACCCCATGGTTTCCAACTTTACAATGTCTTGAGTTCGCGGATGAATTCCCGATCGCACAAGACTGCTGTTGGCAATCTTTGGTTTGTTGCCTATAGCAGCCAGTACGGTCGCTATGGCAGTGCTATCCCACCCTGCATGTCCATGGGATGCACACCGTTGAATGAAACAATTCTTGCTGCTATGGACATCATTCCTGAATTCCAGAAGAAAAACAACGTTCAGATCGTGAATACTGTTGTTTTGTCTGATGGTTATGGACACAGCATGGTCGGTTATCACTATGGCAATGAAAAAACATTCATCCGGGATAAGCACACCCACAAGAATTATGAAATTAAACCCGGATGTGTTGGAGAGACTTATGCACTGGTTAGAGCCCTTAAGGATCGCACTGGTTGTAACGCGATCGGTATTCACCTGCATGGTGGTAAGAACATTCGGGGCCTAAGGTGGGAATTTTTCAGTGATCTGCCTGTTAATGTCTATGAGAATGCATGCAAGTCTTTCAAAAAGAACAAGTTCCTTTCTCTCGATAGAACAGGATATGATGAATACTTCGTCATTCAGGGCAATATCAAGATCGAGTTTGATGCCTTTAATAATTTGGACGAGGAAGCATCCATGGCAAAGATCCGCAACGCGTTCTGTAAGGGTGCAGAGGGCAAGAAGAAGAGTCGGACCATCGCAAGTCGAATCGTGGAAATCATCTCGTGAAAACACGCTACCAACTTACGGAGGACATGTGAACATGTTTTATATCAAGTTAAAAGATACCAGCGGCAAAGAATTTTGGACCATTCCGCCACCACCAAAATCGCTCTACCCAATGTGTGATTGTGGACCACCAGATATCAGACCCATTACGCGTAGTGATTTATGGCGTTTCCACATGGTTGAGTGGGGGCAGGAGTTGAGGGATAAAGGGTATTCCATTCTAGATGCAATTGATACCGAGAAATTGGAGATTTTAAAATGATGCTTCCAATACCAGCTATTCTTTTTACCCTTTCGGGTACACCAGACATGACACCTCTTGAATCTGCTGTATGGCAGGTTGAAACTGGTCAATGCGAAAGTGATTGCCCATCGGGTGATGGGGGGAAGGCAATTGGTCCTCTCCAGATTTGGGAGATTGCATGGACAGACGTGAAAAAGAAGGGAGAAAAGTATGAAGATTGTCAAAATCTAGACTATTCTCTTCAAGTCTTTCGTCGATACATGAAGAGATATGCAACAAAAAAGAGATTGGGACACAAACCCACCGATCAGGACAAAGCACGGATTTGGAATGGTGGACCCAATGGCTACAAGAAAACCTGTACAATTGAGTACTGGAACAATGTTAACAAGGAGATGAAAAATGAACAGTGAAAAATCGATTTTTGAATCATGGTTGGATGGAATTGGAACAGACCCGAATGGGTTTCTTTCTTCTCTATTCAATAACGGGATGGACACAAAAGTGACTACTACTAAGAAAAAGAAAAAATCTCGTAAGGGGCAAAAAAATGTGGTGAAGAAAAAAGATTAAAGAATACGCTAAGGATTAATTATATGATATAGGTCAGCCAGTTGACCCAAAAACGATGGTAGGTGTGGAAGTTTTGGGGAGTTCTCATCACACCGGTCACAAACCCTTCTACGAGGTGGTAGCCCAATTGGCAGAGGCACAGCACTTAAAATGCTGCAAGTGTGGGTTCGAGTCCCACTCACCTTATTAAATTGCATTCCGGCAGAAGTAGGCTTCTTTCACAAATTACTTGTCGACTTCTGTCGGAATGCATAAATATTTTTATGGTCAACGGAAAAGCAGGAAAAGGCAGCAAATACCGACCCGTAGACTGGGACAAATACAGTAAAAACTGGAATCGCATTTTTGGAAAAAACAAGGAGAAAAAAACCAATGAGCGAAACAAAAGTAGTAAAACTAGTGACCGGTGAAACCCTCATCACTGAGGCAACAAATAATGGTGATTCTTATATGATCACTGATCCGCATATTATTATCCCCGCAAAGGATAATTCAATTGCATTAGTGCCATGGATCCCTTATTCTCCTTCACAACAGGATGGTGTTGAAATTTGTGCAACAAAGATTCTTATGGTCATGGACCCTGTTGGACCTTTAGCCGAAGAATATCATAATGCATCAAGGGGTGAGAATGATTTAGCCGCTGTGGGTGCTGAAACCGACACCAGTAGTCCTAAAGGTACCGACCAGTGAATATACAATTGGTTAGATTGAATTCAGGAGAAGAAATCCTTTGCAATCTTGAAAAAGTTGATATGAATTATTTCCTAAAAAAACCTTTGATTTTAATTCCCACAGGCGAAACTGGCCAGATTGGTTTTATGTCGTGGATGCCTTATGCAAAAACGGACGATGGTGTTAAAATTTCAGACGATTTTGTTGCATTTATTGTTGATCCAGACGATCAACTGACTGCCGAATACACTTCACACACTTCAAGCGTGATCGTTCCAGATAGCCCCGCTATTGCTACAATAGGACCAGCGGGTCATTCAATGCATTGACGGAGTGATAAAATGGCTAAACAAACCGCTCAATATTCTTCTCACGTAAACAATATGATTAAAATTGGTTCCCCTCGCAAATCCAAGAGGAAAAAGGGGAATGCACCGGCAAGAACAAGTAAATCCGGCAATGGCAGGCGCATTCGGTAATCGATGCGCCTGTAGCTCAGTTGGATAGAGCAGCGGACTTCTAATCCGCAGGTCACACGTTCGAGTCGTGTCAGGCGTGTTTTATATAATGGAGAATTACTAGTATGAAAACAGCAATCACATTACTATGTCCATAGTTGAACTAATTAAAAAACTCCCCAAGACTGAATTACATTTACATATCGAGGGAACACTTGAACCCGAGTTGATGTTTGAACTTGCGGAAAGGAATCATATCCAACTTCCTTTCGATAGTATTGAAGATGTAAAAGCAGCCTATGAATTTGATAACCTTCAGTCTTTTCTTGATATTTACTATCAAGGTGCAAACGTTCTTATAACAGAACAAGATTTCTTTGACTTAACTTGGGCATATATGCTAAAGTGTGAAGAGGATAACATTGTTCACACAGAGATTTTCTTTGATCCCCAAACTCATACAAACAGAGGTGTACCTTTTGATGCAGTGATTAACGGCATTTATGGTGCACTTCAAAAAGCAAGAGAAAAATTTAATACTACTTCTGCGATTATTATGTGTTTTCTTAGGCATCTGGATGAAAAATCTGCCTTCGCAATTTTGAAAGAAGCAATTAAACATAAAGATAAAATTATCGGTGTTGGATTGGATTCCTCTGAGGTGGGCAATCCACCAAGTAAGTTCCAAAGGGTCTTTACTAAAGCAATTAAAGAAGGATTTATTCCAGTTGCACATGCGGGAGAAGAAGGTCCACCCGAATATATTGAAGAGGCTTTAGATCTTTTGTGGGCTAGAAGGATTGATCATGGTGTTCGGTGCACGGAGGATCGAGTTGTGGCTGAAAGGCTGAGGGAAGAAGAAATACCGCTTACGGTTTGTCCTCTTTCAAATGTTAAACTTCAAGTTTTTGACCAACTAAAAAATCATAATTTAAAAGAAATGCTTGATTTTGGTCTTGCCGTCACCATCAATTCAGACGATCCTGCCTATTTTGGTGGCTATTTAAACCAAAATTATATTGAATGTGCAAATGAGTTAAACTTAAATGAAAACGATATTGTGAACTTGGTAAAAACATCATTTTTATCTTCTTTTCTCAGTACACCAAATAGGTTGAAATGGTGTGAAATAGTAGACAAAATGTACTTAGCCATGGTATAATGTAATTACATGAAAGAGGTATAATTATGGCCAAACGACAATGGGATAAATTTGATGAAGAAGCGGAAAGAGAGGGGGTTGCCTTGAAAGGTCGAAAAGGGCGACGACTAGATCCAAAACGGGGGGTGCCTAAGGGTTTGGATGATAGCAAAGATACTAAATTAGATAAATCAAAAAGAACCGAACATTGATGGGTTGGAATGATTTCATATCCGGGTATGTGTTCGGTTCTGCTCTGACACTGTTGCTAATTATTATCGGACTACCTTGGAGGGTGGAGGAAGATGATTAAATAAAATGGTTGCAAAAAAGAAAACACAGCCAGTCACAATTCGGTTACAATTAACAGATGATGACATTGCCCAAATTGCTAAAGCCGCCCACAGCGAAGACTTAAGTCTTAACCAGTGGGTTAGTTTAGTTTTACGGGAAGTTTTGGATGAAGATTTATGAGTTTCGGTTATTTTCTTCTGAATTATCAATAGTACAATAGATCACGAACAAAAGAAACAGAACGATAACATCCTGGCTTGACACAACCCAGTCGATGATATTGTCAAACAACCAATAAACTCCTTCCCCGGTATAAATATGGAGAGCAGTTGCTCTATGAGTATTTATAAAAGGGGACAGCCATGCATACATTTCGTTCTTTTACCCAAAAACTAAACGAAGCAAATGTAAAAGATTTACCCGCTTTTACTTCTGAATTAGTGTCTACCACATACGATATGGTTTCATCTGAGCCAGAAATGCAAACAAGTTTTAGTGTTAATGACTTAAAGAAATTAGATAAAAAATCAGGTAAGTATAAATCTGGTGATATCAAAATCCTAGCGAAAGTCGTTGAATTTTTTGATAACTACATGTATGATGCTGGTCTTAGTCCAGAAGACTATGACTGGGATGGGTCAGAATATAAAAACCTTTTAAAACTGCTCAAAGTATAGGGACAGCCATCCGGATGAAATCTTATAAGTCATTTATAAAAGAAGCAAAAACAGCAACTAATTTTGAGGCTTTCATAACAGTTGCA
>PVBE011141491.1_pt1 | contig 10711 bp, 3 predicted proteins | sample 1631181 | NCBI WGS metagenome assembly PVBE01 (sample SAMN08397723, study PRJNA350692) | Marine metagenome, whole genome shotgun sequencing project. | isolation source: water | place: Pacific Ocean | collected 2012-04 | reverse complement strand
CCTCTTAAAGACAGGTAAAAACATAATTGAAGAGGGGCTCCCTTTAATATATAATATAAGACCAGGGGAACTTATAAAATAATGGCCAAAAAAATCCAAACCTTAGATACTGCGCCCATTGCTATAGGGACGAGAAGGAAAAAAGCCACCAAAAAGTATGGAGGGTATCCCTTTTCTTTGGATTTTTCATTGTCTATAATGACCCCTTCCAGATTAACTATTTCGTTTATTGGAGCGGAAATGGGAAAGGATTCGGGGGTGAGTACGGATGATGGAACAGCTGGAGGATCGGCACCCACTAAAAATATTGCAGCCAAGTATAAGTTGAAGCAGTTAGAGGAAGATATTTCAGCTGCCGCAACCAAAGAACCCACAAATGTATACTATTGTGGAAAAAAATTCGCTGGATTTCCCTTAAAGTATTCAATTAAAAGGTCTCCCTCTGGCGATATTTTAACCGTAGACTATTATGATGCGTCCATAGGGTATTTAGATAACCGACTTGTGCTTTTAAATGGCAAAGATTTTCCTGCTAACTTTGGGGCGACGGTGGATGCAGATGGGATTGTAGCGGGGGCAGAGGAGGGTGGTACGGAAGGAGGAAATCCGTGTCCTCGTCACTTTTGGACCCTTGGTCAGGAATATTCTCAGATAACCACGGGACTTCCCATTAATGATGTGGCTTGCGATAGAAATACCGAGCGTACGCTCCCTACTATTTTATATAGTAACGATGATCTTGCTAAAGCCATCGATGATGTTACTAATGGAATTCCCTGTTCTAATACTGATCTTTTAAAGTCTTCCGGAAATGGGGGTCCAGCCCATCGAGAAGTTTATCTCGAAGCCTTTCATGGTACCCTGAGAGATGTGTTAAGGCAGTGGTGCGAGAGAATGGGCTTGTCCTTTTATTGGTCTAGCGAAGCAGAGGACGGAGAGGGGGGTGGAGGTGATGATGCTGCGGGAAATGGAGAGCTCGTGTTTTTCGAACCAGACGAAACATCTCTAAGTCGCATAAATACTACAGTTAGACAGATAATGGGCGCGGCAAATATATTGGATCGCGTGGAATCTCGCTCCAAGGACGATACTTTCAATAAGGCTATTTCTGCCTATTATGCCAATGAGGGACTGGCAGACAAGTCTGGGGCGACTGATTTTGTGTTTGTTGACTTTCTGACAATTCCTATTATGGGTTGCGAGACCGCTTTTCCTGATGATACTTTTAGCGCAAGAGAGCCGGGAGATGGAACCTTTACTTTTCCCGCTAATCAGGCAGGGTTTGCACTTCGAGTGAACGACGCTAATTGGTATCAACTATGGGATTCTCTTAATCTGGTAACCGTGAACGACGACGGGGAAAAAGTAGACCCTTTTACATTAAGACCCTGGAAATATCATGTATTCAACCGGCCTCTAGGACCAGCTCAGCCCAGACAAGATGGCGCTGGGAACCCGCAGGCTCCTGCGCCCCCAGGATTTGAGGAATTTCGAGATTATGTCCGATTGGTCAAAGCGGCTGCGTTGGGTCCTGAGTTTTTTAAGGCGTATATTTACTTTAAGGCATTAGCAGAAGATAAATCCGCTTTAGCGGGTCAGCCTCCCCTTAATCCTCCCCAGCCGGTGACGGTAGAGGAGTTAATTGAGGGAACTGGTGCACAGATCAACTTCGAGGGAGGTCTTGAGAACGCAGCAGGCCAGGAAACGGAGGTGTCGGGGCATAAAAATGTATTGGATTTTGTTTTGGGTTTACTGGAAAACGATATAGAAATAAGAGACGCCGCCGGAAACCCCTTAACGGAAGTCCAAATTAGAGAGATTGCAGAGGACGACGAGCACACTTACTCCCAATTTGGACCCGGAAACGTTCACATGGTGGACCCAAATAGTGCCTCTTTGTTGGAGCTCATCGTTAATATGGGCGAGATAAATCTTACCGGAAACGCTCCAATACCCGGGGCACTGACTGTCCCGGTGGTGGAAAATAAAGCGTTGAGGAAAATAATTAACAACGCGAGCTATCAAATGGGAGACGACTCGACACAGGGATCTCCTCGTGCGCGGCCTGGAAGGTCAAATATAAAACTTTGCAACGGCACGGTAATAGGGGCTGATTGCTTAACTGTAAAATTTTGCAATCCTGTCTATACGGCCTGCCAGCAGTTATATCAGCTAGCGTCTCAAGGCCCGCAAGGAGGTTGCCAGGATAGTAAATCTTTTGTGTCCATCGAAGCGGTGGAGAACGAAGATAGGGTGCAGAGGGGATTTGCGATGGGTGCAGCCAATCAGCGCGACTTCTTTCCTGACGGCGGGGATGAGGGAACGCCTTATATTTTCACTTATACAAATAAATTCGGAAATAGCGTAATCACCGATAGCATAACCCATAATCATGTTTATGAGCAATTGAAAACCATCGCGGAAATGTGTGGGCGCCTGTGGTATTCTCCGGAGCTTATCACGGAAAGAGAGTACGCTGATCGGGTTTTCGCTGATGAAAAGGATGAGGTTAGCTGGTCTCCCAAAATGATGGACGTGGGGGACACGAAGCTCCGAAGTACTTTTAATGCCTTTGATCCAATGGCCAGTGAGGCGGCGGGAAGAATGGGCGGGGGTGGATATAATAATAAGTACTCTTTTATGTTGGGGCGAGTTCCAGTTATTGGAAACTATCCTGTCGACTCGGACCCTGCTGACCCAGCAGGATTGGAGGGGTTTAACAAAGACAGGCCAAATAATGAAGGACAACTAATGGGGTGGGATGAGGAAGTGGCGCCCGAGCCGCCTCCAGATAATGCCTGCGATAGGGCGGATCCAGCAGCGGGTAATGGAGAATTTGAGGATCCCTATAATACGGCTCGTCCTAATATAGAACAGTGGGTGGATGCATTGGCCGAAGTAACTATACCGGGCTCTATTAGCGTAGTAGATTGTATAGGAATACCAGATATGGGGCCGGCGGGTTTGGGTGCTGGTATGGGTGGGGCGGTAGGAGCCGGGCTCGGGGCTGCCTTCGGGGGAACTGCCGATGCTCATTTTGATCTTGAAAATGAAATAGAAAAAAATGACATAGGCGATCCTGTCCTAGACGAAGAGGGTAATGAAGTAGAAATCCCGGGTCCTGTGGTGAATGCTCAGAGCTTAAATCCCCAATTGGTTTTCATAGGGAAAGAAGAAGTAGATAACCCGGCTGCTGGTGCTCCCGGCGAACCAGATAAAGTAAGTCGAGGGATGTGGGCGTTAAAAACCACATATAGTGTGGCAAAGGGGGACTTTAGTGGGGGTGCCGGCTATTATGAGAGGCAGTTTAATAACCCAGCTAACGTCGCCGCCACCGAAATACAAATAAATGTACAAAATGGTACACGCATTAACTTTCCGTCCGAACCCAAAGTAATTGTAACGGATGTAGATGGGCTCATGGGGGTTCTTACAAAATTGGTTTTTGAAAGTCGGGGAAAATGGCAAGGAGGAGGAGACGACGGAATGACTGCTCCTACGCTTACCTTTGGCTTCCCTGAGTCTGAAGGAGGCCGAAGGAATGTATTTGGAACTTCCGTAGAGGCTGCTTCCATGGAGAACATGGATTCTATTTTAAGGGCAAATTACTCCACCCTCCAAAGACAGCGCCGTGAAACATGTTGCTGCACAGACTTAGACGAAGGAGTTCTTTTTCTACTGAAAGAAGAGAACAAGACAGTTGTCCCAGAGGCGGTAAAGAAACAGGTTAAGCGTCTGGCTGGGGCTACAAATTTACCGTTGCAAAATACCCACAATAAAACTCTTGTGACTGATGCGAATTTTGTTAATCGCCAGATTTCCTACTCGACTAATTTAATTCCCATTGAGAAACTTAATGGAGATTTTGGAGCTGTGGATGCTGCGGGAATGCGAACCGCGCCAGATGAGGCAGCAGACGAATTGGATTGGATAGTAGACCAAGTGGAGCTGCCTGGAACATTTCAAAATACGGGCTATAGGGTAACTCCACTTAATAGCTTTGATACTGATCCGCGCGTGGCCTGCAAGCACACAGAAACAGTGATGTATGGAATGAAGGGAGATAAATTTGAAGCAGTTTCCTTTGGGGTTCCGCATCCTAATGGCCCTCGGGAGGAGGGAAACAATGCTGCCAATGATCCTAAAAATGTATTGATAAACGATGAAATCAGCAATTGCCAAGGCCTAACTAAGTGGGGAGATCCCCAACCTGCGGTTGACGCAAGAGCTATGCAAATTGAATTTTTAACGCCTAATGATACCGACCTAGAGGTTAATACGGCAACGTGCGGAGAATTAAACTCGGACGAGAGAGATGCCCTGATTGCTCAGGTTCAGACCAATCTTGACGCCTTTGTTCGTAAGCGGGCTTTTGCTCAAAAAAATATGGCATCAGAATGCAGTGTTACTATTCCAGATATTGAATTGCAAACAGCAGGAGGTTCCCCTTTATCTATAGAGAATCAGGCGGGTGGAGAGGATACTGGAATCCCTTCATTGCAGGCTGGCCTTGAGTCAATAAGCGTGCGCCTCGATGGTCAAGGAGTTAAGGTTACTATAAATGTAGGATCGCGACGAAAAACTAAATTGCTTAACGCTAGCAGGGCAAACGAATGGGAAGTCGTGAATCCCCGTACCGATAATCTTGTAAGAGGAGCCCCAGACCAGGTTTAAGATGGCTACACTTAACTTTAATGCTATTCCTAGCGGAACCCTTGGTTATTCTTTTAGCCTAATCCCTATGAGCAGTAAGACTCCTTTTTCTGTAGGGATCGGGGACTCGGCTACTCTCCCTTCGGGAGAAGCACTGGTAGCGTTTAGTGGGGTTAGTGGTAAAATATATGACAATGATGAAAATTTTATTTATAGTTACAATAATCAACAATTAACCATAGAGGGGTATGTTTTTGACACCTATCAGGCTTATAACATAAACAGCTTACCTGTTAACTTTGACTGTTCTCGTCAACCGGGAGAGCTTAATGCTGTCTTTTTGACTGGTTTTAGTGAGGGCAAGTTTAGTATTAAGGTATGGGGAAAAACCGGATCCTGTGAGCCCTGTACATCATGAATTTTCAGCTTCTCTTTTTCTTTCTTTGCTTAAAAACATTTTCAACCTATAGGTATATTTAATCTTAATCGCTCTTTTATTACATGCACTACACATTCCGCTATCAAGCTCTTTCATGTATAGATCATGAATTTTATTGCAATTTTTCAAAGGTATCCGAGTGCCCTCTTCGTCTACACATCCTAAATTCAGAAAACAATTTATAATATCATCATCCGTCATACAGATAATTATAATATAACCAGTAATCTTTTTCAATAAATGTCCGAAAAATCACAGCCCCTTTACATGGATTGGAACGACTTCTTTACGTCGAGTAGTACGTATTCGAGTTACGGCAATCCAGAGTTGGGGGCTTACGCTGGAGAATATGGAGGCAGCGCCAACTACAGCTTCAAACTGGGAGAAGGCATGTCTTCTCCCGGTAATATGGCTGGCGATGCGTCACATGGGAGTGCAGGCCGATCTGATCCGCAAATAGGGGCGATGAGTCCTTTTATGAAATTAGGTGTGGGCGCAACTGAAACTGTTTATTCTACTCATGGCACTCCCATACCTAGTCAGATGAGAGCGTTCCAGGTAAAAACATCTCCTCCATTGGGGTGGTACGGCCAGCATGAGCCTGTGAATGCTCCGGCTGAGCCTAATGACGAAATTGCGCAACTACTGGATTTTAATAGTTTAGATTTATATACCTATAGACGGAGCTTTCCGGCCATCAATGTGGCAGATGCAGCAGCTAAGGCTCCCTCCCTTGCTCCTTATATTGAATGCTGCTGTGTGGGTGAAGCCGAGGGATGTGACCCTTGGGAGTTTCTGCCTAATTTAGATCCCCATATAGCCGGAGGGGCTCCAATTAAGCCTTTCGCCTACGATTGGGTGGACATGGAGGGGGTTCCTCAAAAATTTGGCCAAACCACTATGCCCATGGGGGGATATGGAATCCAGAGAGATGGAAGTCATTACGACCAGGCTATAAATTATGAAGGATTTGACGCATGGGTACCCATGTTTAAATATAAGGGATGTGAGGGGCAAAGCGGGCATGTTAAGTACTTGGGAGGATACCCCCAGCAATACAAAGACTATACATTCTGGGGAAAGGAAGATGTTTTTTATGTAGATGACGACGAAGAAAGCGAGACTTATGGTCAGGTGATTACCAGTCATCCTGAAAAAGATAGGTTTAAGAATGAGGACAGAAAATGGCTTCTTCCTGAAACGGTAAGACCTGTTAAGGGCGCCCCTCTCCGGGTACAACGAATCCCCTTATGTATTTCACCGGAAAGCCCCCTTTATAATTGTATCTGTGATGCGGCCAGCCAAAACAGCTTATCTGGTTCTGCGGCGTGTGGTACTGAGACAGATGTGTCTGGGTATTTCTATACATTGGCTACCGACCCTGTATTATTTACGGGAGCCTCGGCGTTTCCTGATGGCGAAACCTTTCAGTGGATTGGCGAAGAGGGGATGCTTCCCTTGTCTACCGTTTGTCCCACTAATAAGATTCAGGCAAGTTGGATAGATTGCTATGGATCGGGTTCATCGGGAACAAGCGGCTGTTCAGTGGGAGATTGTTCCTTTAGTTGTGACCCAGAAGAAATAACTGAAACGGTAAATAAAATAAATTTCAAAAACCTTTATGGTTATACTACCATAGAAAGCGGTTGTCGTTCTGTAGATATTTATGCGCCAAAGAGCGAATTTTACGTAGAGGGCCAACAGTGCTTTACAGGCCTAGAGAGTGGGTGTAGTGGATCAGGGGACATACAGTGCAGCTTGAACCCTGTAAGCTTCGACGCGTATAAGCTGAACTTTGAAAACATGCTAGTCCGTGGGAGCATTAACGAAGAACAGTGCCCATCTCTAGACGTGGGAGATATTTGTACATGTACCTCTGTACCTGAGGGTTCTACTGATACACCCCTACCAGAGCAGGGACCCTGGTTTAGAGCCATAACCGAGGTCCGCAGGGCTCAAATGTTTGTACTTTATCGAGTTCCTCGTGCATTTAGGGGAAAAATTTCCCTCGAAATAGATGCAAGGAAACTCATTCCTTGTGCCACTACAGTACAATCTCAACTGGGAACCTTCACTATTGACCCCAGTAACGTGGGTTGTGATACTCTTAGTCCTAACCTGTTCGTGGTAGACCAACTACAGCAGGAGGGTCTTCTTTCTCAGGGGTGGCCCAGTTGCTTGAGTACCGAGATTGAGATCTGTGAAGATCCCGGTGAAAATTTAGGGGTGGGATTTGTTATAACGGCTAATTTTGATTGCAATGTTGATGAAGATGCATCTATGACGGCACTGGAATGTGCCGAGGCTGTAAAGAGGTGCAATGAAGAAACCGAAATGAAAATGGGTTTCAAAATTTGCTCGGAGGAAGCCGCATTAGAGCTTATAGAACAGGGGGGTGGAGTGGAAAGCGACTCCGGATACCGCACTCCTAAGTGTTTTACGGAAAATTGCATCAATACAGTTGGGGGAAATATTGCTACCTTGAGCCCAATGTTTAATGTTAGGGGAATAAATTGTAGCGGAACTGGCGGGGTCTGTCCGGTAGAGAATTTTCCAGCGACGACTATTGAATTTGATGAATGTTTTGGAATAGAGGACACTAGTTGTACCACGGGAACTGGTGATCTTACTCCTTATTGTGGAACTATAAAAATCCATGGACGAGGGGGTGGCCTGACTAATGTGGTCGGCTCATACTTGAGCGGTTGTTGTGATTTATCATATGAAGACGTTACCACCACATGGACCGCTGAAGTTCCGTATGCATTGGGCGATGTGGTATTTGAGGCTGGAGCTGGATGCTTTAAAAGCCTTATCGACAACAATATAGACAATTCTTCTCCGAGCGAACTAATTCAAATGTTCGGAACAGAGGCTCCATGGACCGAAGTAGACTGCAATAGCTATGTTCCCCCTATTACGGTATCGGATTTGACTTCAGTGCGCTTGGGGTGCGGCCTATATGTTTCGGCCTATGGGGGCTCAGGGGAATCTGGAAGTGCATATGATTGTTGCACTCCTTGTTCGGGAACAGGGGACGCTAATAAATATGTGGAGCTGGCGGCCTATACTAAAATATCTGGGGTTGACTGTGATGGAAGCGGGGTTAATGGATTGGCTTGTGGGTTTAATTTTGCCCCCAATGATTTTTATATAACTTGCGATCCGGATTCTTGCGAGACTACTATTTGTTCGTCTTCTGCGGGAATAAACATACAAGGGTATAGTACTCCCTCAACAGGAATTTTGTGCGATCCTATAGTGTTAGGTTCGGGGACAATGAGCTGGGTTGGGGGATATGGAAGCCCTCATCCTCAACCTTATATAAATCTTGCAGCTACCGATTTGGACCCTTCACAGTTTATAACGGGACAACAATGGTGTTTAGGATGGAGATCCAAAGAAGATAGCGAGTGTTCTTCTTCTGGCTTCGATGCGGGAGAAATAAATTTTACTCCCTTAGTGGTTAGCGGAATCATTGAGATTGTGAGTGATAGTTATGTTATTTTTGACGCAGTCTCTCCGCAGGTTCAGGCTTGCGCCACTCCAGGCAATATTGGAGGCCCTCACGACAAACTTACTGGCCTCCTGGCTCTTGGGGATTGCCCAACAGCTTGCAATTCCAATTGTCCCACGGAATTTTCAAATATAAGAGAGCTGCAATTCGGAAGAAATTTTACAATAAATGGAGAGACTGGAACCACGGGATGTTGTGAGGGTTCCGGAGGTTATGCCACTATTGACATAACCCTTCCCACTATTTCCGGAGCTGATTGCTCGGGGAACATAACCAACTGCAGTCCATTTGATTGTTTGTCGTTTGACACTGGGTCGTTTTACCTAGACTATAATGACGAAGACTGCACGGCTACTATTTGTTCGTCTAATGCCGGTATTAATATATCGGGATTGACTGATTTTTGCCCACCCCCTCCAACACCTGTAGACCTACCTGATTGGCATATAGATGTGTATTACGACGAGGGGTCCGAGGTACAACACTTAGTAGGGTTTCCCTATCAACAGCTTCAATATTATAAGGCTCGCCAATACTTAAGTGCTCCTACTATTGAACCCGGTGTCGGTGGGGGCTGGCAAACTCAGTGGTTACTTATTTACCGTCCAACGGAGAGCCATCCTATCCCGTCCATTGAACTAACGGGAATTCAAAAATTTAGTTTTGGGAGTGGTTTTAAAATCGGAGGATCTGAGGCTCCCGCAGAAGAGTGTTGTGGTTCACCTTCGGGATATGTAACTATTGACGTGCAAACCCCTAAGGTTTCCGGCGTGGATTGCTTGGGGACTGAGACTGACTGCAGTGGTTTTAGCTGTTTGTCGTTTGACTCGGGGTCATTTTATGTAGATTACAACGACGAAGACTGCACGGCTACTATCTGTTCATCTACTGCGGGAATTCAGATCAGCGGATATACGGGAGCTCTATGTGGAGGACCCGGTACTAGTGGTATCTCCAACGTCACGGATTTACGATTTGGCAGTGGCTTCCAAATAGCTGGTGAAATAGGGTCCACGGACTGTTGTGAAAGTTCGGGAGGCTATACAACGGTTGATGTAATCCTTCCCAAGATTTCCGGTGTGGATTGCCTGGGGACTGAAACTGACTGTAGCGGTTTTAGCTGTCTGTCGTTTGACACCGGGTCTTTCTATCTGGACTATAACGACGAAGACTGCACTGCTACCGTCTGTGCTAGTACGAGCTTTTTTACTGTTTCCGGAGCGCAGGCAACGTGTTGTGAGATTCAAACTGGTTTAGCCACCTGGCAACCTTACCCAGTGAGTTACTCCATTGGAGATCAAGTGTATGACCCAGGTTGGCCCGAACAAGAGATTCCTGCGGGCTGCTTCCAGAGTAAGACCGACAATAATTCCGATAACAGTTCTCCATCCGCAATGGTTGCAATGTTTGGTCCTGCAGCTGATTGGTTGGAAATAGCTTGTCCCAGCGAAGGGGGGCCTCCCCCAGGAGTCTCTGTAGGAAATGTCGCCGAATTACGTTTGGGCCACGGCTTGAAGTTGGGAGCTTACCAGGGCGGTGCCGCCGGAGAATGTTGCGTTGGGGGAAGCGGCGGTTATGCAACTATTGAGGCTTGCACGCCTGCTATTTCAGGTGTGGATTGTGAGGGTAACGAGACGGATTGCACCCAATTTGACTGTTTGTCGTTTGACAGCGGGGCTTTCTATCTGGACTATAACGACGAAGACTGCACGGCTACTATTTGTTCGTCTAGCGCAGGTATTAATGTATCGGGAGCAGAAAGATTATGTCCAGATGAGGCTGAAGTGGATGCAGATGAGTGGAGTAATAGTGTTGATTATATTTATCAGGTGCCTCCCGCTCCTAAGACAAACGTGCAACATAATGGAGTTTGCTACGAGCTGGCGTCTACCAACGGTCCGGGTACTTCAGCGGGCGTGTATGAGCCAGGGACGACCCCTGGTTGGGAATCCTACTGGATTCTGATTGAGTGCCCAATGAGTCCCGGTGACCTCGGATCGCTACAACTTACAGGGGTCCGCGAATTTAGATTTGGGAGTGGATTTGCAATAGGCGGATCGGAAGTTCCCGCAGAAGACTGTTGTGGTTCACCTGAGGGATAT
>PVBE011124979.1_pt1 | contig 10711 bp, 7 predicted proteins | sample 1631181 | NCBI WGS metagenome assembly PVBE01 (sample SAMN08397723, study PRJNA350692) | Marine metagenome, whole genome shotgun sequencing project. | isolation source: water | place: Pacific Ocean | collected 2012-04 | reverse complement strand
TCAGACCCGATACCCCGTCGAGGCGGCATGTTGGACTAATGAGGAAGGCAGCCGCTTCGCGCCGGCTATGGTGGCATCCGGTGTATTTGCCGGCATCTATGATCTTGAATACGGTTTATCTCGCGCTGATGCGGAAGGCCGGACGATGGGTCAGGAGCTTGAGCGGATCGGTTATGCCGGTGATCAGCCGATGGGGCGCCCCTTGCATGCCTATTTCGAGGCGCACATTGAGCAGGGACCGATACTCGTCGAGGAAGGGATAGAGATTGGGGTGGTTACTGACGCTCAGGGCCAGCGATGGTATGAATTGGAATTGACGGGCACAGAATCCCACGCAGGACCAACTCCGATGGATCGACGCCACGACGCGCTGCTTGGAGCCGCGAGGGTTATCAGTTTGGTTAATGAAACCGGTCTCGCAAACGCCCCCCTGGCCTGTGCCACGGTGGGCATGGTGAATGTGCATCCCAACTCCCGGAATGTGATCCCTGGCCGTGTATTCCTGACGATCGATATCCGGCATCCTGACGACCAGATTCTCTCGCAGATGGATCAGACCATCAGGGAAGGGGTCCAGCGTATTGCGGATCAGGGTGGACTGTCTTTTGAACTGGAGCAGATCTTCTATTATGCGCCGGTACCTTTCGATGCGAGTTGCGTAGAGGCAGTCGATGGGGCCGCACAATCTTGTGGTTACAGCGCGCGGAAGATTGTCACCGGCGCGGGGCATGACGCTTGTTTCATTGCGCATGCAGCCCCGACTTCGATGGTATTTATTCCTTGTATCGACGGAATCAGCCATAACGAGGTTGAAGATATCGAGCCGGAATGGTCGACAGCAGGGGCTAATGTCATGTTTCACGCTATGTTGGCCAAGGCCGAGCGTAGTGGCAGCTAGACTCACCAGGGGAGAGTCCCAGTGAATCAGCCAGCGGCATCGGGCTCTGCAGTCGTCCACATCAGCGATTTATCGCTGGAGTTCAGTACCGACGATGGGCCGGTGCAGGCGTTGGCTGGTATTGGTCTCGATATCGCTCCCGGGGAATTTGTCTCGCTCATTGGCCCGTCGGGATGCGGTAAAACGACCCTGCTCAGGGTAATTGCGGATCTTGAAACTCACTCGAGCGGTGAGATTCTCGTGAACGGCGTGAGTCCGGACGAGGCTCGGCAAAACCGGGCCTATGGTTACGTTTTTCAGGCACCGGCGCTGTATCCCTGGCGGACCGTTCGTCGTAACGTGATGCTGCCGCTCGAGATTATGGGGATCGCCCGGGCTGAGCGTGAAGCGCGCTCCGCCCGTTATCTCGACTTGGTCAATCTGACTGGGTTCGAAAACAAGTATCCCTGGCAGTTATCGGGGGGAATGCAGCAGCGTGTATCCATCGCTCGGGCGCTCAGCGTTGAACCGGAACTGCTGCTGATGGATGAGCCTTTCGGCGCCTTGGATGAAATTACCCGGGATCACCTCAACCAGCAATTGCTGGAACTGTGGAGCAAGACCGGGAAAACTGTCGTTTTTGTCACGCATTCGATCCCGGAGGCGGTATTTCTTTCGACACGGGTGATCGTCATGTCGCCAAGACCCGGGCAGGTGATGGATGTCATTCCCTGTAACTTCTCTAAAGACCGGACGCTTGATGTTCGGGAGACCCCCGAATTCCTGGAAATTGCCCATCGCGTGCGCGAGGGCTTGAAGGCGGGGCATAGTTACGACGATGATTGACCGCCTGCGTCGTGAGGGTTCGTTTCTCCCCGTTCTGACCGTAGTCGCCAGCCTGATTGTAATCTGGTATGCGGGAGCGGTTTATCTCAACAGTATGCAGTTGATCGACCGATACCAGAAACAAGACATTAACTGGAATCTTGGGCGACTTGCGGCAGATGCCTGGCGGATGGAGCGACCGGTACTGCCGTCCCCGCACCAGGTAGCTGTCGAGCTCAAGAAAACCGTGCTGGACAAGCGTGTGACCTCAAAACGGAGCTTGCTGTATCACGCGGGTATCACCTTGTCGTCATCCCTTTTGGGCTTTGTGCTGGGAACACTGCTTGGGGTCGCGCTGGCGATCGGGATCGTTTATGTCACGACTCTGGATCGAAGTCTGATGCCCTGGATTATTGCCTCGCAGACGGTGCCGATATTGGCGTTAGCCCCCATGATTATCGTGGTGCTGGGATCCGTCGGCATCACGGGATTGTTTCCGAAATCGGTCATTTCCATGTACCTATGTTTCTTTCCAGTTGTCGTTGGCATGGTGAAAGGCCTGCGTTCTCCGGAGCCGATACTGATCGATCAGATGCATACCTACTCCGCAAGCCCGACACAGGTGTTTTTTCGATTGCGCCTGCCGTCGTCGATCCCGTTCCTGTTTGCCTCGCTGAAGGTCGCGATTGCGTTGAGCGTTGTTGGTGCAATCGTGGCGGAACTACCGACGGGAGGGCAGGGTGGACTGGGGGCCCGGCTACTGACCGGGTCCTACTACGGACAGATTACGATGATCTGGGCTGCGCTCATTGTTGCCTCAGTCGTGTCAGCATTATTGGTGACGGCAATCGGTCGCGCAGAGAGGATCGCACTGCGACGGCTGAACGGTGGCCAGGCGGTGACCGCATGAACGCTGTTTTTCGAGGCATCCCGGGAGCTGCGCTGATCAGCACCCTGTTTCTGCTGTTGTCGCTTTTTGCCGCTCCTGCACCGGACCTTGCTTGGCGTGAACTGGACAGTGTATGGATTGCGATGGGTGCGCTCGCAGGGGTGTTGGCCCTTGCATCCGTTCCGTCGCCGCCGGCACTTGCGGTGCGTCTGTTGCAGTTGGTCCTGCTTTGTACGGCACTGAACGCGGTGCTTGGACTGGTGCATGCCGAGCCCATCCGAGGGTCTGCACAACTGGGGTTCTGGTTGCTGGTAGTTTCCCTTGCCTTTGCGGTATGGCATGTCATGCAGCGCTTTACGACGGGCGAACCCAAAAACACGCTGGCGTTGGTACTCTATCGGATCCTGATACCGGGAATCTTTGGCGTATGGTTTCTGGCGGTCTGGGAACTGGTCACGGCGGGATTTGGGGTCCCACGGGTTTTGCTGCCGCCGCCGAGTCTCGTGGGGGACGCGATTACGGAGTCGCTGGGCATCCTTGCGGCAGATTTTCAACAGACCGTCGTCCGCGCGGTTATTCCCGGTTTCGTGATCGGTAACCTGGCCGGGTTTGCCGCCGCACTGGCGGCAGACCGGTGGGCGTTTCTCGGTCGGGGCCTGTTGCCGGTCGGCAACCTGGTCAGCGCGATTCCGATCATTGGCATCGCCCCGATTATGGTGATGTGGTTTGGATTCGACTGGCAATCGAAGGCCGCGGTCGTCGTGATCATGACCTTTTTCCCGATGCTGGTGAATACCATCAGCGGCTTCCGGAGCGCCGGTGCGATAGAACTCGATCTAATGCGCTCAATTGGCGCGAATCACTGGCAGGCTTTCGTCCGGGTTCGTTTGCCTACCGCGCTGCCGTTCATCTTCAATGCATTGAAGATCAATTCGGCCCTGGCTTTGATCGGGGCGATTGTGGCGGAGTTTTTTGGTACGCCGATTGTTGGTATTGGCTTTCGGATCTCTACCGAAGCCGGAAGAATGAATATGGAGATGGTCTGGGCCTCGATCGCGCTGGCGGCCGTGTCTGGATCAGTGTTCTATGGTTTACTGGCGGTTGCGGAAAGGCGGGCCACCTTCTGGCATCCGTCATTCCGCAGACCGTCGTAAAGACGCCCTTGATCGGGCACGTTCAACCAATCAGAGGAGGTTAACTATGAGACACAAAATTACGACCCTCATCCTGGCTGCTTCGCTGGGTATGGTCAGTACCATGACCCTGGCGGGCGACAAGGTTACCCTGCAGTTGAAGTGGGTGACCCAGGCACAGTTTGCCGGCTACTTCGTGGCTAAGGACAAGGGGTTTTATAAAGACGAAGGTCTTGATGTCACCATCAAGCCAGGTGGACCCGACGTAGCACCCCCACAGGTCATTGCAGGGGGTGGCGCCGATGTGATTATCGATTGGATGCCGTCTGCCCTGGCGTCCCGCGAGAAAGGTCTGGCCCTCGTAAATATTGCACAGCCTTTCAAGCGCTCAGGCATGATGCTGACGTGTCGGAAAGACAGCGGCGTTAAAACGCCGTCCGACTTCCCGGGCCGAACCCTGGGGGTTTGGTTCTACGGCAATGAGTACCCATTCCTGAGCTGGATGAGCCAGCTTGGCGTGCCGACGGACGGCAGCGCCGGGGGCGTGACCGTTCTCAAGCAGGGCTTCAACGTGGATCCAATCCTGCAGAAGCAGGCAGACTGCGTATCCACCATGACCTATAACGAATACTGGCAGATCATCGATGCCGGTCTGGGTGCGGATGAACTGGTCACATTTAAGTACGAAGACCAGGGCGTGGCGACACTGGAAGACGGCCTGTATGTCCTTGAAGATAATCTCAACGATCCGGCTTTCGTGGACAAGATGGCTCGCTTTGTACGCGCCTCGATGAAAGGCTGGGCGTGGGCGCGGGAGAACAGCGATGCCGCGGCGGATATCGTGCTCGAGAATGACGAGACCGGCGCCCAGACTGAGAAGCATCAGCGCCGAATGATGGGCGAGATCAATAAGCTCACGGCGGGTGGAGGCAAGCTTGCCGAAGGTGACTATGAACGTACCGTGGCCACTCTGATGAGTGGAGGGTCTGACCCCGTCATATCGAAAGCGCCGTCTGGTGCCTGGTCCCATGTGATCTGGGATGCGGCTTTTTAAATGAGGGCGATCTGAAGTTAAACGCGGTAGAAATCAAGGGCGAACGGCAGGAGACCCCGGCTTCATTTCGAAGCCCGGGTCTGCCTGCTCTGCCTGGATTAACGCATGACTCGGTTGAGTCCTCCAGCGGGCACGGCATGTACTGTCCGCACGGAGCGTTATCGGGTCAAAGGGGCTGATACGTGGAACTGATTACAACAGCGCACAATGGGCAGCCCGGGGTCGCCCCGGAACGGCTCGAGGAGGCCGAGTGCCAGCGCAATTTTTGTGAAATGCATACCCCGCTGGAGGGGAATGCTGCGAGGGTGGAAGCAGAACGGTGTTACTTCTGCTTCGATGCGCCCTGCACTGAGGCGTGTCCGACCGGAATTGATATTCCGGGGTTTATCCGCATGATCGCCAATGGAAATCCGGTCGGTGCAGCGGGACTTATTCTCGAAGAAAACGTTATGGGTGGGACCTGCGCTAGAGCCTGTCCAGTAGAAACCCTTTGTGAGGGCGTCTGCGTGCGAAATCACGGAGATGACCGGGCCGTGAACATCGGCTTGCTGCAGCGCTATGCGGTAGATGAGGCGCTTGATCGGGACACCGCGTTCTTCACTCGCGCCGAACCAAGTGGGCAGACTGTCGGTGTCGTCGGTGCGGGACCTGCGGGATTGGCGTGTGCTCACCGTCTGGCAGTACTTGGACATAATGTCGTTGTCTATGAGGCGAGGCAAAAAACCGGCGGTCTGAATGAGTTCGGACTCGCGGCGTACAAGATGCTAAATGACTTTGCCCAGCGTGAGGTCGACTTCATTACATCACTTGGCGGCATCGAGATTGTTCACGATACCGCCTTGGGTGAGGAGGTCACCCTGGATGAATTACAGAAACGCCACGACGCACTCTTTCTGGGTATAGGGCTCGGCGGGGGGAATGCGCTTGGGATTCCGGGTGAGGAGGGAAAGGGCGTTGCCGATGCAGTCGAGTTTATTGACGAATTACGGCAGACGAACTCGCTTTCCTCTGTTCCGGTTGGACGGCAGGTGGTCGTCATAGGCGGCGGAATGACTGCCATCGATGCGGCAGTCCAGGCCCGACTGCTGGGGGCCGAAGAAGTCACTATCGTATATCGGCGCGACCCGGAGGCCATGAAGGCCAGTATCGTTGAGCAGGAGTTTGCGAAGATTCGGGGTGTTTCTATTCGTTATTGGGCCCAGCCGGCGGCTGTGGTTCTGGAAGATGGTCAGGCGACCGGTGTCGAGTTTGAGTTCACGGGAGGGTCAGCTAAAGGCCAGCACTTTGTAGTGCCTGCAGACATGGTGTTGAAGGCGATTGGCCAGGGATCACATCTCCAGCGGGCAGGACAAGCTGAACGTTTCGAGCTTGAGGGTGGCCGACTGGTGGTGGATGAGCAGCGACAGACATCCTGTCCGGGAATCTGGGCTGGGGGAGACTGCGTTGCCGGGGGCGATGACCTTACTGTCAGCGCCGTACAGGATGGCAAAGTGGCCGCCAATGCAATTAACCAAGTACTGACGGCCTAGACCAATACCCGAAGGGTGATCAACAAAAGGTTTAAGTGCAACGCGAACAGATAACGTTAGGTAAGACAAAGAAGAGGAGTGACTGATGAGCGATCTCAGAAGCAATTTTGTCGGGATCGAATCCCCAAATCCGTTCTGGCTGGCTTCCGCGCCGCCGACGGATAAGGCGTACAACGTCAACCGGGCGTTTGAGGCCGGCTGGGGAGGCGTGGTGTGGAAGACACTTGGTGAAGATGGCCCGCCGATTGTGAATGTCAGTGGACCCCGATATGAAGCATTACATGGCAAGGATCGGAGTGTGATTGGATTCAACAATATTGAACTCATCACAGACCGACCCTTGCAGGTGAATCTTGACGAGATTGCGCAGGTCAAGAAAGACTGGCCTGATCGTGCGCTGGTAGTGTCGCTGATGGTGCCCTGCCAGGAATCGTCCTGGAAATCGGTCTTGGCCCAAGTGGAAGATACCGGGGCGGATGGTCTCGAACTCAATTTCGGCTGTCCACACGGGATGTCGGAGCGCGGTATGGGTGCAGCGGTAGGACAGGTGCCGGAGTATGTCGAGATGGTAACCGCTTGGTGCAAGCAATACTCACGGCTGCCGGTCATCGTTAAATTGACCCCGAATGTCACCAGTATCCGCCAGCCGGCGCAGGCCGCCAAGAAAGGAGGTGCTGATGCGGTATCACTGATCAATACGATCAACTCGGTCATGTCGGTGGATCTGGATTCGCTGAGCATTAATCCGACGATTGACTCGATGGGTACACATGGTGGGTACTGCGGCCCGGCGGTGAAGCCGATTGCTCTGCACATGGTTGCGGACCTGGCTCGTGATCCGGGTTGTGAAGGACTACCCATTTCAGCCATTGGCGGGATTGGCAATTGGCGCGATGCGGCGGAGTTCCTGCTCATGGGGGCGGGCAATGTCCAGGTCTGCACGGCAGCGATGACCCACGGATTCAAGATCGTCGACGACATGATCGACGGCATGAGCCGATTTATGGAGGAGAAAGGTTTTGCGTCAGTAGCCGATACGGTCGGACGTGCGATTCCCTCGCTGACGGACTGGCAGCACCTCAATCTCAATTACACTGTGAAGGCGCAGATTGATCAGGATCTGTGCATCAAATGTGGCCGTTGTCATATAGTCTGTGAGGACACTTCTCATCAGGCCATCTATGCCCGCAATAACGGGGAGCGTCGCTACGAAGTCAACGAGGAGGAATGCGTCGGCTGCAATCTTTGTGTGACCGTTTGTCCAGTGGAGAACTGCTTGACCCTACGCAGCCTGGAGAACGAGGTTGATACCCGGACCGGGCAGAAGGTCGATTCGGGCAAGAAACTTCAATGGACTGCGCATCCCAACAATCCCATGGCGACTGCCGACCCCTGACCGCCGGCGCGATCAGCACGACAGCGTTTAATCAAATAGAAACCGAAAACAACAAGGAGCAGACATGGCACAGCAACAACAGTTCGTTGATCGGGATGCGGCCCACCTGGTGCATCCGTTGCATAACCCGGCCGCGCATGCGTCGGCTCGTGTATGGGCAGGGGGAGAAGGGGCCTATCTGGTGGACGTAGAAGGGAATCGCTTTATTGATTGTCTTTCCGGACTCTGGAACAACACCGCAGGAAACGGTCGCCATGAGTTGGCGGATGCGGCGTCGAAGCAGATGCGGGAAATGGCTTTTGCCTCGGGCTAGACCGGGAGTACTAATCCACGGTCGATCGAACTCGCCGTGCGTCTGTCGAATGTTACCTATCCGAATATCAATCACTTTTATTTGACCTCCGGTGGCGGGGAGTCAACCGACAGCAACATCAAGATGGCTCGCTATTACTGGAAGGTTCAAGGTAAACCCGAAAAAACCAAGGTGATTTCCCGAATTTGGGGATATCACGGGGTGACCTTTGCGGCGATGTGTGCGACCGGAATTGCACCGTACTGGGGAATGTTTGAGCCGAGGATTCCAGGGTTTGTTCATATCCCAAGCCCCTATCCCTATCTATACGAGGCGCCCGAAGGGGCCGAAAGCCAGGGTATTGCGGCAGCCAATGAACTTGAGAAAAAGATTCTAGAAGAAGGCCCCGATACAGTCGCTATGTTCATTGCCGAACCGGTACAGGGTGCTGGCGGTGTGATCGTCCCTCAGGATGATTATTTCCCCCGTATTCGGGAGATCTGCGACCAGTATGATGTGCTGTTGGTATCGGACGAGGTGATCACCGGATTTGGCCGAACCGGAAAAATGTTTGGCCTCGACCACTGGGGCATTCAGCCTGACCTGATCCAGTTCGCCAAAGCTGTCACCTCAGGTTACTTCCCTCTGGGCGGTATCGGCATTAGCGATAAGATCGCTGATGTGATGAACCAGAGCGGTTCCCCGTGGATGCATGCCTACACCTATAGCTCCCATCCGGTGGGTTGCGCGGTTGCGTTGGCCATGCTCGACATTATTGAACGTGAACAGTTTGTCGAGCAGGCCCGAACCAAGGGACAACGACTGCTCGTAAAGCTAAAAGATGCCCTTGCGGATCATCCGCATGTCGGAGATGTGCGCGGGTTGGGGATGATGTGTGGAGTTGAATTCGTCAAGGACAAGACCACCAAGGCTCCATTCGATGCGGCCGACGCTGTTGGCCCAAGAATTCACAATGAAACCGTTAACCGGGGTATGTTCTCTCGGGTGCGCGGAGACGTTTACTGTGTTGCTCCGCCGATCGTGACTGAAGAAGAGACTCTCGACCAGATTCCCGAGATTCTGGCTGAGGCCACCCGGGCTGTGCTGGGTTAGCCGGATGAGCTGAGGATAGTGCCGCCTGGCCAACGACCGGGTCGCGGCTTCGTATACGTCCGACGCATTGACTCTGGTAAGTTGTCGACCCCTTTGCCATCCTCTGAATCTGGAGGCTAACAAGTAAAGGGGATCGTGGAGAATGTCTGACAACGCGGAGAGCGCTCGGGCGACCCGTGGTAGTCGTAAGCGCGCTCGGGAAGATCGAAAAGCCACTCGTGCTGCGTCTGCCCGGGTGTCGCAATTGCCGTTCGGCGCATTGGTTAACAACTACCCCCCACTTAGCCCTCTGACCGAGGAGCAACTCGAGGTCATCCACAAAGCATCGCTGGAACTCCTACGGGACGGCGGGATCGAGGTGATGAGCGAGAGGGTGAGAAACGCCTTCGAACGTGAAGGGGCTACGGTGGACCGGGATCGGGACATTGTGCGCACTGATCCCGAGATGATTCTTGAACTGGTGGCCCGGGCTCCCAGTACATTTACCCTAACCCCGCGCAATGTTGATCATACCCTGACGCTGGGGGGTAATCAGACCTATTTCGGGATGGTGTCCGGTCCCCCCAATGTGCATGACCGGATCGACGGCCGTCGGGTTGGAAATTTTGCCGACTACAAGAAACTACTGAGCCTTGGGCAACACTTCAACGTGATTGCGCTCTTCGGGAATCAGACGGTGGCCACCACCGATTTGCCGGCTACGACTCGTCATCTCGACTGCTATCTCGCGAACCTTAGTCTGACCGACAAGGTGTTTTCCGCGATTCCGATCGGTGCTGGGCGAGTCAACGATGCAGCGCAGATGCTTGCGCTCGCCCGTGGTGTTAGTTTGGAGGAGATGCGGGCCCGGCCCGGCCTGATCGGCAATATCAACGTGAACTCGCCCAGAAAGCTGGATGAGGCGATGTCCGACGGGGCACTCGCCCTTGCCGAGCTAGGTCAGGCGGTGATCGTGACGCCATTCACCTTGTTAGGCGCAATGACGCCGGTAACCATGGCAGCAGGGCTGGTTCAGCAGAACGCGGAGGCCCTGTTTGGGATCGCGATGATTCAGTTGTTCTATCCTGAAAATCCCGTGGTTTACGGCGGTTTTACCTCCAACGTGGATATGCGCTCGGGAGCGCCTGCTTTTGGCACCCCGGAAAATGCCAAGGCTAATCTTGCCGGGGGCCAGTTGGCCAGACGCTACCGGCTACCGTACCGGACAAGCGCTTGCAATGCCTCGAATGTGGTAGATGCGCAGAGCACCTATGAGACTCAGATGGCGCTCTGGGGTGGCGTGATGGGTCATGGCAATGTGGTCTACCATGCTGCAGGCTGGTTGGAAGGGGGCCTCGTCGCGTCTTATGAGAAATTTATCCTCGATGTCGAGGTCTTGCAGCATCTGGTCCACATGCTCTCGCCGATTGACTGCTCCGAGGATGAACTCGGCGTTGAAGCAATCCGGGAGGTCGATCCAGGCGGTCATTTTTTTGGTACCGAGCACACAATGGCCCGCTATGAGGATGCATTCTATGCGCCGCTTGTGAGTGATTGGCAGAACAGTGAAAACTGGCAGGCGGCCGGCAGCCAGGACGCGACTGCAAGGGCGACCCCCATCTGG
>PVBE011731829.1_pt1 | contig 10712 bp, 8 predicted proteins | sample 1631181 | NCBI WGS metagenome assembly PVBE01 (sample SAMN08397723, study PRJNA350692) | Marine metagenome, whole genome shotgun sequencing project. | isolation source: water | place: Pacific Ocean | collected 2012-04 | reverse complement strand
GGGGTTGGTCCAGTCCGCGCTCGATCTGAGCCGATAGGGTGACGAAATCCATGGGCGGCGCCTCCCGCTGGAGCGTCGCCAAACGCTCGGCGAAGGCGGGATCGATCATATCCGGGTCAGAGCTGAGGATTTGGCCGATCTTCATGGCCGCCCCCTTCATCTGTCCCATCACGTCCACGATGCGCTGCGCGTTCTCCACCGCCGCTGTGGCCATGGAGTCCAGGTTGTCGTCTGCGTTCCGCCCCGAGATCTTCCCGATCTGGGCCTTGATCATGGAGCCCGTCACGCGGGTGGCCAGTCCCCCCAATTTGAGCGCGCGGCGGAGTCGGCCCTTTTCGACCTTCTTCCCTTTCTCTCCGGCGAGCTTGGCCCAATCCTTCGCCATCAGCGCCTCCGAGCCAGGCCGTCGCCGCAGGTCCACGCGTCGGCGTCGGCGCTGCGTCGTTTGATCAGGGCCAAGGCGACCCACTGAGAGCCGGGCAACTGGGCGACGCTGGTCAGCGTCCCCACGCTGCGCTCCCCGTCCATTAAGCTCGCGCCGGCGTCGGCCGCCCCTTCGAGGGCGATCGGGACCAGCTTACGTGGCGGCTTACCCAGGGAGATTGTGCGTTCGATGACCTCTTGTCCGGGATAACAGCCTTTGGCGTCGGTCAAGCCGTCGACGGCGTCCAGCTCGAGAGGGCTGGCGTGTTCGCCGAACTCTGTGGGGCTATCGGCCCGCCCGGCCTCCACCCGCAGCATCTCGAGGGCGTCGGCTCCCGCGGCCCGACCACCGGCCGCCTCCAGGGCCGCTAAGCACGCGGGCACCGCTTTCGGCGCCAGCCATAGGTCGTACCCCGCGCCGCGAGCGCGGTCGATTCGGGCCACACGTACGGTCTCGGCCGCGAACTCAGCTTGGACGTGGCTCCAGGGCCGCTCCGGTGTGGGGAGCCCGGCGGTGGTCAAGACGGCTTTGGCCTTCGCCCCCTGGACGCTGAGCGCGGTGTGGGTGGCCAGCGGAGACGTCTGAAAGCGCTCGCCGAAGTGATACATGTCGAGGGCGCTGCAGAGGCCCTCCCCGTGGCCGGGCGCGGTGTCGACCCAGAACCGTTCGGCGGTGAGACACAGCAGATTGAACGCGGCGCGAATTCGGCCCCGAGCGTCCAAGAGAAAGGGTCGGGCGCCCTCGCCCGAGGTGAGACCAGTGACCTCGTAGGTCAGCAACCGATTGAGGAACGCTGCGCAGTCTTCCCCCTCGAAGAGGAGCCGCTCTCGGTGGCTCAGCTCGAAGATCCCCGCCCCCTCGCGCGCCGCCACGAATTCGGCGTCGGCGTCGCCCAGGTGTCGAATGATCCCAGCCTCACGTGGAGTCCCGGGATCGAGGAGGGGATGCAGCGTGCTCATCTATCGCCTTCTAGGTCATCGTCGGCCCGAACTTGATGATCTCCGCGAGGGTGCGCCCTTGGAGATGAGTCGGGTTCAATTCGTTCAAGTACCCAGCGAGAAAATCACCGTGGTGGGTCACGACGACCGGGCGTTCACCGTACCATCGCGCGTCGCAAAGATGGGGATCACCTTCGATCTGCTCCAAGATTCCCCGCCGTTGGATGTCCGTCTGTCGCTCCACATCATTCAGGACGTGGCTTCTTTGCCGCATCTGGGCAATCTGCGTCGCGATCCGCTCCACCCGGGAGTCCTGCTCCAAACGTCTCATCTTGTTCTTGAGCAGGCCTCGCTCTGCGTCTCGTTTCGCGTTGCGATGTTGGAGCTCCAGCGTCTTGAGGCGCGACTGAACCCCCTTGAACTCCCGCCGGGCCTCCTCCGCCTTGGTGAGCAGCCCGATGAGTCCTCGGATCTCGTCCGCCAGATTGAGAGGGACTCGGATGAAGTCGTCGTCATAGAGCAGCTTGAACGCGGGCCCGTCGAAGGCGTTCGGACCATCTTTGGGGAATTGGGCGCGCACCGCTGTGGCCAAGCCGGGTGCATCGAAGGCCCCGCGGAGCGTACGATAGATACGCGCTGCGTCGACGAAGCCCTGTTGTGGGGAGGCGTTCTTCACGGCCAGAAGTGTCGACCTTCGGTGAATCAGCGTCAAGCGGGGGCCACGGCTCCGTAGGACCGGGTTGCGCGACGGGCATCATCGGCTCAAAGTGTGCGGCGGTCTTTACGGGTGGCCTCGGTGTCCGCCAAGGTGAGCCGCGAGGACCTCGATGCGTCTTCGGTGATTAAGGGCCTCTGCCAGTACGAGGTCGTCATGGGGTGAGCTTGGGCTCGCCGGAGAGGAGGATGGCCGTGAACGGCACCACCGAGCGATATGATGTGTGCATCGTCGGCACCGGCCGAGTGGGGCTCCCCCTCGGGCTGAGTTTGATCGATGTGGGATTGAACGTCGTGGGCGTCGACGTGGACTCCGACCTCCGCGCCAAGGTCAACGGGGGCGAGATGCCCTTCGTGGAGCCCGGCTACGACGCGCTCGTCGCTCGCCGTGCCCTCACCGTCGAGGCGACCCTGGACGTGGTGGCCCGGAGCGACGCGGTGGTGGTCACCGTCGGCACGCCGCTCTACACGCACATCGAGACGGACCTCAGTCAAATTCGTCGCGTTCTGGAGGGGATCGGCCCGCACCTCCGGCCCGGCCATCTGCTGTGCCTTCGGAGCACGGTGGCGCCGGGCACCACCACGTATGTCCGGCGCTGGTTGGAGCGCCACACCGAGTTGGTGGTGGGCGATACGCTGCGGCTGGCCTTCTGTCCCGAGCGCATCGCCGAGGGGAAGGCCTACGCCGAGCTGCGCGAGTTGACCCAGATCGTAGGGGCGGAGGACGACGCCAGCGGCGAGGCGGCCGAGGCTCTCTTCGGCGTCTTGGCCCCGGAGGTGATGCGGACGGACTACGTGAGCGCCGAGTTGGTCAAGCTCTTCAATAACATCGCTCGCTATATTCACTTCGCCGTGGCCAATCAATTCGCGCTCATCGCCGACACCTTCGGCGCCAACATCTACGAGATTCGCCGGTTGGCCAACCACCGCTACCCACGGAGTCACATCGCCATGCCCGGCCTCACGGCGGGCACCTGTCTGCGTAAGGACTTCGGGATGATCAACGAGTGGTCCCCGTACCCCGATCTGCTGCTCTCGGCGTGGAAGATGAACGAGTACATCCCCGCCTTCTTGGTGAAGCATCTAGAGCAGCGAACGGGTCTTCACGACCGCCGTGTGGCTGTGTTGGGCTACACCTTCAAGCGAGACACCGACGACACCCGGGACAGCCTGGCGCCGAAATTGGTTCGGTACATCGAGCGGAGCTTGCCCACGGAGGTGCGCGTCAGCGACCATCATCTGCCCGATCCCATCGCGGATGCCGGGAACGGAGAGCTGCGCAATTGGAACGCAGAGTTGGCCTTGACCGACGTCGACTGTGTCTTCGTGGCCACCAACCACTCCGGGTACGAGTCGGCCCTGGGTCGCCTCAGCAGGCGACATCCGGAGGCATGGGTGGTGGATATTTGGAACGTGGGGGGCGCGGACAAGGTGTTCTATCAGGCCGGCGAGTTGGCGGAGAGGGGAGGCGACTGATGCATTTGGTTACTGGAGGCAGCGGTTTCATCGGGGCCGCCTTGGTTCGAGAGCTGCTTCGAGCGGGACACCAAGTACGCATCCTCGACGATCACTCTCGAGGGCACCCGCGCCGCTTGAAGGGGATCCTCGACCAGCTCGACTTAGTGGAGGGGGACGTACGTGACAGCGCCGCGGTACGCCGCGCCACCGAAGGCTGCGAGGTGGTCTGGCACCTGGCCTACGTCAACGGCACGCGGTTCTTCTACGAGCGTCCGGACACGGTCCTCGAGGTGGGCGTGAAGGGGACCCTGAACACGATCGAGGCGGCCTTGGACGCCGGCGTTCGACGCTATGTCTTCGCCAGCACCTCGGAGACCTACAACACTCCGACCCATGTCCCCACCACCGAGGCCGAGCGCCTCATGATCCCCGACGTGACCAACCCTCGCTTCAGTTATGGCGGCGGCAAGATCACCGGCGAGCTGCTCACCCTTCACCTGGGGGGTCGGCGCGGCTTAGAGACGGTGATCTTTCGACCTCACAATATCTACGGGCCGGATATGGGCTTTGAGCACGTGATCCCGGAGATCGTCGAGCGGATCGTTGACTTGAGCGACGGCCTCACCAAGGCGGCCATCGATCTCCCCATCCAAGGAGACGGCAGCGAGACCCGCGCCTTCTGTTACGTGGATGACGCCGCCGTGGGCGCGCGACTCTGCGGCATGTCCGGCGGATCGGGGGAGATCTACCACCTTGGAAAGACGGAGGAGGTGTCCATCGCCGACCTCATCCGGGGTCTCGGCCAGGCCTTGGGCGTGACGTTGACCCTGGTGCCCGGCGAGCTGCGGCCCGGCGGCACCAAGCGTCGTTGTCCAGCCATCGGGAAGCTCGAGGGCCTCGGTTACGCGCCCACCACGTCCCTGGCGGCCGGTCTCGGCAAGACGGCGCGTTGGTACGCTGACCACTTCATGGCTCGGCGGTCTTCCTGAGATGGTCGGGGCGAACGAGGCCGTCGAGCCGACGTTCTTCGCGGGTCGTCGAGTGTTGGTCACCGGCGGCCACGGCTTCTTGGGTCGCAACGTCGTCGCCGGGCTTCGGGCCGGCGGCGCCGAGGTTTCGGCGCCGCGGCGCGCCGAGTTTGACCTGACCGAACAGGCCGCAGTTCGGCGGCTCTTGGAGTCGGCGAGACCTCAGCAGATCATTCACTTGGCCGCAGCCTGCGGCGGCATCGGGGCCAACGTGGCCAACCCGGGGCGATTTCTCTACGAGAACGCCGTCATGGGTCTTCATCTCCTCGAGGCGGCCCGGATGGCCGCCGTAGAGAAGCTGGTGTTGATCAGCACCACCTGCGCCTATCCGCAAGACGCGCCGCTTCCCCTTTCGGAGGACGATCTGTGGGCGGGCAAACCCACCGGGGCGACGGGACCCTATGGCATGGCCAAGCGCCTGCTTCACGAAGCGGTCGCGGCCTATGGTGAGCAGTACGGCCGGCGAGATGTCGTCCTTTTGCCCGCTAACCTTTACGGCCCCGAAGACCACTTCGATCCAGCCCATAGCCACGTGGTCGCCGCGTTGATTCGTCGCTATGTAGAGGCCGCGCAGGCCGGGGCGCCGGAGGTGGTCAATTGGGGGTCGGGGACGCCATCCCGTGAGTTCCTCCATGTCCGGGACGCGGCTCGGGGGATCCTCTTGGCCACGGCCCGGCGAGCGGAGACGGCCCCCGTCAACTTGGGCACCGGCGTGGAGACGCCCATCAAGGCCTTGGCGGCGCAGATCGCCGCCGCAGCGGGTTATCGGGGGGTGACTCGCTGGGACATCAGCAAACCCGATGGGCAACCTCGGCGGGTGCTCGACGTCTCACGGGCCAGGACCTTCGGGTTCGAGGCGGAGATCTCTTTGGCGGAGGGGATCACTGAGACCGTCGAGTGGTTTCGGACCCACGGGGGTTGAGCGAGGCGTCCATGGAGCCCATCACCACCGGCGCGGCGCTCTACGAGGCCATCAAAGCGAGGGGGCTTCATTTGAGGCACGGCTATGGGCGTGACAACGTCCTTTTGGCCGAGCTCTGTGCCGCCTTGGGTTGTAAGCGGGGTCTGGCCAAGCACCTCGCCGAGACGGGCATCGACAGCGAGACTTTCCTGCGGGCTTTCTTGGATGTGGCGGCCCCGTTTGCGGAGATGTTTCAAGAGATCTGGGCCTATCTGGCCACCCATCTGGCCCCCGGCGCAAAAGAGACCCTTCGCGTTCGATTCGGTTTCGACACCGACGGGATCGAGCTCGATCTCGAACAGTTCCGGCTTTGGGCCGAGACCGCGCGCGCCGTGTTTCGGGCGCGGAGCGTCACCCTTTGGCCGCAATCGGCGTTGCTCGCGTTGCACCAAATGTTCACCACCCGCGCGCCGAGGAGTGCGCGCCGATGGCCCGCCTATCACCCCTTCGACGCGTACTCGCTGCCGGCCTTTTCGGGGGGTGACGAACCGCTGGACCGGGTGATGGCCCGGATTCACGATGTCTTCGGCGCCATCGTGGTCCAAGCGGGCGACTTGGACGACGCAACGCGACGCCGAATCGGGGGTGGCAAACCCGGCCTGGACCCCCTGGACGCCGCCATCGGGCACGCCTCGTTCGCCCTGACGGATTTGATCCCCGCCTGGGGTCACTATTTCGAGACCTATGGACAGCTCTCCCAGGCGGAGAGAGCCGCCGCGCTCGACGTCTTCGAGACCCAAATCGAGCCCCTGATCAAAAACAATGAGCGCGAGGACTGGGGACCGGAGATCGCGCCCCTCGATCTGCTGGAGATGCCGTTCTGGAAGCACCGGTGGCACACCTACGAAATCTGGGCCACCGTGGAGTCGCTCCGCGCCTTGGCGGACTACCACCCGCGCCTCGAAGTGGTGGACGGGCGAACCGGATTCGACAGCACGAACCCCATGATGGTGGCCGCATTGGACGTGGTAGATCGCCCCGACGCCGGGGTCTGGGTTCAACTCCAGACCGACTTTCGCCGGGGCAAACGACGGGCAATTCGGCCGGATTTGTCCATCTGCGATGACGGGGAGGGCGTGGCGGAGAGCCGGGCCGTGGTGGTGGAGTTCAAGCAGCGCCTCGGCGACCGAGACGGACACTTCGACGAGGTCGGCACCTCGTATAGCCTGGGCGCCCCCGCAGCGGGCGGCGTTCTCTTGGTGAACTACGATACGCCCGGTTTGACACCCATCGTCCCCGCCAATGTTCGGTATCACGAGGGCTTACGCCCCGGCCAACCGGCGGTCCGCGCCGCCGTGGCCTCGGATCTTCTTTGGGCCATGGATGCCGCCGGTTTACGACCGCACGCGCGCCTGACCGTCGCCCTCCTGGACGTGTCCGGGAGCATGCGACCCGTCTATGAGCAGCACGACGTCGAGCAGCTCAGGGCGCAACTGTCCCGCATCCCGTGGCTGGTGGTGAAGGCCTTCGCTGACGGCTTGGTGGACGACGATGAGGCCGGCCTATTCCGAGCACGGGGCGGGACGGACCTCGAGGCTGCGCTCCAAGCGCTCTTCGCCCGAATCGGGGTACCGGACACGCTGCTCGTGGTCAGCGATGGTCAGTATGGACGCGAGGTCCCGAGTCTCCATCGAGTCCCACGCCATCATCGGGTGGACGCTCACGATCTCGGCGCGGGACTGGCCTGGATTCTGGCGGGGCATACCCGGGCGCGCTAAGTCCACCGACCCGCTGTCGTCATAGGGCTGACCGGCACCGATAATCCACACCGACGTACCCCGCAGTGGACCGATGCAGGCCGTCCGTAAATAGGGCGCGCGAGATGATTGCCATTCCCTCCCCGCTGCGTTAATTCTTCGCGAATTCATACGCAAACCTGACCACTTGGGGGTTTTATGGCGGACAACTCGTCCACCCAAGCGCCGTATCGCGAATTGACCTTCGCCGCGGTCTTCTTTGGGATCTTGATCGGCCTCGTGATGACGGCGGCGTTCGTCTACGTCGGGCTGAAGCTCGGCTTCACCTTACCCGGCTCGACGGTGGCCGCGATCTTGGGCTTCGCTGTTTTACGAGGCGCCCTCAAGAAGGGCAGCATCGTCGAGAACAACATCAACCAGACCGTGGCCTCGGGCATCAATAACGCCTCGTCGGGTATCGTCTTCACCTTGCCGGCGCTCTTCCTGTTGAGCGCGGCGAACCCGGGTTTGATCACGGTCGAGCCCCTACCGGCCATCCTCGCCGCCATCGGCGGGTCGTTCTTGGGCGTCGCGGTCATCATCCCCCTCCGCAAGCAGATGATCGAGTTCGAGCGGTTGCGCTTCCCCAGCGGCATCGCCGTGGCGAGCTTACTCAAATCGCCAGGGGCGGGGATTCGCCAAGCGAAGCTGCTCATCGGTGGGGCGCTCTTGGCCACCACCGTCCACATGTGTGAGAACCTGCACCTGATCGGTCACGAAGTGGATCTCGGGGGCCCCTTGGGCATCCCGGCCTATATCCCGATCGCGCTCTATGTGTCTTTCGCCAGCCTCGGGGCCGGCCTGCTCTCCGGCAAGGGCGGTCTGCCCTTCGTCTTGGGCGGCGTCTTGGCCTGGTGGGTCATCAGCCCCGTCGCCATGTTAAACGGCTGGGTCCCCACCCCCGAAGCGCTTGGATTCACCGAGGCTCCGGCGGCCTACGAGGGCTGGAGCATGGGCGTCATCTACGGCGAAATGCTTCGACCGCTGGGGATCGGCATTCTGGTGGGCGGCGCCTTGGCCGGGGTGGCGGCCAGCTTCCCTGCGCTTCGAAGCGCCCTAAAGAGTCTGTCCCAAGCCACCAAGGCCGGCGTGTCCGGCGGCAGCGAGGAGCTGAGCACCAAGGTCCTCTACTCCGGTATCGGCGCCGCGGTGGTGATCCTCTTCAGCGCGGCCATGTTGTCCAGCGGTGACATCACGGTGATACAAGCCTTCGGCATCGCGATTGTCGGGACGATCTGGCTCGCCCTCGCGGGTCTCGTGGTGGCGCAGGCGACGGGGATGACCGACATCTCTCCGCTCTCCGGGATGTCCCTCATCGGTGTGACCCTGATGTTCTTCATGTCCAACGGGAACGCCACGGCCTCCATCATCTTGGGGGTGGCGGTGTGCATCGGGATCGGCCAGTGCGCCGACATGATGAGCGATCTGAAGTCGGGTCACTTGGTGGGCGCCACGCCTCGTCGTCAGCAAATCGCGCAGTTCGCGGTGGGTTGGCTTGGGGTCCCCGTGGCGGTCGGCGTGCTCTTCCTCCTCTGGGGAGACGGCGGCGGCTTCGGTCCGAGCAACCCGGAGCTCTCGGCGCCCCAAGGGGCCGCGCTCGCGGGGGTCATCGAAAGCCTCAGCCAAGGCGCGGCACCCCTCGACAAGTACATGGGTGGCCTGGCCATCGGGTTGGGCCTCGGCATCTTCCCCATCGCCGGCCTCGGTGTCTTGGTGGGGCTGGCCATGTACCTGCCCGTGTCCATCACCCTGACCTACGGGGTCGGGGCCTTGATGTCGATTTACTTGCGCAAGAAGAAGGGGGGCGAGTGGTTCGGCTCGACCCTGGTGCCCATCGCGGCGGGCTTTATCATCGGCGAAGCGCTCACCAGTTTGGGGGCTACGCTCATCAAGCTGGCTTTGGGTTGAGGAGGACGAAAAAATGAAGAATCTAGGCATCCTCATCCTCGCTATCGGTGTCGGCCTCTGTGCCGCCTACGGTGGCCGCAACAGCGATGACATGTACGACCAAATCAAGATGGCGGGCACCGTCAAGCTCTTGGGTGGACAAACCAAGGCGGCCAAGGCGGCCTATTGTGACGCCCGCAAGGACGCCAAGCTCCCCGAGGGGGAGTGTGCGGCCCCCAAGCCTGCGGAGAAGATCGCGGGCGAAAAGGCCGACGCACCGGCGGCCAAGCCCACCTATGAGGCGGCGCTGGCCCAAGGGAAAGCTGCCCAAAAGGCCCTCTCGACCACCGCCGAGAAGCTGCCGGACGCCGTAGCCAAGGCCCGCGCGGCCTGGGTCGCGGCGGCGGCGAAGACCGTCGAACCGGCGGCGCAGTTGAGCGTGGCGGCCCTGCCCGGGCCGGGCGATCGGTTCGAGGGTTGGCTCGCAGTGGCCGGTTTCCCCTTCCTCATCGGGCTCCTGCTCATCGGCGTGGGCGCGATGGTGAGCCGGAAAGCCATCAAGGCGGCCATGGATGGTGAAGGGGGCGGGACTACGGACGGGAAGATCGACTTCGCCGTGCTCCTCACTCAGCTGCGGGACGACACCGCCGCGCTTTCGGCGGACGCCAACGGCATGAGCGACCCGTCCACTGAGGTGCGTGATGGGGTCAAGAGCCGCATCGAGCATCTCCAATTGAACTGCATCGCTCCCTTGGTCGAGGCGCGCCACCAGCTCCAAAACCGCATTGGCCTCAGTGGTTTCGCTGCCGTTTTCAGCCCGCTGTCCGCGGGAGAGCGGAAGATGAATCGAGCCTGGTCCGCTCTCGTGGACCAGCATTGGCCCGAGACCGTGGCCTCTCTCGCCGCGTCGAGCGCTCAATTGGCTGTCGCAGCCGAGAAGCTCACCGAAGAGTTGGCGCGCGCATAGAGCCTTCGGCTTAGGCCCGCCTCTTCCTCCCTCGCACCGAAACGCGCACCTCCGGGTGGCGCGAAGCTCCCTCTAGGAAAAATTACGCGGCGCCCGAGATCTCTCTCGGACGCCGCGTGCGGTGGGTCGGCGATCTCGGAGGGGCGGAGAGAGGGATCGCGCGATTCACCGTGGAGGCGTCGCTCATCCAGAGAGGGTGAGGGCGCCGGTGACCTCTGTGCTGAGACGGCGCCGAGGGGGCGGGGCCGTCTCCAGGGGTCCGGCTTCTCTAAGGAGCACAGTTCATGCCAGGACGACGTCCAACGATCGGGGCGCAGCGCGTGAACTGGGGGCCACAAACGACCGTGACCATCCGTCGCCCGGAGCGCTCTCCCAAAACACACGGCCTGTTCAGGCGTGCGTTCGCGCGACTCGATGAGTACACTTTCCCATGACCCACATCCTGCGCAGCTATCGAGGCGAGGACGCCCCTTGGGTGGCGGCGTTCCTCCGTGAAGTTCATCGGCGCGATCCGCGGTTCGACGGGCCCGAAGACGACGCTTTCGCCGCGTTCGTAGCGCAGCCCGGGAATCGGAACGGCGCGGATTTCGTGGTGGCCG
>PVBE010652861.1_pt1 | contig 10712 bp, 11 predicted proteins | sample 1631181 | NCBI WGS metagenome assembly PVBE01 (sample SAMN08397723, study PRJNA350692) | Marine metagenome, whole genome shotgun sequencing project. | isolation source: water | place: Pacific Ocean | collected 2012-04 | reverse complement strand
TGTGCCTTGGCAATGGTCGATACGACAGCTTGAAGCAATGCTGGTCATTTGATGGAATGCAGTACAGGAAAACGGACGTCGAATTCGGGAATGCGCGACCCATCATCCCCGTGATATTGATGGTGTAACGAGATGATGCCCCGACTTCCGTATATACTGGCTCGGTCGAGATGGTAAAGGCTCTTGGCGTTTGGGAAGGGTAGCGTCTATTAGAGCGTAAGAGCGTATGGGTGCCGACTCGCGTTGTTGGGTCGGGTACCGCCTTCCATTAGACGGGCCTGCATGCGTGATACACGGGCGAAAATCACCGAGAGGGGAGCTTCTCAAGAAATGGATAGCCTCAACAATCTTAGCAGACGGAAATGGATGCAGTTCATTGGGGGTGGGTCGGCAGCGGCCGTCGGCTCGGTGCTTCTAGCGGCATGTGGAGATCCGGTGGTCGTCACCGAAGAAGTTGTGGTCAAAGAGGAGGTCATCAAGGAAGTAGAGGTCATCAAAGAGGTAATCGTTGAGGCTAAACCTCAGTTGCAGGGAAAGAGCATCGAGGTTCGCTGGAACGGTCTCCCGCCACACGTTCAAGATATCGCCAAAGACAAAATCGCAGAGTTCAAGGCGGAGTCTGGGGTTACGATCGAACCAGATTTTTCGGACTGGGCCAGTTCCTTCCAGAAGATCACGACTGGGTTCGCGGCTGGGACGGCCCCAGATATATTCACCGGTGGGGGAATCTGGGTTCCAGTGCTGGCTTCCAAGGGTGGGGTATTAGCCTTGGATGAATTTGTCGAGAGCTGGGCAGATTGGTCCGACTATTACGATATCGGCAAGAGGGATGTTACTTACGGCGGTCATGTCGTCGCAATACCGTTAGCCGCACAATATCGCGGCAACGTGACGATCCGACCGAGTATGTTTGAGGCGGCTGGATTGGAAGTGAAGACCCCTGAATCGTGGGACGAGCTTAACGAGATTGCGCCCAAATTGACGGTGAGAGATGGTGACAAGTTTGAGGTTGCCGGAATGGCCGTTACTCACCACACGCAGGTTTATGAAGTCGAGATGATACAGGCCGGCGGCGACTACTTCAGCGAGGACCGCACAACACCGCTGAATAACACGCCTGAAGGTATCACCGCCCTCACCCAGCACGTGAGTTATGGTCTGGTCTCGGAGGTTATGCCCGTGGAAGGCATGGACTCCGGCATACCGAATCTCAACGCGTTCGCGGCCGGCCGTGTTGCAATCGAGCAGCACTGGCCTCGGGGCGTCGGCAACGCTGAGCTCAATGCTCCGGATGTGTTCGCAGATCTCTTGGTTGGGGAACCCATGTTAGGGCCGAGCAAAAAGATCGATCAAGTTTTTATCGACAAGTACATGGGCTTTCGGCTCACCAAGGAGCCGGATGCCGTTTTTGCGGCACTGGAATTCCTCAACCGGCCGGCAGTTAACTTCGCAATCGTGGTCCAGGGTCAGCAGGCCATGCCATTCCGAACCGTCATGGAGGATTTCGAGTTTTACTCGGTCAGCCCTTGGAGGGAATTTGCCCGCAATGCACAATTCACTCAGCCTCGGCAGGTGGTCAAGGAGCATTTTGCAGCGCAATCGGCGATGACTCAGTGGGTGCAGCGTGCCAGTTTTGGTGAACTGTCGGTCGAGGAGACATTGGAAGGGATGGACGCCGAGGTTTTGGAGATCCTCAACGGCTGACAATTAAAGTGTATGACTGTTTTGCCAAATCCGGTTTGGCTAACTCACCGGGTGTGAGTCCGGTCCCGTGGTTAACCCCTTGGCACGGGGCCGGCTCGCGGCTGGCGCGGGAACCTGCGAGGGCTGGCTGATCGCGCTCGATAGGCTTTTGGCATTGTGGACGCCGCCTTGAGGAGTCGAAGTCTATGACCGACCGAGCAATCGCCCTGCCGGTTCTTGGTTGCGAGAGGTATCCAGTACTTGAGTGTGCAGGTCATTAAACGTGATCCCGGAGGCGCGGGTCGTGGGCCACAGGAGCTTTTGGTCCACTTGCGGACGCAGGGGCAGGGGGCAGGTCCTGGCTAATGGCTCCGGCATGGCAGTCATGCACGGTGAGACTGGCAGCGATTGGGACGAGCGGACCTACGGTATCCGGAAGCCCCGAAAGCGTTTGCGGAAACGGAAAAACTGCATTGAGATCGTATCAGAATCTCCTATGGTTTACCCCGCTCCGAGCCGAACCGTGGGCGCCGGCTAGTGTGTGAGACGCTGGAAGGTTGCGCAGGGAACGTACACAGGGCGATGAGCCGACTGGCTCGGCGGACCACGTGCCCTGTATGACCAGCACGCTCTGTTGTGATTTTCGGACTGCGCTCGCCGCCGGGGCGATCGTGGCGCATGGGGCGGACGCCTTAATCGCCATCGGCTCACTGAAGGAGGCCAAGGCCATAACCAAGGATCTGGGGCGTGATGTCTTTCAGGATCTACGGCAAGCGGGCGAGGCTACGCGCGCCGAGGTTACGGAAGGGCCGGACCGCCTAACCGCCCGGCGATTTGGCGGCCGCAGCCTTCTGATCGATTTCGTTAGCGGATGCGGTTTGCCATTTCTCATAACGCTTCCGAGAAACCGAACCGGACTTCGACGTCGTCCTCACAAACTGAAGACGGCGTCCGTACTCTCTGCGCGTGTCGCGCGGCCATTCACTGGCGAGGAAAATCGTCAAATTCCCCGGGGTGGCTGACGAGATTCCTCCCACCTTGCGCCAAGGGGGGCTGTTGGGGACCCGAGACGGCCGTGTTTTCTGTGCCAGCCGGGAGGGTTTGAACTGGGTTGGCGAGGCGGTTCGCGACCGAGTGGGCGGAGGTTGGGGTCCTGGCGATTTGGAACGCTCCGATCGTCGGGGTAGCCAGGTCCCGGAACCGGGCGAGACGATAGCGATCCGGTGGCCGCAAATGCCCAGTCGACGGCGCCCGCCCTCTCCGATATCCGAAGGCGGACGCCTGGACACCCAGTGTCTGGGACAGAGTAAATGCGTATGGAGGTGACCCATGACTGAGAATCTCGGAGCCAGCCCCCGCCGACGCCGATCGATCGGATTCGGAGGTCGCGAGGGTCTTGCAGGGTATCTGTTCATTGGACCGTCAATTTTGTTCTTGTGTGTCTTCGTAATTGTCCCAATGTTGATTGCTCTTTATTACAGCTTTACCAAATATGATCTTATGTCCAGTCCTTCGTTTGTAGGACTAGAGAACTACGGACAGCTGCTCCGCGACAGGCACCTTCCGGCGGCAACCAGAAACACTTTCTATTTCGCGTTCGGTACGGTGCCTGCTGGGGTCGTCAGCTCTCTCCTGCTGGCCACTCTCATTAACCGGGACATTCGTGGTATTTACGTTTTTCGAGCGCTGTTTTACATGCCCGTCGTTAGTTCATTCGTTGCCGTGTCCCTCATCTGGCTCTGGCTCTATGAGCCGCAATTCGGTCTTTTGAACATGGGTCTGGAGTTTGTTGGGCTTCCGCGTCTGAAATGGCTCATAGTGCCGAAAACAGCGATGATGTCAATCATTATCATGAGCGTGTGGAAGAACATGGGCTTGAATATGGTTATATACTTAGCCGGGCTGCAAGGGATTCCGTCGCACCTATACGAGGCGTCGGAAATTGACGGTGCCGGCCGGGTCGCCCAGTTCTTTCGGGTCACTCTGCCCCTTCTTGCGCCTACGACCTTTTTCGTGGTAATCGTGTATTTCATCGGTGCTCTGCAAATGTTTACGCAGGTGTTTGTATTGACGGGAGGTAGCTCCGGTGGTGGGGAGCCTGGTGGGCCGCTGAACAGCACGGTTACCATTGTCATCTTGATTTATAGCAACGCGTTTCGGTATCTGCATATGGGGTACGCTTCTGCCGTGTCGGTCGCGCTGTTCGGAATGATCGGAATAGTCACAGTGGTAAATGCTAGGTTCCTCCAGTACGATGCCGGGCAGTGATCTTGCTACGGGGTCGGGTGGCCCGGCGGAAGGAAAGGTCCAGGACAAACGTCGGGGAAAAGACTACTAGCGGAGCGCGGATGGTGATTCAGAGAAATCGGGTGCCGAGGCGGGAATTCTGGCGCTCGTAGAGTGAATCTGCCCAATCAGAACGGACGAAAAATGCATGCTACTGCGCGATCTCCGATGAGTGGGAAGCCGATCATGCCGGTCTGCGGCCCGCGCGAAAACCCTGAGGCGGGCTCCCGCGTTCCTCGATCTCGACCGGACACGCCGCCTCACTAAATCGCCCAAAACTGTAGGCGCTTTTGCCGGCGCCTGCATGCCACGCGTTATCCAGCGAATTTGAGGAAGCGTTCGTCCCAGGGTGGCAGGTCCTGGACTCCTTCATATTCCTTCTTGGCCCCTGATACGCCTGGTAGAGGACAATCTGGTCTGTCCGATCGATGTTTTTTCGGTGGTGGACAACCTAAATGCCGTCTATCGACTGCCAGCGGGCGTGGGATCGGCCCGAAGATAAAAAGTGGCCGAGACGGGCATCGCCAAAGCTTGACTTGCATTTACACAACGGTCGCGCTGAGTTTCGGCCGGCGCATATTTGGCGCGTTTAGCTGTAATCGCCCTCGCCGGGTGTGATGCTAATCAGCGAAGGCCCGACCCATTCCGGCTGCCGTCGATCGGCAGCACGCCAAAAACGGTCGGGGACCGCTCCGGCTAGTAGGCGATCCGTCCGGGGCGATCCGGCTATTCCGCCAGCCGAAGCGTCCTCTCGGCCAGATCGCTGATGCGGCTGTTGTCAAAACCGGCGACCTTGGTGCGCACCCGATTTTGCAGCGGATCAATCCATTCGGCGGGCAGATGCCTGGCTCCCAGCATCGCTCCCAGTACCGATCCCACCGTGGCGCCATTGCAATCTGTGTCCATCCCACATTCCACCGCGATCGCAATCGACTTCCCGAAATCTCCATCGCCATACAGGAGCCCCAGGGCAACAAAACAGGCGTTGTTGATCGTATGCACCCCGTGATACTCGCCGTAATTGGTCATCACGAGCGCCAGCGCATCCTCCCAATTTTCGTGATCCGCGCTCCAGGCAAGAGTGTTTGAGAGCGCCTCGTAGAGGCGGCTTGTCTTCGGGATTTGGGCCATCCCGGCAAGCAAGGCCGATTCGGGATCGCCCGCTCCAAACGCCGCGGCCACCATCGCCGCGGCGAACATTTCACCGTAGACCCCGTTTTTCACGTGCGAAAGAATCGCATCTTCGTAACTCAGCGCCGCCGCCGCCTCAGGATCGCCCGCACACACGTAGCCGAACACATCGGCCCGGATTTGCGCCCCGATCCATTCCCGGTAAGGGTTCCGAAATGTTGCCGTATCCGGAGGCTGAAGACCGTTCACCAGGTTCCGGTAGGCGGCTCGCTCGGCCGTGTACGCCATATGGATCGGCATCAGCAGCAACCACTCCCGGCCCACATCCTCCGCGGTGTATTCACGACCGTAGGTCTCCAGGATGTGCAGCGCGATCACCATGTAGTCGATGTCATCGTCGCGCGGCATGCACTCGATATTGCCGCGCGTGGACTCGCCGGCCGAGCGGTGCAACGGACGATCCAGCGGATTCGGCTCCAACAGCGGAAAATAGCGGGTCAACGGGTACTCGCCGGCGGCTTCCAGGTAGGCCACGATGTCCGCGCGCGGCAGGGATTCAACCGGCTTGCCCAGCAGGCAGCCGGCGCTGCGCCCCAGCCACCCGCCGAGAATGCGGTCCAGCAGTTCATCCGGGTTCGCGAACGGTCCCGGGCGGTCCGCCGGGCGGGCGGCCCGAATGGCATCGAGATCACCCGGCTCATCGAACGGAAAGTTCGAATCTGGCTCCAACTCGCCAAGGCTCTCAAGCAACCCCTCCAGATTTGAGGACGCGGAGCGCGTCCCCTCCAGCTCCTCCATCCGCTCGATCACCGCGCTGACATCGCAGCCCTCTTCCGCGCGCGCTCGAATCTCCTCCCGCAACGCTGTGCTCATTCTGTTCGCCTCGATCACACGCCGACCTCAGTTCATCAATCACGGAATTTGCGGAAACGGCACCGGAGATTAGCATATTTACACCTTCAACAAGGAAGATACGATGTAGGTCGCTCAGCATTCAGAGCCTGTAGTGCAAGATGAATTCTCACGTATAGCCGTGAGCAAATACCGGTGGATTGTCCCCACAGCAGATCGATTCCGACGAAGATACGTCGGCCCGCTTCATCGCTTGGCCAACGGAGATTTCGATGCTGATCGTTCGAGGCAGGGCTTGCCAGCAGACCAGCCCGCCACTCAAAAATTGGCGAAATTCGACTGACCCGCCCCCCCGGCGTTCCCGCGGCTGCACCCACCCCTTCAACGACACCCCGCTGCTGCCGGCGGCAACTCCAGCGCCACTCGCTTTTACCACGGCCGCCCCGCCCCCACCGGCCGAAACGACGATTTGGGTTGCGCTGGAGATGCCATCAGAACGACAGGGCCCGGTTGCAGGAATGGGCGACGTGTTTCCCACTCTGAACTCAACGACCGACCCAATATCGTTCGCTGCCTTGCACGAGAACGCGTTTGGGACCTACTATTTCGGGGCTCGCTCAATCGTCGTAAGCAGCGCCCTGGAATCAGAGTCAACTGAGGTGATTGCGATGTTGTTGGCTCACGAGGGTCAGAATGCCCTTGACCACAATCTAGAGCGGTGCACAGGTGATTCGCTCTACTGTCACGACTCTGAGGTTCGCGCGTTTCACCTTCAGATTCTGTTGTGGAGGACCCTGTGGGGTTTAGACGGTAGGCCCTGCGCCGTCACTTTTGCGGAGCAGGATTTCAATTGCATGCTCTGGCCAAAAATTAACAGTCTGGTGACCTACACCGTAACGATTGTCGAGTTGTATGAACCGCCCCGGGGCTGCTGGAGACTCAGATCATTGAGTCCCGGCCAGTGCCGAGACAGGTTCGGGGTAGCGAGACGCTTGGTAACCGGCCGGTGTGACGTAGCCGATGGCACCGAACAGCCGGCGTTTGTTGACCCAGTCCACCCACTCGAGTGTGGCCCAAGGTCATCGCAGCCGCGCCAGGAGCCGCGTTGCTGGATCAACTCCGCCGTGTAGAGCCCGATCACCGACTCCGCCAGGGCTTTGTCATAGGCGTCGCCCCGGCTGCCAACTAAGATTGCCACTCCCGCCTCCGCCAGCCGCTCGGTATCGCGGTTCGAGAGGTACTGCCCGCCCCGCTCGGAATGATGCACGAGCCCAGTGAATGGCCCATTGCGGACCCATAGCGCCTGTTCCAGAGCGGTGAGAACGAAGTCGGTGCCCAACGAGTGTGAGGCCTGCCAGCCCACAATGTAGCGGGAGCAGGCGTCAAGGATGAACGCGACGTAGGCGAAGCCGGACCAGGTGCGCACGTAGGTGAGGTCGGCCACTCAGAGCCGGTTCGGCACCGGCGCGCGGAAATCACGCTGCACCAGGTCCGCCACGGTAGTTTGATGACGACGCCCGCGTACCACGCCAGCGAGGCCAAGCTCGCGCATCAGCCGCTCCACCGTGCAGCGCGCGACTCGGGTGCCTTCCCGCTGTAGCTGGCGCCACAGCTTGCGGGCACCGTAGACACCGAAGCGCTCCGCGTGGGACCGTCGCAGCTTCGGTTTCAGGTCCTCGTCGCGCTGTCGCCGCGCCGATGGCGGCCGCCGGCGGGCGGCGTAGTAGGTGGATGGGGCGAACTGCAGCACGCGGCAGATCGGCTCGACCCCGAAACGGGCGCGGTGCGCCTCGTTGTAGCGGGTCATCTCGGCGGTCGCGGGCCGAGCTATGGCCTATTAACAATGGCTGGCGAAGATCGGAAGATCGAGACTTTGCGATCGATCCGGTGTCCGGACGGTTGGGGGCAGCAGTCGGACCGCAGCTCGTCGGCAACCGAACCCAACCTGGAAGGTCCGCTGATCGGCGTCCGCCCGCTTGTGACGGATACCCGGAACGTCCTGCTCATCCAACCACTGACGGACGATCCGCCGGATGATACCTTCATTAAATCGCTGGCCTACGCGTTTCAGAGGGGAGTCGAATATCGGTACTAGGTCGAACAGCAGGAAGTTGCGGTGGAGGTCATAGGTCGAGGCGAACACCAGCGACTCTTGCTCTGGGAGGCGGCGGAAGGCCGGATAGGCGTATGGGATCAGATCATCACAAACTGGGCCTCACTGGCAGAGATCGCACGAGAGGCGCTGAGCGTATGCCAATTTGATCCGGCGACAGGCACCGAAGACCCTGACTGGAATGACGAACGCGTCGCCGCCTGCTATGGCTGCCTGTTGAACTTTCGAAATTAGATGGACCATCGGGTCCTTGACCGTCAACCGATTCGAGAGTTCCTGATGGAAGCATCCAACTCGACGCTTGGGATGGCTAATTCTAGTCGGGATCGGGATGCTCAATACGCCTGGCTGTCCGAGCACATCGATCCCGGGTCGACCCTTGAAAAGGATGTGTTGAACTACCTCTGCCAGAACGAAACGCGCCGGCCGACCTTCGCCCAGCACCAACCGTCAGAAGCTGTCTACTTGCGGGGTGACTTCTTCTGCGAACGGGTCGGCGTCCCCGGCGTGTGCATCTTCGTAGACAGGCCGCACCGCGACGAACCCGGGCAGGCCACGCACGCCGAGGTCGTACGCGACCAGCTACGGGATCTCGGATTCCGGGTGATCGTCCTCAGACACGACTTAATGACCGAGGAGACAGTTGGCCAACACCCGGACATCTTCGGCCAGAGCAGCGGGCACTCAGGTGGAATTACGCCGGTGCCAAGCCGACGCGCCTCGAACGACTCGGCTCTGCCAACGGCTGCCGACGACCGTGCCGATCGGATGCTGGTTTGTTTGATTTTCCAAGGCGAGAGCAGAGCTACTAACTATGCTCCTTTCCGCCATTTCCCTCCCCCGTACCACAGCACGCAGGGCGAAACACCTCCTGAGGGGTGGCAAGACAGCGCGGCGAAGAAGACCTCAGAAGCACGGTAGTTGGCCTCGGAATCACAGGGAACAACGCCCGGGCGGAAGATGGCCTAATAGAAAAGTCCATAGATCTCGAATCCTCCACATGGTTGAGTCGCGCCCGAGGAGGCCGGGTCGCGTGCAAGATGAGAAGGTCCGCGAAGAAAGCGCCGGAGCGCACAGGGCCACGAGACAATATTTCGACCGTCTCTCCCCAATCGCTCGAGTCCTACCGTCTCGCCGTGTCTGACCACCCGCGCCACCCGAAGTCATGGCGGACTGAGGGCCCCCGGGAAGGGGAGGTCCGATCGGGAGGCCAATCTTCGGATGAATCTGAGCCGAATGCAGTGCCGGCCGCCGACATCATTCCTCGTTGTCCAGGGGGCTTGCCCGACGATGCACGTTGACGAGATCGGCTTTGGCGAGGGAGACGTAGCGATTGGTGCTGGCGAGGGAAGCGTGCCCCATCAGGCGCTGGAGCGTGAGAACGTCTCCGCTGTTGCGCAGGAATTGAACGGCGAAGCTGTGCCGCAGCAGATGCGCGTGCAGACGGGAAATTCCACAGCGCTCTCTCAGGCGGGAGAAGATCCTGGAAATACCGTTCTTGTTGAGCGGGCGACCTGTGCGGGTGAGGAACACTCTGTCTACCGCTTTGCCAAGACCCTCCGGCCGGCAGTCGAGGTACCGGAGTAGCAATCGGAGCGTCCGCCTGCCGGCGACCACCGTGCGTTCCTTATTGCCCTTCCCGAACACCCCGATCTCCCCAGTTCCGTACCTGATGTCAGTGAGTTGGAGGCCGGCCAATTCACTACTCCTCATGCCAGTGTCATAGAGGACGGCCACCATGGCCGCCAATCGCCGATCCCTGGCAAAGCCAGTGTTTAGCATCTGCAGGATGCGGCCGATCTCAGATCGCGATAATGGCTTGATCTCTCGAAGCGGGACCCGAGGGAGCTCCAGCCGAGACAGCTGGTGCGTTTTGGTCCACGCCTCCTTGTGCAGCCAATTGGCAAAAGCTCGTAGGCAGCGGGTTTCCTGATTGATGGTTGCCGGAGAGAGTCGACCGCCGGGACGACGGCTCGGGTGATCCTCATATCGGAACCTGCTCTGAAGATGGACCAGATAGTGCCGACCACTTTCGGGAGTCAAATCCGCGACCAGCGGCACGCGCCCAAACTGTCGTTCGAAGAAGCTACCAAATCCGTTGAGGGCTCGCCGATAGGTGGCGATCGTGGACGGACTCCGGCGGTATGCCTGTTGCGCCAGCATGAACGAGCCGACCGCCTCGCGGAGATCACGTTTCTCGTAGGAATCTTGGTAGCCCATGTCAGATACTCTGGATCGACCGCGGGCGGAACCGCCAGAAAGAGTTTGGTGGCCGTCCGGTTCGAGTTCGGTGAACGTATCCAGACCGTTCGCAGAAGTAAGTTGGACGTTTGCCATCGTGGACCTCCGATTTGTCGGGCCAACTTGGCGCGTCGCAAGCTCAATGCACAGGCTTGAGGACCGCTGTCGGTACCTCGATGGGTACCCCCGGCGTGATTCGAACACGCGACCCACTGCTTAGAAGGTATTTCGCCCTGAGCGCTGGGCTTCCTTGAGGTAGACCCCGAGCGTAACGTGTCCAGTTATCGTGTGAAACATCGGTCGCTGTCACCGCGGAGGGACGTCGTGAAAAAGGCGGGTAAGGGCTTCAGTAGCCGATGTCGTATCGCAAGCAAAACGACAAACTCCCGTCTAATCGGTATTCATC
>PVBE012928666.1_pt1 | contig 10713 bp, 12 predicted proteins | sample 1631181 | NCBI WGS metagenome assembly PVBE01 (sample SAMN08397723, study PRJNA350692) | Marine metagenome, whole genome shotgun sequencing project. | isolation source: water | place: Pacific Ocean | collected 2012-04 | reverse complement strand
TTGTCTGGCTGCACTGCGAAAATTCAAAAGGCAAACAGTCAATATAGAGCGATCGCGACCACATGCAACTCATTTGCTGCCAAGATTATCAGAAAAGTCCTAAAGACCTGTCGCAGCGGCAGATTTGGCCTCTTGCCGAAATGATGGGAGTGATGAAACGGGGATGAAGATGGCCTGGACAAAGCAAGAGCTTCTCGGAGGGTAGACGGAATGTCGTCAGATGCCGGGCAGTTTATTGAAGCAATGAGGCGGGGGATTGTCGATCATCGGGTGTACATCGAGCGCCGGGCTTGGACATCAGAAGTCGGGCCTGGATGCACTCGTCGGTGCCCAAAAATAAAGTATAGTGATCACCATGGCGAAAAAACCACATCCCCTGCCGCCGCCGGACATTTATGAGACCGGGGCGCCGGTCGACGGTGAAGCCCAACAGCTCGACCGGCGCCTTTACATTCAGTTGTTGGCTTTTACCGGTGTCCAGGAACCGCGCGACATTGTCCACTGTCTCAGTCTGGCGAAGTTCGAGGCGGTGGTATATGCCAATGCCACTGATCCAGCCGGGGTCGCCGTGCTGTTTGTCACCGAGGACCCTGCCGACTTGATCGAACCGCTGCGGCGGGTTTGCCGGGAGTACCTGTCGAAGTTCACGCCCCTGCCGGAATTGACGATGATTGGCCGTACCTACGGCGCTGGTCGCGAACGGGACCTGGAAGATTGGCTGTTGCGCCAGCCGCGCCGGCGCCTGACCGATCCCGACCAGCCGTGGGCGATCTGGTACCCGCTGCGGCGCAAGCCGGCATTTTATCAACTTGAGCCGCGCGAGCGCGGAATGATTCTGGCCGAACACGGCATGCTCGGTCGCCGCTATGGCGAGGCCGGGCTGGTACAGGATATCCGGTTGAAATGCTTCGGGCTCGACCGCAACGACAATGAGTTTCTGATCGGCCTCGTTGGCCGCGAACTCAATGCCCTGTCATGCCTGGTTGAGGACATGCGCGAGACCCAGCAGACAGCTCAGCATCTCGACAGCCTCGGACCGTTTTTCGTCGGCCACAGGATCGGTTCAGCGAACATCGAAACTTGATCGCTTACCGCATAGCGAATCCCGCATCAGCATGTCAATGGGGCCCGTAAAATGTCAGAGCTGCCGGTCGCTCTGCGAGGTGACGCGGATTGCGCCGCTCGCGGATGAGGCGGAAACAGCGTTCGGCGTCACCTGGCGCTGCGCCAGCTGCGCCGAAGAATTCATCGATATCTGCCCGCTCGGCCCGCTGGTGCCGGGGCCGGGGCTCTGTCTGAATTGCGGTGTTTCGCTGGTCGACGATTGTTGTATGGATTGCGGTATGAGCGCCGGCGATGCGGAGTTGTTCTTCGGACTTTGGGATATACCGGAGAACGACCCGGTTGGCTACGCGGTCAATCTGCTCAACCTCGGGCGGGCTCGGCGCGCCCTGGCGGTATTGAACACGCACTTGCTGTCGGCACCCGAGGATGCCGATGCATGGATGGCGAAGTCCGAATTTCTGCGCCAGCTCGGATTTGCCGACGCCCGCCTGCAGATGCTGCGCGGCGCGACGGCTGCAGGGGCGCCGGCGGCGCTGCTGATCTCGTGCGGCATCGCGCTGTTCGAGCGTGGACAGTTCGAAGAAGCGATGCAGGCGTACCGCGACTACCTCGATCGCGAGCCCTCCGGCGAGTGGCGCGCCGTTGCGATGGGCAACCTCGGCAATGCGGCGAAGAGTCTCGACCGGTTCGAGCTGGCCGAGACGATGTATCAACGGGCGATCGACCTGGCGCCTTCGGAGACCGCGTTTTACCTGAATTATATTCGCCTCGTGCGCGAGGACGCGGTACTGGCACTGGAACTGATCGAAGGTGCGCTGGAACAGCACCCGACACCGGAGATGCGATCGCTGCTGCTGGAGGAGAAGTCCTTCATCTATGCCGAGCAGCAGAACGGCCTGCAAGCATTGGCCGCGGCCGAAGCGGCGTTTCTGCTGAGTTCCAGCATCACGGCTCGCTACCTGAAGGGCAGGGCGCTGGCCCTGCTCGGGCGACTCGACGAAGCGCGCCAGGAAATGAATGCTGTCCTCGCGAATGACCCGGGCAATGTCGATGCCGCGCGTGCCATCAAGATGCTCACAGATGGCTTGGGCAAGGGACTGTTTGGGGCCAACTGATTTTCCGCAAACGTGTCGTCGCCGAACGCCGAGACTAATGCCGCCCGGGCAGGCGCACCGCTCCGGTCAACGGCGCCCGCCTGCCGCGCGGCGCTCCCGGCAGTTACTCGAAAATCACATCCGCGATGTCGTCGGTATCCGCGAACACCATCAACAGCCGATCGATGCCCAAGGCGCAGCCGGCGGTTGGCGGCATCCCGGCTCCGAGCGCCGCCAGAAAGTTTTCGTCGATCGGATATAGTTGGCGCCCGTCGCGCCGCCGCCGATCGGCACAGGCCTCGAAGCGCCGGCGTTGTTCGACAGGATCGACCAGTTCGCTATAGGCGTTGGCCAGTTCAAGGCCGGCGACATACAGTTCCCAGCGTTCGGCGATGCTCGGATCGGCGGGGGCCGTTCGGGCCAGCGCCGCCATGGCGGCGGGATAGTCGATCATGTAAAACGGACAGTCCCGACCGAGCCGCGGCTCGACAGTTTCGACCAGCAGTCGATCGAATTCGGTCGTGTTCAGTGCGGCGGCGTCCGCACCTGCGAACTTTGCAAATGTCTCGCGCACGGTGCGGATCTCGCAGGTGCCGAGGTCGATGGTTGTATTGCGATAGGGCAGGGGGCCGGGCCGGCCGAGTCCGGCGGCCACAGCCTGGAGCAGCCCCTGAGTTTCCTGCAGGATGTCACGGTAACCGGCATTTGCGCAGTACCACTCGAGCATGGTGAACTCGGGCCGATGCCGGCGGCCGTATTCACCGGCGCGGAAGCACGGGCCGATCTGGAAGAGCCGCGGGTGTCCGGCCTGGACCAATCTTTTCATGTGGAGCTCGGGCGAGGTCCGCAGCCATCGATCATCGGCGGGGATGGCGTCGATGTAATCCTCGAGAGTCGGGGTTTCGACGCTGACCGGCGTCTGAACCTCGAGATAGCCGCGCCCGTCGAAGAAGGTCCGAATCAGGCGCAGGACGTCGCTGCGCAGCTGCAAGGTGCTCAAGCTCTGCATCTCTGGGGATGATGGAGTAAGGGAGTCGCGGAGTAGTCGAGGGACAGGGACTGCCGGGTTCCGACACTCCCGCCGCGCCACGGGTCAACTCTTGCTGACTCGTTCCGAATATTCGCCGGTGCGCGTGTCGATCTTGATGGTATCGCCTTCGTTGATGAAGAGCGGCACCTGTATTTCATAACCGTTGTCGATCTTGGCGCCCTTGGTCACATTGGTGGCGGTGTCGCCCCGGACGCCGGGCTCGGTGTCGGTGATTTTCTTGTCGACGAAGTTCGGCAGGGTCACGTCGATAGCCTGGCCGTTGAAGTTGAGAATCTTGCAGTCCATGTTCTCGATCAGAAACCATTTCTGCTCGCCGAGCAGCTCGCCGTCCAGCCGGACTTCCTCGTACGTCTCGTTGTCACTGAAGATGTAACTGTTGCCTTCGGCGTACGAAAAGATGAAATCGCGTTCTTCCAGGGTGGGCTTGTCGATCTTGTCGTTGGCGCGGTAGGTCTTGTCCATGGTGATGCCGCTGATCATGTTCTTCATCTTGCAGCGGTACAGGGCCTGGCCCTTCCCCGGCTTACAGAAGTCGAAGTCGGTGACCTGCCAGGGGGCTCCGTCGATTTCGATCTTCAATCCCTTGCGCAAATCTGACGCGCTATACATGGTTGCCTCACAATTCTGAGTGTTCAGTGTTCATCGACGAACGGTACAATAGCGTATGTGCCGGAGGGAGTCGAACAGTTCAGGCCCCTTTGAGGAATCGCCCGGCCAGTTCCAGAATATCGTCGCCGGCGTCCTCGACGACATAATGGCCGGCATCACGGAATTCGTGCACGTGCGCTTGCGGGAAACGCTGTCGCAGGTCGTTCAGGAAAAAGTCGGTGAAGCAGAAGTCCTTGGTGCCCCAGCAGATCATGACCGGTTTGTCAGCCAGCTTGTGGATGTTGTCTTCGACCGCTTTTCCGGCCTGCCACGACGGGTGCCTGTCGTTCAGCGGGATGTCATGGACAAAGGCGAGTGTCGCGATCCGATTGGCGTAGCTGTCGTAAGGCTTGAGAAAGCCGGCCGCGATATCCTTCGTCATCTTCTCCGGGTTGCAACTGGCGAACCAGACGGCACACTTGGCGAACAGGTTGAAGCCGCGCACGGCGATGCTGCCGAGCAAGGGAACTTTGCAGGCGAGGATGCTGACCGGGTAGTTGCGCGTCAGGCAGGCAGTCGTGTTGAAGACGATCAGGCGCTTGAGGCGGTCCGGTTTGCGCACGCCCACGCCGAAACCGATCGGCCCGCCCCAGTCGTGGACGGCGAGGCTGAACTGCTCAATGCCGAGGTGCTCGAGCAGCGCCTCGACGTTGTCGATGTGGGTCTGCAGCCGATAGGGATAGCGTTGCGGCTTGTCGGAGAATCCGCAGCCGATATGATCCGGGACGATGACGCGAAAGCGATTGCGGAGTCCGCGAACGAGGTCCCGGTAGTAGAACGACCACGTCGGGTTGCCGTGCAGCATCAGGAGCACGGGGCCACTGCCCTCGTCGAGGTAGTGATAGCGCAGGCCGTCGAGTTTGAGGAAGTTGGATTCGAACGGGTAGAGTTCGGAGAAGGTGTCTCTTGGCATAGGGTGTACAGGATAGCCGCGGGCGCCGGAACCGCAACCCGTGCGGCCCTCTTTTGCGGCACGGCCCCCGTCTGCATGGTGCATCGAGCGATGCGCCGGGAGACGTTTAACGGCGGCAGTCCGACGGCGGCTGTTGGTCGGGCGGATCGACGCGGACGGGAAGTGTCGCCGGCTTGTCGCCTGTCTTGCCTGCCAACTTTCGGGCCCCATCGATTACCGCATCGAAGACGCGATCGTGAAGGTCCATGATTTTTTCCAGAATGTCCATGGCTCTATCAATTCCTATGGTCGTTGGCCGCTTGGCAAGACGATGTCCCTACAACTCGTCACGCCGCCAGATGCTGATCCTAAAATACAGGCGGATAGCCCGAAAAGTCAAGGACGCAAGTGATTCTTTTTCCGTTCGCCGCTTTCGGTAGGGGCACAGCCATTGCCCGGCTTTTTTACCACCATTGATCAGGCGGCGGCGGCCTGCCGGGAAAGTCGGGCTACAACACAGTCCCGGCGAGATTGGCAATTTTCCTGACGCCCTTGTACGTCTTCTTGACCATCCCCGGCGTTTTTTCCTTGAAGACGCTGTGGTCGTTGAAGTCCGTATTGATGATGGTTTCGCCGATGGCGATCTTGTCGAGCAGGATGTCAACGCCGGTGTGGTACTGGGCATAGGCCTCGAGTGGTTGGTAGAGGCCGTAAATTGTTACCTCCTCGCCTTTGCGGCGGCTTTCGGAGCAAATCTGGAAGCACCGTTGCAGGATCTCCCGGTTGTAGCCGTCCTCGGCAACGCGCAGCTTGGTTTCAACCTTTGGAAAGATGAGCTGCGCGGCGATCGAATCGTTGTATTGCGGCTCCATCCCGAGCACCATGATCCACTGATCGGCGTCGTCGGTATTGGTGCCGTATTCCATGCCGAGGATGTATGCGTCGAGCACGACACGCTGGTCACGGAATGTGTCGGTGTCGCCGTGGAGCTGCTCGATGGACGTCGGCACGTACCCATCCGCGTTGGTCGGCAGCGCTTTTTTGGTCGACGTGCATCCGGCCAGGACCAAGGCCAGGAGCGCGGGAAGGGCCAGCAGGCGGGCTGATTTCTGTATCCGTAGTTTCATCTTATTCCTCGATGGTTTTGGCCCAGTCATACAAGGCTGTCATGTTGCGCATCGAACTGGTGTCGTCGTCGTATGCGAGGTTGATTGTCAGCCCGTCGAGCGTGAGCGACTCCATTTTGACCCACAGCAGGTTCATTTCCTCGAGCAAGTTGCCATGTATCAGGCGGCCATGGACCGTGATCGAATCGCTGCCCTCGAGTTGTGCGAGTTTGGCCCGGCAGTCCTCGAGAACTCTCCTGTTGTAGCCGACATAGGCGCAGCGCAGCATGGTGAGGCCGCGGCTGTCGAAGACGATGCTCGGGAACTGAACGTCAAGTTGCTCGCCCAGGGCCCGAAACCCACCGTTTATCGACGCGATGCCCTCGCCAAGATCAACAAATACCCGGCTCATTTCCCGGAAGTCGCGCTCGAGACCGGGTTCGTGAAGTTTTCGGTACTGCCAGGCCTCGGCTTCGAGTACATGCCCTACGGAGTGCAGCGCCAGCCCGATCTGGCCGCTCAGTTCGCCGTGATCGAAGCGGACGCTGTCGCTGTCGATCTGGTCACGGTTGGCGATCAGAAAGTCGACCGCCTTCAAAAGTTCCTCGGCAGCCCTCAGGATGTACTCCTGAAATCTTTGCGCCGGCTGTACATCGACGACGACCCGGACATTGCCGATGTTTCCGCGGTCATCCGTGACGGTAGGTTCAGCGATGTGGCGGGCGACCATTGCGATCGTCCCGTAGGCCTCGCCCACTTGCCTGTAGCCGGCGGCGATCTGATCGATGGCGACGCCGATTTCAGGCATGCCCTCGGCCTGGTAAAACAACGACAGCGCCTTCATTTGACTGGCAGCGGCCCGCAGATCATAGGAAATCTGCTCGATCGGATCGGCTTCCAGGTCCTGGAAGGGGATGTCGCGGACGCTCTCGGAAGCCTGTCGAAGGAGTGTGGTGCCTCGCCCGAGGGGATTGACTACGGCAGCCTGGCCGGGATACGACGAGGCGGAAATCTCCGGTGTATCGACGCCGGTATCGCTGACATGCAGGGACAGCAGCATCAGATCGTGTGACACCGTCTTGATCTGGGCGTCACGGACGAGCCCCGAAATCGCCACCTGTTGATTGACGTGCGGCCGTGGATCAGCCAATACGTTGCCGACCGTGCGGCCGGCGAGTTGCCGCGAACCGCGGGTGCGTCGGGCCACCCGAGTCGGGACAGCGTTTTTCCTTGGCGTTTCGATCTGCGCCGCCCGCGTCTGCCGGGTGCTGATGCAGCCGGACATCACGATCAGGCCGAAACCCAGGACACATACATGCCCCGCCGCCAGCAATCGGTTTCGGGCTCCGCCGCTCATCATAACACCTCGTGTCGCGTCATCTAATTACCCCGTCCCCCGCCGATCCCTGTGCCTGGTATCCAACACAAGCAATCCACAACCTAACCCATTTCTTTCGATGCGATGGGCGTGGGGGAGGTTTCAGGAATTTTGGGCTGAGGTTCACACCAACCCAAAATAGGATACTGTAACTATCTTAGTTATAATATGTTATAATTTTTTGATTCGGCTGTAAAAAAACTCCGAATGGCGCTAAAACCGGGCAAAGGACTTTTGTTCACCGCCTGCATCGTTTGACATCATCCGGATGAAATACGATCTTCCCGCCCGTGGGTAATCAGCAGGAACTCTGTCCGGTACCAGGCCGGCAGCCGAAAGGGGACGAGCATGGCCAAAAGCAAATGTTACGCAGCCGTCGACTTGGGGGCTGAGAGCGGTCGTGTTGTGGTTGGTGTCTATGACGGTTGCCGCCTGACTTTGGAGGAGATTCATCGGTTTCCGAACGGCGGCACGAACATCCTCGGCAGCATTTACTGGGACCCGGTTGGTCTGTTCGGAGAGATCAAGACCGGCCTGGCCCGGGCGGTGGCGCAGTTCGGCGATGCGTTGTGCAGCGTCGGGGTCGATACCTGGGGGGTCGATTACGCGTTGCTCGACCGCACCGGGCAACTCGTCAGCATGCCGCACTGCTACCGCGACCCACGCGTTGACCGGGTCATGGAAGCGTGTGGCGAGCGCTTGTCGATGGACGAGCTCTACGCCGGGACCGGGATACAGATCATGTTTCTCAACACCGTTTTTCAGCTCTTTGCCGAGACCCAGGAAACACCGCAATGCCTCGAGATAGCCGACCAGCTGCTGTTCATGCCGGACCTGATGAACTACTGGCTCAGCGGCGTCACCGCGAACGAGTTCACCATCGCCAGCACCAGCGGCTGCATGGACATGCGTACTGGCCAATGGAACGATGAGATTCTCGCCCGGCTGGGCATACCCCCGGACATTTTCCTGGAGCCGACGGCGCCGGGCACGACGCTGGGCCCGCTCACCGGGGCCGTTGAAACGGAGATTCAGGCGGGCCTGGAGGTGGTCACCGTCGGCAGCCACGACACCGCGTCTGCGGTTGCCGGTGTGCCGTCGGTGGGCAACGAGTATGCCTACGTGAGTTCTGGAACTTGGGCGCTGCTCGGCATCGAGACGTCGGCGCCGATTATCAACGACCAGAGCCGACGTTACAACCTCACCAACGAAGGCGGCATCTGCAACACCATCCGCGTCCTCGCCAATATCACCGGCATGTGGCTCGTGCAGGAGTGTCGCCGCACCTTTGCCGGTGAAGGCGACGACTGCGACTACGAGGAGATCACCCGGATGGCGGCCGCCGCTGCGGCGCACGCCGCGGTCATCGATCCAGACCATCCGGCTTTCAGTACGCCGGGCAACATGCCCGGAAAAATCCAGGACTACTGTCGCGATACCGGGCAGCGGGTGCCGGAGACGCGTGGCGAAATCCTGCGCACCGCCTTCGAAGGCATGGCGTTGAAATACCGGCTGGTTCTCGAGCGCCTCGAAGATCTGCGCGGCGGCCCGGTCGAGGCCCTCCACATCGTCGGTGGCGGCACCCGTAACAGACTGCTGAATCAGATGGTCGCCGATGCTGTCAGCCGCCCGGTGATTGCCGGCCCCGTGGAAGCGACGTCGGTCGGCAATTTCCTGATGCAGATGATTGCCGGCGGTGACCTGAACTCGTTGGACGAGGGCAGGGCGCTTGTCCGCAATTCCTTCGAAACCGCCGAATTCGAACCGGGAAATCAGGCCCCTTGGGAGACCTCGTTCGAGGTGCTGAAAAAGAATATCGGCTGAGTTTTCCTCTGTTGCACGATCACTCATGACGGCGAGGTCACCGGGAACCTGAAACACGCCCCGGGATTGGCATCCGGCCGCCGAGCGACGGCCATGGTGGTGACGCGTTCATCGGTCCTGCCGCGATTCTACGCATCCCGGTGTACAGAGTTCCGTTCCACTCCGCCTGCTCAGGCGCATACGGCTTTGGTTTCCTGCATGTTGTCGCCGGGGTCGGATATCGCACCTCTGCCGAGACAACCCGCAAGGCACGGCGAGGTGCCCCAGTGCAGTTCGAGCGTGTCAGCGGCCGCGCGGTTGTGAAGTTCCCGATCGATCGCCCCGCGCAGCTCGGCATCGCCGAAAACACTGAGCAGAAGCAGGTGTTCGTTGCAGCAGAGTTGCAGCAGGCTGATATGTGTTGTTTTGTTCATCTTTTACCTCTCCGAAAGGCGGTGAATGCAGTTGTTGAAACGCACCATGCCTGCCAAATAAATTCAAATTCCCTTAACGTCCTTACAGCCAATGAGTTGTGGATTCCAGGACAACCTGGCATACTATAGTTAGAGGCCAAAACCGCGCGAAAGTTGACAAATAATGTGTGATTTTTTCATAATTCCGCTTATTATGAGCGACTGGGACCAATTATTTGCCGGTCTTGAATTCCCCTGCCAAGCGCTTCCTCGTTCAACTCACACTCCAAAATCCACAATTCCACATGCCTCTTTCCGACCGGATCAATGAAGACATCAAAGATGCCATGCGCGCTCGGGACGAACAGGCGCTCAATGCCCTGCGTGCGGTGCGTGGGGAAATCATCAAGTTCGAGAAGAGCGGCGACAACAAGTCGGCGTCCGACGACGATGTCATAGCCATGGTCAAGCGCCTGGTCAAGCAGCGCCAGGACTCCATCGAAATGTTCCGCAAAGGTGAGCGCGAGGATCTCGTCGGGGCGGAGGAGGCGCAGATCAAAATCCTTCAACTGCTGCTGCCCGAGCCACTGTCTCCTGACGAGCTTGCGGCCTTGGTCGCCCAGGCGGTTGAAGCTACTGGCGCTTCGTCAATGAAAGAGATGGGACAGGTGATGAAGGCCGTCCGCGACCTCGTTGCCGCCACCGGCAAGGATGCCGACAACCGGGCGCTGGCGGATCTCGTCAAGCAGTCGCTCGGTTAACCGCGCCGATGAACGACGATATGACCATTCGCGCTGCGACCGAGGCCGATATTGCGGGTATCGAAACTTTGCTGGCCCCCTTTGTGACCGAGCGGCAACTGCTCGAACGCACCGACAAGCAACTGTCGCACCTGGCGGAGAACGGCTTCGTTGCGGTATGCGGGGAGCGCATTGTCGGCTTTGCCGCGATCGAGGTGTACTCACGCAAACTGGCGGAGATCCAGGCGCTGGGTGTGTCGATGGAGTTCCAGGGGCAGGGCATCGGGCAAGCCCTGGTCGAGCGTTGTGTCGAGCGGGCAAAGGAACTGAAGGTCGTCGAACTGATGGCGATCACCGCCTCCGAATCCGTCTTTCGCAGTTGCGGCTTCGATTTTGCACTTCCCGATCAGAAGCGCGCGGTTTTCTTGAAGTTCGAATAGTTCGTTGAACCGCCGGCTTGGGCATTTTCCGCTTGCCCCGGCTGGCCCTGCGCGCTGAACAATCTTCTCCGGTGGGGCGCTGC
>PVBE012314775.1_pt1 | contig 10713 bp, 6 predicted proteins | sample 1631181 | NCBI WGS metagenome assembly PVBE01 (sample SAMN08397723, study PRJNA350692) | Marine metagenome, whole genome shotgun sequencing project. | isolation source: water | place: Pacific Ocean | collected 2012-04 | reverse complement strand
GCTCCTGGGTGCCAGCGGAAGCCGGTCCGGGATTACCTTCGGGCGGCCACCGAGGCGATTACCTTCGGGCGGCCACCGGCCACCGAGGCGAGGCGATTACCTTCGGGCGGCCACCGAGGGGCGGCCACCGAGGCGGCGGCGGCCACCGAGGCGCGACCCTCGGGCGGGCGCCGACCGTTCCCCCACGTACCCGTCACATTCCGCGCCCCTTGCCCATCGCTGCCATGATTGCTAGTTTTTCCATGGTTCGCCATGCTTATCCAAGGCGTGAGCTCCGGAGGCAACCATGAGCAGCCAATCACAGGTTTCGGCCGCCATCTCGAAGGCCACCAAGGAACGGCTCGACCGCTTCACGGAGAGCCACGGGCTCAAGAAGAACTTCGTGGTGGAGCAGGCGCTGCTCTACTTCATGGAGGCCCGTCGCGAGCTGCCTGACGAGGCCCTCGTGCCCGCCCGCCTGGTCGTCGAGGACGAGGCCTTCGACCGCCTCGCCGAGCTGGTCGAGAGCCCGCCCGCGCCGACGAAGTCCCTGCGGGAGCTGATGCGTGGCCGAGACGATTGAGATCCGTCCCCTCGCGAAGGACGACGACCGCAGCGGGTTCTCGTGCGGACAGCCTGACCTCGACCGCTTCTTCGAGCACTACGCGGGCCAGAACCAGTTCAAGCTGCACCTGGCCGTCACCTACGTCGTCGTCGTCGAGGCGCACGTCTTCGGCTTCGCCACCGTCGCGGCGTCGTCGCTCGAGCGGGCGAGCGTGCCGAGCGCACGCCTGCGCAAGCGTCTGCCCGCCTATCCGCTGCCGGTGCTGCGCCTGGCCCGCATGGGCGTCGACACAAGGGCTCAGAGCCTGGGCATCGGCAAGGCCCTGCTTCGCCACGTGCTGGCCCTGGCCGTCGAGCAGCGCGACCGCATCGGCTGCGTCGGGGTCGTCACCGACGCCAAGCCCGAGGCCGTGAGCTTCTACCAGAGACTCGGCTTCGTCCCCGTCGAGGGCGTGCGCGAGGGCTTGCTTCACGGCGAGCCTCTACCGATGTTCCTGGCCATCGGCACCATCGCTTCGGCCCTCGAAGGCTGAGCAAGGGGCCGCTGGCCTGTGCGGGCGACACGGAGGGAGGGCGATACGGAGGGAGGAACCTGCGGATTTCCAAAGATGGAAGGTGCAGGAAACTCAGTTTCCTGCTGGGGTTTGGGGCGAAGCCCCGACGAACCCCGGGGCCTCGGGGATCCGCCTTACTCCAACTCGTTGTCGATGTAGACGCCGGCATCGCCGCGGACCTCGAAGTCCTGCACGTGTCCCATGCGTACGAAGGGCTCGAGGAGCGCGTCGGCGAGGGAGCGAGCATCGAGCGCGAGCCGCACCTCGCCTTCGACGCGCACCCCGGACACCTGCACGGCCCCCTGGAGCATGCCGATGTGCTCGCCGAGCTGGCGACCGAGGTCGCCGTCGAGGTCTTCGGTGAGCTCGTCGAACTCGGACACGGCCGAGCCGAGGTGGACGGCGAACGCTCCGACTCCGGGCTCGCTCAGTGCGTCCGCCACTTCGGGGCTCGCGGACCTCACGCTGCGCTCGACACCCCGGAGCAGCTTCTTCAGCGCGTCGTCGTCGATCGAGATCCAGAGGGCCTCCTCGTGCACCGCCAGACCGATGTCGGGACCGTACCGACCGGTGTCGACCGTGATCATCTCGGTGCCGTCGAACTCGTCCTCGTCGATGTCGACCCCGCCGGCCTCGAGCACGTCGACGAGGTCATCGAGGAGGTCCTCGGCCTGCTCGGGGTCGACGCCGTAGAAGAGGAGGAACTCGGCGCCCACCATGGACTCGTCGCGCGGCCAGTCCAGGAGCACGGCCCCGTACTCCCCGGTGAGGGCGTCGATCACGTCGTCGATGCCGAAGCCGAGCTCGTCGTCGAACTCCTCTTCGAACTCCGCGAGGTCCTCCCGGGCGTCCGGTGTCGCTTCCAGCATCTCCTCGACGAGCTCCCAGGTCGCTTCCGGGTCGAGCGAGTAGTGAGCGCCGGCGACCGCCGGCCCGGGGATGTCCCGGTAGATCCGGGTGTCGCGCGGCGGGCCGTCCAGCGCCAGCAGGATCTCGGCGTCGGTGCTCTCGGCGACCAGCGCCGATCGGAGCACGATCTCCTCGTCGGCGAGCTCGAGGCCGACCGCCGCTCCGACGACCTCCTCGAGCGGATCCGGGAGGCGCTGGAGATCGAGTTCGTCGAGCCACTCGGCGTGGATCACCCCGGGAACCACCACCCAGAGAACGGTCGCGCGCCCGCCGACATCGACGACCTCGTCCAGGCCATCGACCGCCGCCAGCGAGTCATCTGGCGCGAGCGTCATCACTTCGGCCACCAGCTCGTGAATCTCCGCGGGTTCGACCCGCCAGCCGTCGACATAGACGCCGATCAGACGGTCGCCCCGCACTGCGATCGCGAGCCGGGCGGTCAACCAGAGGCCCTGAACCTCGCCGAAGTCCGCGTCTTGGATCTCGTCTTCGTCCCACAGGCCCTGCTCCGTCGCGTAGGCCGCGAGCTCCGTCGCAGAGCTCCGGTCCCGTCACCCCGGCGGAGACCACCGTCACCTGCGCGCCATCGCGGTACAACGCACCGACGCCCATCGGGGCCGTGGCGTCGATGCCCATGCGCTGGAGCAGCTCCCGTGGACCCTCGGGGTCGGAGTCCGTGTCGCCGTCGACGAGCTGCTGGAACACCTGCTCGACGCGCTCCTCGCCGACCACTCGCAGCAGGGTTCGCTGGACCTCAGCGGGCGACGGGACGGCCATGAACACGGGCGTGTCGTCCGGCATGTCCCGAGCCACCGTCAGGGCGTACCGGCCGGACTTGTCGGCTCCCCCGTCAGTCGCGGCAGGGCGACGGCGAGTCCGATCGCGAGCCCCAGAACTGCGAGCGCCAACCCGATTGCGATCTTCTTCATGGCTCCCTCGAAACACCTGGTACGCACCGACGCTACCCTCAAAACCCACGGCCCGAAACGGTTCTCGGGATCGCAAGTGTGGCTCGGGCTCGTCGACCAGCTCCCGATCACGCTCGCGACGCTCGCGGTGGCCGCGTTCGCCGCTATGACGGTCGTGACGGGCGATTGGTCGCTCGAGGTGGGGCCGTAGAGGCCGGCCAGGGTATAGGCCACATTCCTCACAGAGGGCCAACGCGGGCTGCCGCAACGGCGGCGGCGCCCTCAGTAGTTGCGCGAGTTGGCCATGAGGCCTGCGCAGCCGCCGCGTCCCGACGACGCGCGGCTCCCTCCGTCTCCGCGCAGGCCACCCGTACCCCCGTTGCCGCCAGATCCGCCGCGGGCACCACCCGTGTCGTAGCTCCGGCCGCCGCCACTCAGGCTGCTGCTACCGACCAGCGCGATGCCGATCGCGGGACCGCCGCACGCACCGTTGCCGCCGGCGCCGCCGCCGCCATCGCCGCCGGTGCCGCCGGTGCCGCCGCGCCCGCCCTCGTCGTTCGAGGGGCTGTAGCCGGCTCGGCCCGCGGCACCCGTGCCGCCGTCGCCGCCGGTGCCGCCGTCGCCACCGGCACCGCCGATGCCGAGCTCGATGCTCGTGTCACTCACCTCTACGGCGCTGTTGTAGAGGACGATGCCGAACGAGCCACCGCCCTGGTATCCGCCCGTACCGGCGGTTCCATGGCAACCCGCACCGCCACCACCGCCGCCGCCGCCACCGTGCTCGGTTCCCGACCAGAAGGCGCAGTACCACGGATCGACGTCGGTCCCGCCGGCACCACCGCCACCGCCACCGGTGCCGTTGTACCCGCGCCCTCCGGAACGCGCCCGGATGCCGGAGAAGAAGCCGGAACTGAACGAGCCGTCGGAGTCGGTGTTGGCGGTCGCCGCGCCCCCGTGGTTGCCGTCGCCACCGCCGCCGCCGGTGCCCCCGTTGCCGCCGGTGTCGTTGCATCCACTGCACCTGTTGCTGCCCGAGCTGCCACCGCCGCCGCCGCTGCTCGAGTCACCACCGGCGGTGCCGGAACCGCCGCCACCGTTGCCGCAATTCCACGACGAGCCGCCGCCGCCGCCGTTCGCGCTACAACCGGGCGACGAACCACCGCTCCCGCCAGAGCTGCCTGAGCCGGCCCCGCCCGTATTGCCGTTCCTGCCATCACTGCCCGAGCCGCCGTTGCCCGCCGCGCCCGCTGTACCGGCCTGCACCACGGAGTTGCGGATCCGGAGCCGCGACGACGGTGTCGAGCTCACGCGGATGGCATAGGTCGACGAGGCCCCGGAGGTATAGGATCTGCCGCGCACCGTGAGGCCGTCGAAGATGGTCGTCGTCGACAGGCTCGACGCCGAAACGGTGACCGACGCGCTACCGGAGATGATCGTCTCGTTGGCGCTGATGTTCCGGCCCCACGACCCGGGCGCGTATCCGCCGTAGAGATCGACTCCGGACCGTAGAGTGAGGTCCTCGGAGTAGGTGCCGGCGCTGACGAGGACGTCGCAGTTTCCGGGGCAGGCGTCGGCGATCGCCATCGCGTTCTCGATCGTCGCTACCGGCCGGTCGGGTGAGCGGCCGTCGTTGGTCGTGTCGTTGCCACCGTTCGCCGGCTTCGCCACGAAGACCGACGAGCCGATCTCGCCGTCGATGCCGTCGCAGTCTGCGTCGACGCCGCCCGTGTCGGGCGGATCCGGGGTGCCGGCGTCGCCCTCGCACCGATACTCGCACCCGGTGTCGGCGCGGCCGTCGAGGTCGACCCATCCGCCATCGCAGGTTCCCATCGCGCACCGGCCGTCGGAGCAAAGCGGTGTCGCGTGGTCGTAGCGGCACTCGGTGTCGCAGTCGCCGCAGTGGTCCACGTCGATATCGGAGTGCGTCTCGCACCCGGTGAAGTCGAATCCGTCGCAGCTGTCCCAGCCGCGGTCGCAGCCGACCAGCTCGCAGGTCGTGTCGCGGCAGAACGATGTGGCGTTGTCGAGGTCGCAGACCGCCCCGCACTCCCCGCAGTGGGCGTCGTTGAACGTGGTCCGCTCCTCGCAGCCCGCACCGTCGAAGTTGCAGTCGCCCCACCCCGCGTCGCACGGCCCCTGGACGCAACCCCCGGAGATGCACAGCGGCGCCGCGTTGAGGAACGCGCAGTCGGTGAAGCAGTCGCCACAGAAGTCCGGGTCGACGAGGTGGTCGCGTTCGCAGCCGGTGCCCGCCTCGAGGTCACAGTCGCCGTACCCCTCTTCGCAGGAGCCGACCGCGCACTCCCCGTCGACGCAGATCTCGAAAGCGTCGGCCAGGTCGCAGACGAACGCGGCCCCGCAGCCGCCGCAGTTCAGGGGGTCGGCCGAGGTCTCGATCTCGCATCCGTCGCCGGGCTGTTCGTTGCAATCGGTGAACCCGTCGGCGCAGTCCGCCACCCTGCACTCGCCGGCGGTGCAGACCGCGTCACCGTCGGTGACTTCGCAGAGATCGTCGCACTCTCCGCAGTGATCCAGGGTCGTCAGCAGGTTGGTCTCGCAGCCCGGGACCGCCGGATCGCAGTCACCCCACCCCTCGTCGCACGGCCCCTGCACACACCCACCGTCGACGCAGAGCGGCGTCGCGTTGAGGAAGTCACAGGCGATGTCGCACGTGCCGCAGTAGGCCGGGTCGGTGAGCAGATCGACCTCGCAACCCGTCTCCGCCTCTTCGTCGCAATCGCCCCGGTCTGCGTCGCAGACGCCGATCGCGCAGACGAAGTCGACGCAGATCTCGAACGCATCGCTCAGATCGCAGACGAACTCCTCGCCGCAACCGCCGCAGTTGAACGGGTCGGCCGCGATCTCGATCTCGCAACCGTCGTCCGGCAGGCGATTGCAGTCGGCGAACCCTTCGTTGCAATCGTCGACCTTGCAGTCGCCCCCGATGCACACGCCGCTGCCTTCGATGATCTCGCAGAACGCGTCGCAGGCGCCGCAGTGGCCCGTCGTCGTCAGCAGATCGGTCTCGCAGCCGGTCTCCGGGAGGCCGTCGCAGTCGCCCCAGTTCTCCTCGCAGGGTCCGAGCGCGCAGCCGCCCTCGATGCAGAGCGGCGCCGCATTGTCGAACGTGCAGACGTTGCCGCACTCACCGCAGTCTTCGGGATCGACCACGGTCTCGGTCTCGCACCCGGTCCAGGGCAGCCCGTCGCAGTCGCCCCAGCCGTCGCCACAGCTCCCGACAGCGCACTCGCCTTCTGCGCAGGCCTCGACCGCGTTCGCGAGGTCGCAGACGAAGTCCGTGCCGCAGCCACCACAGTTCAACGGGTCGGCCGCAGTCTCGATCTCGCAACCGTCGCCGGGCAGCTCGTTGCAGTCGGTGAATCTGTCGTCGCAGTCCTCGACGGTGCACGCTCCTTCGACGCAGAGCCCGGTGCCGTCGGCCACGAGACACGCCTCTTCGCAGGCGCCGCAGTGATCGAGGCTGGTCGGCAGGAACGTCTCGCAGCCCAGCACCTCCGGATCGCAGTCGTCCCAGTCGTCGGTGCACGGGCCCTGCTCGCACGTGCTCTCGACGCAGAGCGGCGCGGCGTTGTCGAACGCGCACGCGGTCCCGCACTCGCTGCAGTGTTCCGGGGTCGAGGTCAGGTCGACCTCGCAGCCGTCGAACGGGCTGTCGTTGCAATCGCCCCAGCCTTCGTCGCACTCCGCCACGATACAGCGCTCTTCGGCACAAGCGGCGGTGGCGTTGTCGAGCTCGCAGACGTGGCCGCACCAACCGCAGTTGATCGCGTCGGTCGCCAGATCGAAGCCCTCGTCGACATCGCCGTCGCAGTCGTTGTCCAGGCCGTCGCAGAGCTCCGGCGCCCCCTCGTACGTGTCGAGCGAGAGCTCGTCGCAGTCGGTGCCGGGGCAACCGGGGCCGACGCCGTAGGTGTCACCGTCTTCGTCGAGGCAGTCTCCGCAGATCGCGAGCTCGGGCACACATTGGCCGATCGTCCGATCGCCGTCCGCATAGTCGTTGCACACGAACCCGTCGGGGCACCCCTCGTCGTTCTCGCACAGCCGCCCGCAGAACGACCCGTCGCTCTGCACGATGCACAGGTCGTCGAGACCACCGCAGTCGATGTCGTCGACACAGGGCTGGCAGAGCACTTCGGCTCCCGGCACGCAGAGCTGCACGACATCGCCGCCGCTGTTGACCAGCAACCGACACGTCCATCCGCCGGGACAGGGCTCGCCGCAGGGCACCGTGCACACCCGACCGACCGACGTGCCGATGCAATAGCCGGAGTCGCAGTCGCCGTTGCCCTCGCACGGGGCTCCGAACTCGCCCTCGTCCGGCACGGCGCCGGCATCCGTCGCCGCATCCCCGGCCACGTCGGGATCGCCGGCGTCGTCAGCGGTCGTGTCGGTGGTGTCGAGCGGCGTGATTTCCTGGCCGGTGTCGGCGTCGATGTCGGCGTCGTCGGGTTCCGGCGTCGCCGTGGAGTCCGCGCCCACGGCGCCGCCGCCTCGCGCACACACGCCCTCGTCGGAACAGAACTCCGTCGGGCAGTCCGAGTGGTCGTCGCACGGAACGTCGGCCGGCGCCTCGGTCGGTCCGGCGCAGCCCGTCAGCAAGACACACGTCAGAAGGAGAGCGGAGCGGTTCGTCCTCATCGCGTCGTCGTCTTGTGCATGGGCGGGGCGCGTGGCCGAGCGTTCGAGGCGAAGACGTCGGGACACGGCGGCGGCCATTCTAGCATGTTCGGGGCTCCGTGACGCCGAATCGCCGCTTCCCGATCGGCGCCTCCGACATGCCGGTTCCCGGAGCCTGTCCTCAGTTCGGCTCGCCGGACGAGCCGGTGACGTCCAGCCCCGCGTGTTCCGGGGCATCCGGGTCCAGAGACGGATCGAGCGGGATCCAGAAGCCGAACGAGGAACCGGCGCCTTCGGCGCTTTCCGCGTGGATCTCGCCGCCCATCAGCCGGCAGTACTCTCGGGAGAGCGCGAGTCCGAGGCCGGTGCCTCCGAACCGTCGGGTCGTCGATGAGTCCGCCTGCGAAAACGGACGAAAGACCCGGGCGAGCTCCTCCGGAGTCATCCCGATCCCGGTGTCCGAGATCTCGAAGCGTACGACGTCGCGTTCGAAGCCGCGCTGCCGCTCCGCGTAGAGCCTGATGGTGCCCCCCGACGTGAACTTGCAGCTGTTGGCGAGGATGTTGAGCAGGATCTGCTTCAGCTTGGTGCTGTCCGCGACGAAGCTGCCGAGGGACTCGCACACGAGGTCCAGCGTGTTGTCGTTGTGCGCGACCAGCGGCGCGATCGTCGTGACGACCTCGTCGACGAGCGCATCGCCGTCGATCTCCTCGTCGAACCTCTCGACGTAGCCCGTCTCGATCTTCGAGAGGTCGAGGACCTGGTTGATCAGTGACAGCAGATGCCGCCCGGCGTCGAGAATCGTCTCGAGGTCGTTCGCCGCCTGCGCGTTCCCGCTCTCGACCGCGTCTTCGAGCAACATCTCGGCGAACCCCAGGATCGCACTCAGGGGCGTCCGGAGTTCGTGGCTCATGTTGGCGAGGAACTGGCTCTTGGCCCGATTGGCGTCCTCGGCGGAACGCCGGGCCCGCTCGAGCGCGTCCCGAAGGATGGCGAAGTCGGACTCTTGCCGCTCTTTGGCGGCCTCGAGCGCCGACGTGCGCTCCACGACCTGGTCGACCATGGTCCGCATCGACCGGGCGAGCACGCCAAACTCATCGCGGCGCTCCACCGGCAGCTCGACATCGTACTGACCGCCCGCGACCGCGTCCGCGGTCTGCGTGAACTCGGCCAGCTGCCGCGTCAGGAGCCAGGAGAGAACGAACACAAACCCGGCGCAGACCGTGAGGATCGGCAGCGCGACCAGCACACCCCGGCGGCGCATCTCGTTCGCCTGGGAAAGAATCGTCGAGTAGGGGGAGCTCAACACCAGGCGCACCGAGCGGTCCGACGGAGCATCGACCTGGACCCGAAGTTCGTGGACCGCGTGGTCGCCGTCTTCTCGCGCGGCCTCGAAAGACCGACCCGTTGTCCCGGGCACCGACCCCGGTCCGGCGGCGGCGAGCTCCGGGAACTCGTCCTGGATCCGATATGGCGATCCGAACTCGAAAGCGAACTCTCGCCGCGAGTCCGGGTGCAGTACGTAGTCGCCGGCGTCGGTGGCGATCCGGAACTCCAGTCCCGGCGGTACTCCCGCCGCGGCGCCACGAAGCGTCGGACCGACGTCCCAGTCGAGCAGCGACACCGCGCGCAGCGAACCCGCGCTGTCGAACACCGGGACGGCGACGCGGATCACGGGGATGTTCCCCTCCGCGATCGAGCCGTCGGGGTTGTGATGGAGTCGAAGCGCGGAGATCACGATCTCGCCGGGACGTACCGCGTCGACCTGTGCCGCGAAGGTCGGGTCCCACAGCGGCGTACCGCTCTCCACCTCGTCGATCAGCACACCGTCCTCGCGCCGAACATCGACGATCGACCGGCGAGTCGCCCCGTCCAGCAGGCGGACGCGGTGGTAGTCGGTGTTCGATACCGCGAACGAGTGCATCAGCGTCGTCAGCTGCTGCGCCCACTGTGTCGCCGTCGCTTCGCCGACGGGATCCCATCCGGCGTTGCCCCGAGCCCGCACGATCCCCTGGGTCGCGGTGGTGGTCGCCAGTGTGCGAGCGTCTCGGCGAATCCGATCGAACGTGGCGGTCAATGCCGACCCCTGTACGCGAGCCTCGACCGCCAGCTCGGCGATCTGCTGCTCCACGAATGACCGCGCGCTGGTCTGGAACACGACGAACCCGGCCACCAGACTGGCGGCCAGGAGGATGACCACGGCAAAAAGCGTGATCTTGGCGCGTAGGGAGATGACCCCCATTGCTACACGACGTTGGGCGTTGGTACCGGGACTACAGTCGAGAATCGGCGCACCGAACCCGCTTGTCAACGAGTAGCGGACCTGTTTGTCCGCGAATTTTGCTGTGCAACCGGGAAGTTGTTTCCACCCACCAGCTTGCCCGGAGGTTGTCGTGCGCCCGCAACACCGGCCCGCGACGCGATCGCTGAGACCGGCGATACAGCCGGGTGTGTTCGGGGCCGAGGTGGTCTACAATCCCGACGGTCCCCGGCAGTACCGGGTGGTCCGGTTTCCGACGGTCTGTGTCTTCGAGGTGCCCGTGCGTCCGATTCTGCTTGCCACGTTCGCGATCCTGGTGGGGTGCGCAACGTCGGACCCGCCACTGCGCGGGAGTGACGACACGCCCTCGGCTCTGGATTCGCGCTCTGTCGGCGACGACGCCGGAACCGATGGCACGGAACCCAGCGACCGCGACACGGATCTGGAGCGCGACGCGACAGACACGGACCGAGACGGCACGGGCCCGACCAGCGACACCGGCGATGCCCTCGTCGATGGAGGGGGCGGGGGCGATGCAGGAACGGACGCGAGGACCGACGCGGGAGCGGACGCTCCGACCGACCTGGGGCCGACGGACGCCGGGACCGACGGAAGCGATGGCGGCCGCGACGCGGGCGACGACGTGGAAGATGACGCAGCCGACGGGGGCGACGGGGACGGAGACGCAGGCGGAGACGACGCGGGCGACGACACCCCCCCGGAGACCGACACCGGCGATCCACCGGTCGACCGACCCGCGAACGTCATCGTGATCTTCGCCGACGACCTCGGCTACGGGCACCTGGGCAGCTACGGTCAGCGATGCATCCGCACCCCGCGGCTGGACACCCTCGCCGCCGAGGGAGCGCGGTACACGCAGTTCTACTCCGGGGCCGCCTGG
>PVBE010595206.1_pt1 | contig 10713 bp, 8 predicted proteins | sample 1631181 | NCBI WGS metagenome assembly PVBE01 (sample SAMN08397723, study PRJNA350692) | Marine metagenome, whole genome shotgun sequencing project. | isolation source: water | place: Pacific Ocean | collected 2012-04 | reverse complement strand
TCTCATCATGATTGTCAATTATTCTGTTAACTCGTTGCTTATGAAAAATCTTCAACTGAGCCTTAAATGGAACATGACATTGAGAATTACTACCGAATAATTGTTGGTGTTTAAGTGGGAGCCTATACCAAGGTATTGTCATATCCGAATGATGTGCATTGTGAAAACCAAAGTTTAATACTAGCCAATTCAAAGAAGGGATGCGTATAGAAATTGGATTGCTAAATGTATGTTCCTGTTCCCATTCAAAATTACCTTTTCGCTCAGGTCTTTGATTGCTATAAAGAGTTAAATTATAACTGTAGTCATGCTGGATACTGTCCATAAACCTTAAGACTGTAATCATTAGTAAATAAGCAATAATGTAACAAAGAGCAACTTTTGTATAATTGGTAGCAACATAGATAAATAAAGAACCCCTAACAAGCAGGACACTTGTATTCCTAATTCTTTGATCGCGTCTTTCAGGGATAATAAACGAACAAAAAGCCATAAGAATATGCATAATAATTTCATGTGCTGGGATATAAAACCATTCTAATGTTTGAGTCAGCTTTAAGATTCTTGGGTGACCCTTAAAGAAACCTTCATAGTCAAACCATACTACATCATCATTATCAACATGATGCCGAAAATGTTTGTATCTAATATCCTCATAGGTGCCATAAGAAGCCCCGCAGAACCAAGTCAAAATCCTACCAAGATAAGTGTTGTGTTGCATTTTTTTAAAAATAAGATTATGACCACATTCATGCACAAGATATGCGGCAATAATCATACCGTGTGCCAACAAAATTGTGGAAATTATATTAATAGCTATATTTGGATGAAATAACCCAATGATACCTATGATGTATATGACTATTGAATATAAAAGGGCAAAACCGTTGTATATCAAGCTGTCTTTCCGAATAAAACTTGTATTTATATTGTTCATAAATTAATCAAATCATACCAACCAAAAAGAGAGTCATCCATAAATTTTGTAGATAAAAATCCATCAATTAAGCTGATATCAAGCAAAATAAGACTTATAATTGGAAAAACAATAGATTTCAGGATTTACTAATGAAACTTCTAACAGCAATTATTAAACCTTTCCGACTCGATGATGTCCGTAACGCATTAAGCGAAATTGGAATTAATGGAATGACCGTAACTGAAGTAAAAGGCTTCGGTAGGCAAAGAGGACACACTGAACTCTACAGGGGCGCCGAATACGTTGTCGATTTCTTACCAAAGACAAAAATTGATATTGCAGTTAGTGATGATCGCCTCGAAGAAGTAATAGAAGCCATCATAAACAATGCAAAAACCGGAAAAGTTGGTGATGGAAAGATATTTGTAAAAAATCTAGAACAAGCAATAAGAATTAGAACAGAAGAAACAGACGATAGCGCTCTGTAAAACATAAGGTATAATTTAGGTAACAAAATGAATACAAAACTTATATCAATAATTTCCATCATATTCATTATATTTTCATCAAATGTAAATTCAGCTACCAATACTCAAGAAAAACGTGTTGCCGATGCCACCGATGTAATTGATCAAATCCTACGTATTCCCGAACAATCAATACCTCCCGCCTTGTTATCAAGGGCATATGCTATTGCAGTATTTCCAAATGTTAAAAAAATTGGAGCAATACTAGGTGCCCGAAGAGGTAAAGGTATAATCGTGGTCAGAAACACAGATAATTCGTGGAGCAACCCGTCCTTTATTACTCTTACTGGTGGAAGTGTAGGACTTCAATTGGGTATGCACTCAACTGATAGTATTTTGGTATTTAAAACTCGCAAAGGTGTTGAAGGCATCAGTAATGGTAAATTAACTCTTGGCGCTGATGCTTCAATAGCAGCTGGGCCCATAGGAAGACATACTGCTGCAGCTACTGACCTAAGATTTAATGCTGAAATCTACTCCTACTCAAGAAGCAGAGGTTTATTTATTGGCGCTTCATTAGAAGGAGCAACCCTAACCATGGATCGACGCGGCAATGCACATTATTATAATTCTTCAAGCATAACCCCTGATCAAATATTCTCAGCTACAGGTAATGCTGCTCCAAATTCTGCAAATACTTTTGTGCAAACACTAACCGAACAAACTCACAGACTCCCAATACAGCCAGGTATGGAGAACAATGCAGATGACAACTCAGATGATACTCGCACTTATAGGTTGAGTGATATTTTTGCTCCGGATTACAAGGAAGATAACATTATTCTGGAATACAACTGAATAATAGATCATTACGGATGCACCCAAAAAATGACTCTATCGGTAAATTTAATCAATTTACCCTACTAAAACAGAATCGATTCTCTCCTTTTTTTGTTACGCAATTTCTTGGTGCATTTAATGACAATATTTTTCGTAACGGTCTAATAATCCTTTTAACTTTTAAAGGTATAGAAGTTTTTGGTCTTAATGCCAGTCAAATTGCAAACGTGGCTGGTGCGTTATTTATTCTTCCTTACTTTTTATTTTCAGCAATCGCCGGTCAGCTGGCAGACAAACTAGAAAAGTCATTTCTAATTCGACGTATTAAATTACTCGAGATTGCATTAATGATATTCGCAACTTTTGCTCTCTATACCAAAAACTACCCTTCCTTGTTATTTATATTATTCCTTATGGGATTCCAATCATCTCTATTTGGACCTGTAAAATATGCCTATATTCCGCAAAAATTAACCTCAAACGAACTTATTGGTGGTAATGCACTTGTAGAATCAGGGACATATATTGCGATTATTTTGGGTCTAATAGTGGGTGGAATTGCTGTCTCAATGGGACAGAATAACGATTATCCGCTGGCTATTTGCTTACTTTTGATATCAATCCTTGGTTACGCATCTAGCCGTAAAATACCAAAAACAGAAGCCACCGATCCATCCTTAAAGATAAATTGGAATATTCTCTCAGAAATATTCAAGATCATGAGCTTCAGTAAAGAAAAAAAAGAAGTTTTTCTTTGTATTATTGGTATTTCTTGGTTCTGGTTCTTCGGTTCAGCAATTACACTTCAAATTCCAGCTTACACACTCAATGTTCTTAGCGGGAATGAGACGGTTACAACACTTCTCCTTGCAGCATTTGCTATAGGCATAGGAATTGGTTCATTGGTGTGCGAGAAACTTTCGAAAAATCGCGTAGAAATAGGTATTGTGCCAATCGGTGCAGTTGGATTAAGTCTATTTACGCTAGACTTGTACTTTTCAACTAATACAAATAACTTAACTCAATTGATGAATGTGGAAATATTTATCACTCAAAAAGATAATTGGCGTATCATTTTTGATTTGATCATGATCGGTGCATGTGGTGGGATCTTTAGCGTTCCATTTTACGCGACAATTCAAGAACAAGCGAATATCAAATATCTCTCAAGAATCATTGCGGCTAACAATGTCCTCAATGCATTATTTATGGTATCGGCCTCACTACTAGCTATTATTAGTTTGACTTACGGCATGTCTATCCTTGAATTCTTTGCATTGATATCGGGATTAAACGTCATGCTTATGCTTTTTATGCATAATCAGTCGAGTATGTTTAGTGATAGGTTTTTGAGGTTATTCAAAATGACAAAACAAGGATCACTTTGATTACCGATTAGAATGTAAGTTATAATGCTGCTCCTTCACAGAGAAGATTTATGAATTACTGCCACTCACATAATTCGAATTCCGAAAATACATCAATAAAAAATAAGAAATACGGGATAAAAATAATGCTTCCTGAAGGGGATAGCTTAAGAAAAATTCTTGGTGAAAATTGGTCAAAACAAAAATGGTTTGACACTAAAACTAAAAGAGACAACGTGTACAAAAGAATGAAGAAAAGACATGGTTATTACAGGAAGACTGATACGCCAACCCAAATTATTGAGAAGATATCTATATAATCTGGAGTATACAATCCTATGACCTTATCATCTCAAATCATATATACAAAAACAGATGAAGCACCTGCTCTAGCAACTTACTCTTTGTTGCCAATTATCAAATCATTCGCCGAACAAGCAAATATTAGAATTGAAACTCGTGACATTTCACTTTCTGGAAGAATAATCTCCAATTTTCCTGACTTTCTTACTTCCGAACAAAGAATAAACGATGATCTCGTCGAATTAGGAAAGTTGGTTAAGAAACCTAACGCTAACATAATAAAACTTCCTAACATCAGCGCCTCAATACCTCAACTCAAATCTGCAATAACTGAATTGCAAAAGCAAGGTTACAAAATTCCAGATTATCCTGAAAAACCAAAAGACGAGCACGAACAAGATATTCAAAAAAAATATTCAAAAATTCTAGGTAGTGCTGTAAATCCTATCTTAAGAGAAGGTAATTCAGATAGAAGAGTGGCTGACGCAGTTAAACAGTTCGCTAAGAATAATCCTCACACAATGGGAGAATGGAAATCAGATTCAATGACAAATGTTGCTCATATGCATGATGGTGACTTTTATTCATCTGAAAAATCTCTAATTATCGAAAAACCCAGTAACTTAAGAATAGAGTTAAGAAAAAATAACGGCAACAATGTTATTCTAAAAGAAGGCATAACAGCCGAAAAAAATGATGTAATTGACGCCGCCAGAATTGATATCAAGAAACTGATTACTTTCTTCCTCAGCGAAATCCAATCCGCGAAAGATGAAAATGTTCTGTTATCTCTCCACCTTAAAGCGACAATGATGAAAGTCTCTGATCCCATAATTTTTGGGCACGCAGTCAAAGCCTATTACGCTGAAGCATTCAAAGAAAACGAACAAATATTCAAAAAAATCGGCGTAGAAGAGAATAATGGAATTGGAGATGTTTATTTAAAAATAAAATCTTTACCTAAAGATCAACGCTCTAAGATTGAAAATGACATAACCAAAATCTATAAGAGGCAACCACCACTTGCAATGGTTGATTCTGATAAAGGAATAACCAATCTACACATACCCAGCAATGTTATAATTGACGCTTCAATGCCTGCAACCATAAGATCATCAGGTCAAATGTGGGGACCAGATGGAAAACTGCATGACACAAAAGCATTAATACCTGATAGATGTTATGCGCGTATTTATCAAGAAGTTATAAATTTTTGTAAGAAATATGGCGCTTTTGATGTAACCAAAATGGGTAATGTGGCAAATATTGGGTTAATGGCGAAAAAAGCTCAAGAATATGGCTCTCACGACAAGACATTCGAAATATCATCACCAGGAATAATCCAGATAATTGATCAAGATGGTGAAATATTGATAGAACATGATGTTAAAAAAGGAGATATATGGCGAATGTGTCAAACACAGGAAGCTGCGATCAATAATTGGATTGAACTGGCAATAGGAAGATTCAAAACAACTAATTTCACCACAATATTTTGGTTAGATGAGGATAGATCTCATGACAAAATACTGATCGACTACGTGCAAAAGTATTTGAATAAAAATAAACTTAATAATGCAAACATATCTATATTATCACCCCATAAAGCCATGCAAGAAACTTTGCATTTAATAAATTCAGGAAAAAATGCTATCTCTGTCACTGGAAACGTCTTAAGAGATTATTTAACTGACTTATTCCCCATCTTAGAACTCGGCACAAGCGCTAAGATGCTATCAATAGTTCCGTTGTTGGCAGGCGGAGGACTCTATGAAACAGGTGCTGGAGGCTCAGCGCCCAAACATGTGAGTCAATTTGTTAAGGAAGGTCACCTTCGATGGGATTCGCTTGGTGAGTTTCTTGCCATCATGGTATCCATTGAAGACCTTGCAAAAAAAACAAATAACCAAAGAGCTCAGATCCTCTCTGAAACACTCGACAAAGCCAATGCAATGATACTAGAAAACAATAAATCTCCTTCAAGAAAAGTGGGTGAACCAGACAATCGACATAGTCATTTTTATCTTGCAGTATATTGGTCTCAGGCTCTTTCTGAGCAATCAGCTGACGAGGAACTCCGCAAAATATTCTTAAAATTAAACCGAGAACTTTGTGATAATGAAGAAATCATTGTTAATGAGCTAAATATTAATCAAGGCAAAGTAATTGATATTGGTGGTTACTATCACCCAAATAAAGAATTAGCAGAAGCTGCAATGAGGCCTAGTAAAACTCTAAATAAGATTATTCAGTCATTAAAATCTTAATACAAATAACTTAAGGCCTTGTCTGGCCATTTCCTCTAACAACATATTTATAACTGGTTAATTGCATCGCACCAACAGGACCTCTAGCGTGAATACGTCCTGTTGCAATGCCAATTTCAGCGCCCATTCCGAATTCTCCACCATCGGCAAATTGAGTAGATGTGTTGTGCATCACAATCGCGCTATCCACTTCTTTGATAAATTTATCCACTGCACTTTTATCTTGAGAAATAATGCTATCTGTATGGCCAGATCCATAGCGCTCAATATGATTTATTGCGTCAATTACATCATCAACAACTTTAAAAGATATAATAGCGTCTAGATATTCGGTTGACCAGTCATCCTCATTACTTGGCACAACGATTTCTGAATAACTTTGCACTTCATTATCACCTCTAACCTCACATCCAACTTTATTTAAGTCTTCAGCTAAGATTTTGATTATATCTTTTACAATCTCTCTATCTATTAAAACAGTTTCAGCTGCCCCACAAATTCCAGTACGCCGCATCTTTGCATTCAAAATTACCTCTCTGGCCATCTGAATTTCGGCAGATTTGTGGACGTATACGTGGCAAATTCCTTCAAGATGGCCTATAACTGGAATTCGTGCCTCGTCCTGCACTCTTTTCACTAAACTCTTTCCTCCTCTGGGTACAATTACATCCAAATAATTGCGCATTGAAGAAAGCATATATCCCACAGCATCTCTATCTTTCGTTGGAACTATTTGGACAACATCAGGATTTAATTTTGCTAGAGTTAATGCTTCTTGAAGACAATAATGTATTGCTTTATTAGATTCAAAACTTTCAGATCCACCTCTAAGTATCACTGCATTTCCTGATTTTATGCATAATGCAGCAGCATCAGCTGTAACATTTGGGCGACTCTCATATATTATCCCAATCACACCCAAGGGAACTGTCACTCTTTGAATCTTTAATCCGTTTGGACGAGCCCACTCTTCTGTAACTCGATTAATTGGATCTTGAATTTCTGTAATCACCTTCATATTTCCAGCCATTTCCTGGATACGAACTTCATTGAGCATCAATCTATCAATCATTGAATCGGGTAATTTTTTTTCTCTAGCTAAATCAATATCTTTTGAATTAGCTTCAAGAATAATATCTAAATTTTCCAACAAAGATTGTGCAATAAAATTTATGGCCTGATTTCTGTTTCGATGTGAGGATTTAGTTAATTCATTTACAGCGGATCTGGTTGATTCACCTATTGTATTCATCAATTTATGTAATTTCTTCTCAGTCATAATTTTCTCATTTCATAAAAAAATAATTGCAAGAATCTCAGAAAAGCACCATATCATCTCTATGCACAATCTCTGATCTACCTTTGTAACCCAATCTTTCTATTATCAAGTCAGACTGACAACCAATAATTATATTTGCTTCAGATGAAGAGTATGCAGCCAAACCTCTTCCAATTTCATTTCCTTGGGAATTTATTAGATTAATAACATCGCCGCGCTCAAAATCACCTTTAACTTCTAGTAAACCAACTGGTAGCAAACTACCGCCCTCTTCCAGAGCCTTTTGTGCTCCATTATCTATCTTAAGCACCCCTTTTGCGTCCAAATAACCAACTAACCATTGCTTCCTTAAAACCATTGGTTTTTCTTTAGCACTAAATAGAGAATATCGACCTCCTTGCATAAGATTTTTAAGAGGCTTCTCTTTTGTTCCATCAGAAATTATGGTTACACAGCCAGCATGTGTTGCTATCTTTGCAGCTTGTAATTTAGTCAACATGCCCCCACTTCCAAAATTGGATTCTTTTGATCCCGCCATAGAAATAATCTGATCAGAAACATCTTCAATCACAGGAATATGTCTTGCATGCTGATTTATATTAGGGTCAGACTCATACAAACCATCAACATCAGACAACAATATCAGTCCGTCCGCCATTACCATTTGCGCAACTCTTGCTGCTAAACGGTCATTGTCACCATAGCGCAACTCATCTGTTGCAACTGTATCATTCTCATTGATAATTGGAATAACATTGAATCCTATCAATGATTCAAGCGTACTTTTTGAGTTTAGAAATCTCTTTTTATTTTCTGTATCTTCTGGAGTTAATAAGATCTGACCTACATTAATTTCATGCTCTTTGAACGCATCTTGCCACTCCAAAACCAACTGGGTTTGACCCATTGCAGCAGTTGCCTGCAAATCATTTAAATTCAATTCTGATCTCTTGCGATCCATGAGGATGCATCCAATAGCAACAGCGCCTGAAGAAACTACCAGCACTTCAATTCCTTTTTTATGCAAAGAGGCAATCTCTTCAGAAACTTCTTGAAGCCACTTCTTATTAAAGTGACCTGTTTTGTCTATCAGAAGTGCCGATCCAACTTTAATAACTACACGTTCAAAACCACTAAGTATATTTTTTTTCATACGCTATTTAAGAAGATAGAGCATTATGCGCGTAAGATGATAGGATAATCTCTCCTTTTGAAACTGAAACACTTCCACTTCTAGCGATCGCTTGCAGATCACCAAAAGCAACTACACTACTAATAAATTCATCTATTATTTTTATATCTCCAATTAATTCGATGGTATAACTTTCCGGGGAATTATCGAGTATCTCTGCACCGAATTTTTCTACAAAATTAAGAATACCCTCTTCATAGCCAGAGGAAATCCTTATTTTTATTATGAGTAATTCTCGCTCAAAATGTTCGCCTTTAGTCATATCATTTATACCAACAACATCAACTAACTTTGATAATTGTGAATTCAGTTGCGCAATTGCTTCATCTGAACCTGTTATAACCAGAGTGACTCTGGATAGATTTATGTCATCAGTCGGGGCTACGTTGAGTGATTCAATATTGTAGCCCCGAGTTGAGAACAACCCAGTCATTCGTGTCAAAGCTCCGACTTCATTCTGGAGAATCACTGAAATTACATGACGCATAAAATTCCTTTTTTCTCTTCATTTTTATAATTAAACTCACAATACCTATTCCGATCCACGAAAGAATCAATTTAATATTGATCGTCTAGTATAGGTAGTATTGCAATCTAATAAAATATAGTAAACACTCTGAAAATATTTAACTGAATTATTTTAACCATGAATAAAGAAATACAAACAAAAAAACATCCCCTTTCAGGAAAAAAGATGATGGGCGCCGATATGATTGTTCAAATATTGGCAGACGAAGGAGTGGATACCATATTCGGATATAGTGGCGGCGCAATTCTTCCGACCTATGATGCTGTATTTCGCTTTAACAAAGAAAACAAAAAAGATAATGGCGACCAGCCAATGCCATTAATTGTTCCGGCAAATGAACAAGGTGCCGGATTCATGGCCTCGGGTTATGCCAGAGCTAGCGGTAAAGTCGGAGTAGTAATGGTTACATCTGGACCAGGGGCAACCAATACAGTCACTCCTATTCGTGACTGCATGGCTGATTCTATTCCAATAGTCGTGATTTGCGGGCAAGTGCCAACTACAGCTATCGGCACTGACGCATTTCAAGAGGCGCCTGTGTCAGCAATAATGGGTGCCGTTTCCAAGCATATTCTCCTAGTTACCGATCCAAAACTGCTGGAATCTACCATTAGATCAGCATTTGAATTAGCAAAAACAGGAAGACCGGGTCCAGTAGTAATAGATATTCCAAAAGACATACAAAATTGGGAAGGAAATTTTTTAGGGGAAGGTGTACTGCCCTTAACAGGTTATCGCAGTCGATTAGATGCAGTAATGAACAATAAATTAACGGATGAATCATGCGGTAAGTTTTACAAGTTACTTGGTGAATCAAAAAAGCCTTTAATTTATGCTGGAGGTGGCGTAATAAATGCCAATGCAAGTGAGTCAATGAGAGAATTATCATCTGCTTATGGCATCCCAATAGTCACAACATTAATGGGTCTTGGTGCAAGCGATACTACGCAACCATTATCACTTCATATGCTAGGAATGCATGGTACCGCTTCAGCTAATTACGCAGTGGAAGATTGTGATTTTCTTATTACTATTGGGGCTAGATTTGATGATAGGGTTGCAGGTGATCCAGTTGGTTTCGCTCCAAATGCAAAAAATATTGCTCATTTTGATGTTGATATCTCTGAGATTAATAAAGTAAAGAATGTTAATTGGTATCATGTTGGTGACCTTGAAAAGGATTTACAAGACCTTATTCAATTCGGTAAAAAAATCAATCATAAGAAGAATTACCAAAAATGGCATAAACATATCGCGCAACTCAAAGAGCAATATAAACTAAACTATGATCGAGAAAGTAATCTGATTCAGCCCTATGAAGTTATTGAGGAAATCAATAACTTAAGTCGCGGCGAAGCAATAATAACAACTGGTGTTGGTCAACATCAGATGTGGGCAGCGCAGTACTTTGATTTCAAAGAACCAAGACTCTGGCTAACATCTGGCAGTATGGGTACCATGGGCTTTGGGCTTCCTGCCGCTATCGGTGCACAATTTGCCCAACCAAATAGATTGGTTATAGATATTGATGGTGATGCCAGTATTCGCAT
>PVBE010565109.1_pt1 | contig 10713 bp, 6 predicted proteins | sample 1631181 | NCBI WGS metagenome assembly PVBE01 (sample SAMN08397723, study PRJNA350692) | Marine metagenome, whole genome shotgun sequencing project. | isolation source: water | place: Pacific Ocean | collected 2012-04 | reverse complement strand
TAGGAAGCTCCGACCGCTTCAGTGACAACAATGGCCTCGCCAGATGCGATGGTCGTTCCAGATGGAAACACAAATGAGTTTGTAACGGTGTTGGTCGTGCTGCTGTTGCCGGAGACTTCAAGCCTGTAGCCTCCGATGTTGACTGAATTCGGCCCGACGTTGAGGATCTCCATCCAGTCAGTTGATCCGAGGTAACACTCGTTCACAATTACCTGCCCGAAAGCTGGCGTGTGTGCGAGGAGAAGGAGCACGATGATCGCGCAGAGTTTATTGGTGCACATAAGTAATGTCCTCGTTGAATGTCCTAGAAGTGGATGCGGCCGACGGGCGAAGTGACGAATGAACCTCCCTTGAAGGAGATCGATACGAAGTCGGCGCTGAGTCCGGCCGGTAGCCCTGTGGCTGTAAACTGGTATGTCCCTGATGCGTCGGAGTAGGCTTGGAATGGAGCGGCCGCAATCTGGATAGAGAAGAGAGCGTCGCTCTGCAGTCCGAGGAATGGACCGCCGGAAAAGGCGTTGGATGTAATCACGCTGGCTGCTGTGTAGACGGCAGAAAATGGATTCAGGTCTGACACTGTCAGCGAGATGTCACCAGCTCCCATGGTTGTGACATCCATGGAGATTTTCGTCGGAGGTGTGAACTCCAGCACGTAGACGCCTGAGGCCCCGAACATTTCAGTCAATACGATCTTTGTTTCAGAGAATGGATAGACACCCCAACTGCCACTATAAAGTGCACCTGTGTTGGTCGGGTTTGTGTCATAGATGCCCACCTCCTGGATATTACCGGGATTGGCCAGGTCGAGAATTCGAAGACCTTCGACATAGTAGGCGATGTAGCAGTAGCGCCCGCGCATCACCGGATTGTGAACACTTCCCGACGGATTGGGGTTGTAGCTGTCCAGGTGTGTTGGCGCGGCAGGGTTGGTTACATCGTAGGTGTTGCAATGTCCGCCGGCGCGTTCATCACAGGCCATAAGGACTTTTGCACCGCTGCCTGGCGGCGTGTAAACCCAACCCGAGTGATTCCCGGTCGGTGTTTGGCCGATCTGAACTGGATTGGACTTGTTGGTGACGTCCAGGATGCGTGTGACACCACTGTTGATGTCGAACAGGTAAGCCGTATTGCCTTCCACGTATGCGTCGTGGCAGCTGAAGTTCGAAGGAATGTAGGTCGACAGGAGTGTGGGGTTGGTTGGGTTCGCGAGGCTGTAGATGCGGCACCCGTTACCACTGCGGCAGACATAGATGTACCCATCCGCGATGAACGAGTTGTGCGAACTCGAAAGGCTGATCTGCCCGGCGATGAAAGCAGTCGCAGGGGTGGTCAGATCGATGATGAGCAGGTTGCCTGATTGCTGCACACAATAGGCGTAATTCTGCCAGACTTTGACATCCTTCAGGTCGCTGCCGGTGGCTGCTATCGACTTGACGTGAAAGGGTGCGGTGTCGTTTGTCACATCGTAGATCGAGAAGCCGGAGTTGCCACGGCAAACCAGAGCGTATTCGCGTCCGGCGCCATCGACATATCCCCAGATGTCGGCAATCCACTGGCTGCTGCTAACAGGGATGAACGACTTGAGTGTCGTGTTGAGTATGATCGGCGATTGGGCCGATGTGGCAATCGCCAACGAGACGGATAGGACCGTCAACAGGAGGAGCTTTTTCATTGTCTTCTCACGTTTTCGAGTTTTCTAAAACGAACGGCAAGCATGCCTTGTGCAAACAAGGACTGAGCGTGGGTGATGAAGGATACAGGGATTGTTCTCGACTGTGCAAGAAAAGCGGGTTTTATTGCACAGCGTCAAACCAGTCTGTCGGGCGAGAATGGCGTCGAGGTGTCCAGAGCAGCCGATTGCCCCATTGCCACCTGTTTTGCGGCGAGTCGGCCCACTGCGGCACAGGTAGTAACCCCATGGCCGCCCAGCCCCGCGATCCAGTAGAATCCTGTGAGGGTAGGGTCCCAACCGATGACGAATTGGTTGTCAGGTGCAAAGGTCCGAAGGCCAGCCCATGTGCGGGCGATGGGTAGATCCGCGAGATAGGGCGCATGCTCCTCGAGTCGATCGGAGAGGAACTCCAGAGCGTTGGCACTGGGCTGAGCGTCATTCGGTGGCTCGATTTCTTCGTCGCAAGCACAGAGCAGCAGACCGTCGGATTCCGGTCGGAAATAGAAGTTGTTGGTGATATCCCAGAAGTAGGGGACATCGCTGGGGCTGCCAGACAATGGGCCGGTCCAGTGGAGGTGGCGTTTGCGAGGAGTCATCGGAATGGCGGTCGCGCCTGCCATGGCCGAGAGCTCACCGGCCCACGGGCCAGCGGCATTGATGAGCACATCTGTTGCGAGCTCCCCCTTATTTGTTTGAACGCTGTGCACCCGTTCGTCTGCGACCATAACGTCTTCAAGGCATGTACTCAGCAGGAGCTCGGCACCATTTTTTCGAGCACCGCGCAGGAGGTCTTCGAGAAGGAGGGCCACGTCAACCACGCCGTCATCGGGCACCAGAATCCCTCCGTGATTGTCACTTGTTGGTCGCCAGGCAGGAATATGTGATCCGATCTCAGTTATCGGAAGAGCCCTGTATGAGCCGAGTAGATCCGAAGCCACCACGAGGTCGTTCAGTGCTCCCTCGTCACCTGCAATGAGGCCTCCTGTTCGCATGAGTGCATCGCCACCGACTGACGCGGCCCAGGATTCAATGAACTGCGCTCCTTCTGCAGCAAGCTGCGCAAGGGATGAGGGCGCGACGAGACGGCGGACCATGGCGGCGTTCCGACCGGTCGCGTGGAAGCCGGCTCTGGGTTCCTTCTCGAGGATTCGCACCGTGACACCGTGTAGCTGGGAAAGGAAAAAGGCGGCGGCAGCGCCTGCAATTCCTGCTCCCACGATGGTCACAGCCTTCTCGTTGTTTGTCGATCTCGTCATACTCATGGTCTTTGTGCGGAATGGTACGGGACAGGCACGGTGTTTTCACGCAGATAACATCCGAAGCACGGGGAGCGAACCCTTGGCTCGATGAGGCCGAATTCGTACTACATTCTCCGACCGCACTTGCTGCGGGCCACTCCACTGAAAGTCCGATTAGAACCCACGAGCCTGCCCGATGAGACCCTATTTCGAGTACTACACAGCTAACCTGGATCGCTGGCCCATAGAATTGGGAGTGGATCTCGCTCTCATTGAGAAGGCACCGATCGCAGGTCTGACTCATAGGGTTCACCTGCGCCTGAATCTGAATCACCCAACCGCAGACGGTCTTTGCTGTCAAGAAGAGTCGGCTCTGCTGCTGGCAGTCGAAGAAGAGATCCTCTCGAGCCTTCCCAAAGACTCGTTTTGCTATGTCGCGCATGTCACGCACCGCGGACGCCGAACGATAATCCTCTATATGGACGGGATGCCGCAGCCGGGTCAGCCGTTGCTCGATGCGGTGGAGCGCGTAGAAACTCATACAACCCTCTTGCAGTTCGAAGAGGATCCTGAATGGAAAGAGTACCTGGAGTACTTGTATCCCAATGAGGGCTTTCGCCACCAGATCAAGGACCGTCGCGTCTTGAAGGAGTTTGAGCGGCGAGGTGATGACCCTGCTCGCAACCACTCCATTGAGCCGGTCTTCTCAGGTCTTGATGAGCAAGGTGCCCTTGAGCTGCGCAAGGCCCTTGAGTCCGTCGGCTTCATGGTCGGTGATGTTGCCAACGTCTCCAATAACGGCGTCACCAGTTGGCGAGTCATCGGCAAGGTCAAGAGCCCGTTGGCGCTGAGCATCCTGGACGACTACCGTGAGATCTGGATGGCCCTTGCCAAGGAGCAAGGCGGTCACTACGACGGCTGGAGCGCTGAGGTCTTGCCCATCGGCGAGGGTGATGGCCCTGCTTCCCAGTAGGCGGAGGCGCTTTTGAACCTCATCCTGTTTCGCTCTCACGAAATCCTCGACGAGGGCGAGGCTCGACTCCAAGGCGAGCGAGCTAAGCACGTCCGTCATGTACTTAATGGTCGATCTGGCGATGAACTGCGTGTCGGCGTTGTCAATGAGGGTACAGGAGTCGGCGTGATTCGGCAGGTCGGTGCGGAGCACATTGATGTTGACTACACCATCGAGAGTCAGCCTGTTCTGCCGCCTCCAACAGATCTGATACTTGCAATTCCTCGCCCGAAGGTGCTCCGGCGTGTCTTGCAGCACATCGCATCGCTGGGAGTGAGACGGATTCTGTTGTTGAACAGTTGGAGAGTTGAGAAGAGCTACCTGAAGAGTCCGATTCTTCAATCTGATGCCCTCATCGAGAACCTGACGGTTGGTTTGGAGCAGGCAGGGTGTGCGTCATTGCCTGACATCCAGGTCGTTGACCGGTTTCGCCCCTTTGTCGAGGATTCTCTGAGTGCGTGGTGTGGTGACTGTGACCGTCTCCTTTTTCACCCTGGCGCCGACGCGCCCCTGTCTTCTCGGCGATGCTCTGCCGACCGTCGGGTGGTAGTGGCCATCGGGCCTGAAGGTGGCTGGATCGACTTCGAGGTGGAGGCCTTGACGAACGAGGGTTTTGAGCCGATTGCCCTTGGCCACCCCGTCCTTCGTGTCGAGGTCGCCACGGTGGCGGCTCTCAGTGGCGTAAACTTGTGCCGATCTGACTCGGATATCTGATCCTGCGCGAGGAGATCGGTGTTTCGCTGGAGACAAAAAAATGGAGCGAGCTGTAGGGATTGAGGGAGCTCGCTCCATTGGGGTCCATCTGCCTCTCGAATGTGGGGGGGAGAGGCGCGATGGCTGTCACCAGCGCTCGGCGAAGAAAGGGGTGAGCGCGGTGATATTCAATTGTCTCCCGCCAGCGGCTGGCCCGTCATCGGTTGGGGTGTCCGATGGCCATTCCCACTTTCGGGACGGTCATTCTAGCGAAAATGGGGTGAAGCTCCAGCCTTTCGGAGATTTTATCAGCGCCAATACCCCACAAATTCAACAGACGCTTTCAGGATGCGTAGGTGTGCGTCTGGAGGCCCCTGTACAATGAACCGTGTTGCCAATCGACCCAAAGGCCTGTCATTATGAAACTTGCGACGATTCTCGTTCTCCTTGCCGTTTCAGTTCTTCCTCTTTCTTGTGTCTCAACGTCGGTTCGAGGCCACCGAATCGTCGGACAAGAATCTGTCGAATTCTCCGGATTACTGGTCTATATGGAGGCCGAAGAGGTGGTTCGAGAGCAGTTGGAAAGTGTGTTTGTCCATGCATTGACCATGAAGGGCGTGCCGTCTGAGACCAGTCTTGTCTTCATGAACCAGCCCAGAGCCTATTCGCCCGACGAAATCTCAGAGATCATGGGGCAGGCCGGGCTGGACGGTTTCCTGCGAGTCCGCCTGGAGGACTTTCATACTGAGGGTCGAGAGCTGCATCACTCCGGCGGTGTCTATGTCGGCCCCGGTTTCTTTATGGCTCATCCACCGCGGGTGTCCTACCACGAGCGAACCCGTCTCTCCCTCCGACTCGATCTCTTTCAGCGACCGGGCGGTCCCCTTGTGTGGACAGGGCGCGGGCGAGCCCGAGGCCCGGGTCGTGCCTCCCTCAGCCGACTGGCCAGACATTTGGGCGCCAAGCTGGCTCATCGCCTCTTCAGCGGACGCTTGGTTACCCCACGAGCAGGCTGAACCACAGTTTTCACGCGTCTTGACAGATTGTCGGCCATCGGTCCGTGATGGGTTTCCGGCGAAAAAAAACCCGTAGATCTCTACTCGGACTCAAGCAAACCTCCCTGAAATACCGATCTCGGCAAACATAGGAAAGGAACGAATAGGTGCCGTGAAGGGGAAGGACCCAACTGTCCATCCTGATTTGACCGCTGGCAATGAGTCAGCAGCGACGCCTGGACGATCCACTTTTGCCTGCATGAGGCGATATGAAAGGGAGCAAGAACCGTGATTCGAATGAAGACTACTCGAACGCGCCAACTATCAATTCTGGTTTGCGCTATCGCAACCCTGTTTTTTGTAACAGGTTGTGGTGGTGGCGGATCAGCAACTGAAAGCGTATCGGCGCCACTTAGTGCCGGTATCGGCGCAACCGCAGGCCGAAACCCGGCCAACGTAATTAACTCGGCCATCGCCTCTGCGGTGGAACTGACCATTGATGTCGGCGCTGATGCTGTTGCAGGGGAGACCCTCTCAGTGACGCTGTCGGACGGGGCTGTTGAAGCCGCGTCTCCATTTATCTCGACTGCTGTCGGCGGTGGAGCAGTGCTGGTTGGGCCGATCAATGCCTTAGCTCTGGCTGACGGTGCTATTGAGGTCCGAGTCACGGTCGCAGGAAGCGGCACTCAGGCCACTACGAGTTTCGGCGCCATCCTGTCGAAGGATACGGTCGCCCCTGTTCCTCCGATTCTGGCAGTGATTCCTGTCGGCGAAATGGATGCCCCGAATCCAGAGGGCACCATTAACGAAAACAACCACAGCTCAGTCATCATCAATGTTGACTTTGATGCCAGTGCATCGTCGGCTGATCTGCTCAGCATCATTTTCTCGGATGGACAGAACTCCATCGAGACCGTGCAGCAGAACGCCATCCCAGGTGGTCAGAATGTCTTCAACTCGATTGATCTCTCATCGCTCATAGACGGACCTATTAACGTCACCGTGCAGATGGTGGACGGGAATGACAACTTCTCGACCTGGCAGGGAACTGTTGAGAAGGACACCGCCATTGCCGCCATTAGCTCTGCATGGATTGCTGCGTCGCCTGCCAATGCGCAGGACGTGGTCAATTCGATAACCGAGAGCGCTGTGACGGTTCAGATTGAACTGGGGGACGAAGCTCTTGCAACAGACCTCGTTTCTGTCGAGGTCTGGAGCGATGCCGATGACACTATCCGTGTGACCGCTCCAGCGCAGAACGCTGTTGAAGGTGGCGGGACGATGTTCTTTGAAGGTCTTAATCTGAGCGACATGCTCGATGGCAATTTGACCTGCCAGGTGAGCATCGTAGATGTAAACCAGAATGCAGGTCATGTGCCCGGTAATCCAGGTCTTCTGGACACAACCCTGGCTTCTCCTGTCTTTGTTGGCGTCATGGCGGGTGCAGGGAATGCTGCAAACACTGTCAATGCTTCCAACGCGGCCATCGCTGAGATTCTGGTTGACTTCGGATCCAACGCAGCTGCCGCAGGTGATACTATTGAGGTCTTTGTCGATCACGCAGGTGGCAGCCTGAGTAGTGGTATGATGACGATGCTCGGAGGTGAGCTCACCCAGAGGGTCACATTTGACTTGACCGGTATCACTGAAGGCACGCTTGTTACACGCGCCATTTCTGGCGATTCATCAGGCAATACCTTTGAAGGCGGTGGTTTCAACCTCACCTTTGATGTTACGGCACCTGCTGGTCACAGTCAGGCCTACATCGCCGCTTCTGCCGGGAACCAGCCCGGGACGGTGATTCAGGCAAACGACTCTGCTGCTGTTGTTACGGTGGACGTAACCGCTGACTCTGACACTGGCCGCACCATTCAGGTGCAGGTTTCTGATGGTTCGACCTCAGTCTTCTCCAGTATCGAAGCCGCGCCAACGGCAGGTGGCACGATGCAGTTCTTTCCGATGGACCTCTCAGGTCTTCAGGAGGGCTCGTTGTTCATCAGCGCCATCTACGCCGACTCTGCAGGCAACGGCCTCACGCAGTCCGGAACCAATGCGATTCATGATGTTTCAGTGCCGACTCCCGCCACGGGAAGCGTCAGTGCCGGCCCATCGAATCCAGCAAACACAGTGAATGCCGCAAATGTCGCAGGCGTCAATGCAACCATCAATCTCCCAGCCGGCACAGTCAGCTCTGATAGCTATCAACTGCGCTTCAAGGTCCCTGGGCAGATCACCGACTCAATTGCTGTCTATGCTCCTGCTGGTGGTGGATTGGTGAGCTTCCCCTCGATGGATGTGTCCACGCTTCCCGATGGAACGATCACAATGACAGTGATCGGCACCGACGTTTACGGCAACATCACAAGCTGGACCGGCCCGACAATCTCGAAGGACACCGTTGCTCCCGGCAGCCCGGCGACAGCCTTCGTCCTTTCTGGCACTACGAACGCTGTCAATGAGGTTAACTCCTCGAATGCGGCCGCCGTCGGTGTGCGCGTTCAAATGAGTGCAACCTCGGGTGCCGACGAGACCGTCTCTGCCACCCTGCGCGATAGCAGCGGCGCCAGTATTACGTCGGCTTCGCAGCTTACAAATGGTCCAGGTGCATTCATTGACTTCCTTGCCATCAACGCTTCTGGCTTGACGGACGGCAACGTCGATGTGATCGTCAACATCACGGATGCTTCGGGCAATGCGACAACCTGGGTTGTAGCGACTGCCTTGAAGTCAACGCAAGCTGTTGTACCAACCGCTGCCGCTGTGGCAGCCGGTGCATCCAATGCAGCTGACACCATCAACATCTCGAGCGTTAACGCCGTTCAGATCGACGTCTCGATGCCTGCCGCCACCCTGGCGACGGACATGGTCAGCGTCACGCTGAATGGAACTGTTGTTTCTCCGGCACAGGCAGCGCCTGTTGGCGGTGGCGTCATGAGTTTCATCATGGACGCTTCTGCATTGTCGGACGGCAATGTGGCCATCGCGGTCGACGTTCTTGCTGCCAGCACGAACACAAGCAACTTCGCAGGTACGCCGGCCATGATGGACACCGTCGCTCCGACGACTCCAACATCGTCTATCGTTCCCTCTGGCATGGATCGTCCAACCAACGCCATCAACGCGTTGAGTGCATCCGCAGTCTTCATCGAAATGGCCTGGCCGGCTGGCTCTGACGCCGCCGACCTGGTCTCCTTTGAGATGACCGACGGTGCTGCCAGCGTTATGGCGGGCACGTTCTCGCCGATGCCTGGAACGACTCAGGGTTACACTCACGATTTGAGTGGCCTTGCTGACGGCCCGATCACGATGAACATCACCGTGACTGATGCTGCCGGAAACGCTTCCTTCTTCACAGGCTCACCTGTAACGAAGGACGTCGTGGCACCAACCGCGCCGACCACTGGTGGAATCGGTGTCGGTGCCGGTAACGCCGCAGACATCATCAACATCAGCAACATGTCCTCGGCTGGCGTCGCGCTTGCGTGGCCCGCTGGCGCGGTTGCAACCGACCTGTTCAAGGTCACCATGGTCGATGGCATTGGTGCTTCGATTGTGTCTGTCAACATGAACCCCACTCCAGGTGCAACATCGTGGACGAGTTTCGATACAACGAGTCTCGCCGACGGTCCGATCACCTTCAAGGTGGACCTGTTTGACACAGTTGGCAACAAGGCTCCCTTCTCGCCCAATGCGGCATCGAAGGATACCGTTGCTCCGACTGCATCGCTCAGTCCCGTTGTTCCGGTTGGTGCTTCGAATCCTGCTAATTGGATAAACGGCACGACCGATACCGCGGTCATGGTTGACGTAGCATTTGGCGCAGGCAGCCTCGCCAGTGAGACGGCTACCGTCTGGCTGGGTGGTGGTTCGCAGTCGACAGCTACACAGGCGTTGGCTACGCCCGCCGGTGCAGGAACGCTGACCTTCGGTCCGTTCGATGCTTCAGCTTTCACTGACGGCAGCGTCAAGATCTTTGTAGATGTCGCCGATGCCGCGGGCAATAAAGCCCAGACATTTGGTGGTGCCAGCAAGGACTCGGTCGCTCCGACGACGCCGACATCCATGATCATTCCTGCAGGTCTTGACCTTCCGACCAATTACATCAACATCCTCAGCCAGTCGGCTGTGTTCCTGGAGATGTCCTGGCCCGTAGGCGCAGACGCTGCTGATCAGGTGACTCTTGACATGACAGATGGTGCTTCGACCGTGACTGCACCTGTGTTCTCGCCCATGCCTGGGACGACGCAGGGCTACACGTTCGACCTCAGCTCATTGGCTGACGGCCCCATTGCTCTGAACATGCAGGTAACCGATATCGCAGGTAATGTCAGTCCATTTACTGGTTCACCGGTGAACAAGGACACAGTCGCTCCGATCGCTCCGACCTCTGGTGGAATTGGTGCAGGGACCGGCAATGCCGCGGATTTCATTAACATCAGTAGCGTGGCAGCAGCTGGTGTCGAGCTGTTCTGGCCGGCATCCGCTGAGGCTACCGACTACTTCACGATCACTATCACCGATAGCACGAGTGCGACCATCGTTTCCGGCAACCTGAACCCTACACCTGGTTCAGCCAGCTGGTCGACGTTTGACACGACTGCCCTCGCCGATGGTCCGATCTTCTTCAAGGTTGACTTGTTAGACCCGGCTGGTAATGCGGCACCTTTCTCGCCCAATGCGGCGTCGAAGGACACCGTGGCACCTGCTGCAGCTCTGAGCCAGACCGTGGCTTTGGGTGGTTCAAACCCGACTGGCTTCATCAATGCTGCATCAGAGTCCGCTGTCATGGTGGACGTTGGTTTTGATGCCGCGAGTGTCGCTACCGAGACCGCAACAGTCTGGTTGGATAATGGCTCGCAGCAGACTGCGACGATCGCTTTGAGTGCAATGGCAGGTGCCGGTACGCAGAGCTTTGGTCCCTTCAATGCTGCTGCTCTCGCTGACGGTGGTGCGCGTAACGGTGGGACGGGTGGTCGCGCACCCCGACGCCATGACAAGTGTGAGGGTGAGCGCGAGCGTAGGTCTTCGAAGAGTCGCGACCCTCGCGACCGGGAGACAGATGAAGAGAGGCGTAAGAAGGAGAGTATACATGTATATACATAT
>PVBE011638797.1_pt1 | contig 10714 bp, 5 predicted proteins | sample 1631181 | NCBI WGS metagenome assembly PVBE01 (sample SAMN08397723, study PRJNA350692) | Marine metagenome, whole genome shotgun sequencing project. | isolation source: water | place: Pacific Ocean | collected 2012-04 | reverse complement strand
TCGCCCTCGCTCAGGCGCCTCGCGCGCGACTGCGCCGGACCGTCCCGCGCGAGGTGAGACCGCGGGCCGACGAGGCGGCGGGCGACCCGGCCCATTCGGTCGACGACATGCAGGAGCAGCTTTCTGCGCCCCGTGGCCGCGCCCTGGTGATCACCATCGCTGCGATCCTGATCGTCGCCACGACGGCGCACACCCTCGTCGACTGGCAATTCAACAAGTGGGTTGCAGACGAATTCTCCACGCCGGACCAGCGAGCGGCTTTCTTTGCCGGCTTCTTCACGGTACTCAACGTCGTCACCCTTACCATCCAAATGCTCGCGACCAGCTTCATCCTGCGGTACTTCGGCATCGGCTTGGCAATGGCGCTGCTGCCCGCAGCGATCGCGGTAGGCGCCGTAGGCATCCTGCTGAACCCGAAACTGTGGGTGGTGAGCCTGGCGCGCGGTGCGGACGACGCCTTGCGTCTGTCGGTCGATCAGTCAGGACGCGAGCTGTTGTTCCTGCCGTTCACATCGGCCGACCGCCAGCACCTCAAACCCCGAATCGACCTGTTTGCCAGCCGCGCCGCCAATGGCCTCGGCGGCATTATCATCCTGGTCGCGATCTGGTCGCTCGATGATCCCAGGCGGTACCTGAGCGTCGTCACGCTGCTTCTGGCGGCGACGTGGGGTGTCCTGGTACTGCGCGCTCGCCACCAGTATGCGCACACACTGCAGCACCTCTTGCGCGTGCGGGACCTCGATGTCAGCACCCTGGCGCGCTCTCGCCTCGACGCCAACGCCAGCGACGCGATCCGCAAGGGGCTCGCCAGCGGCGACCACGACACCATCCATGCCGCGCTGGCGCTCGCCGAGCACACCGACCCCACGGCTTTCGTCGACGAGCTGCGCGAGCTGCTTCGCACCACCGCAGACGCGGAGCTCCGTCGCCAGCTCCTGCGCCTGCTGGCCGACTCGGACGATCGCTCGTCGATCGACGCAGCGTTGTCGAACCTCGAGGGGTCAGACGCATCCTCGGTAGCCGAAGTCCTTGCCTACGCGTGCGCCACGCGCGACCCGGAAGCGCGCGAGCGCATCTTCCATCACCTCGACAGACCGGGCGTGACGGTAGATCAGGAGGACCTACGCTCCACTTTGGAGGCGCTCCTGCAGGACGAGTCGCCGCACGTGTCGCGGGGCGCGCTTTCGGCGTGTGCGCGCTTCCCCGTACCCGGCCTGGTGCCGACGATATGCGAGACGGGCACGCGTCGTAGTGTCGAAGGTGCCGCGTTGCAGGCGCTGCAGATCCTCGGTCACGAGGCGGTCGGTGCCCTTACCGGTGTCCTCGCCGATCCGCGCAACAGCAGGCCCAGGCGCCACTTCGCGGCGCGGGCGCTGGGGCGTATCGGCGGCGCCGATGCCGCTGCCGGGCTCATCGCCGGCCTCGTTGCCGAAGACCGCACGGTGCGCCGTGCCACGCTCAAGGCGCTCGATTACATGCGTCGACGCGGCGAGCAGTTCGAGATCGGCCGTGAGCGCGAAGCGGCCGCCATCGCCATCGAGTGGCGTGACTACCTCTCGCTACACCGCCTCGCCGCGGCGCTGGGACCGCCGGGCACGGATTCGCCCAAAGCCTTCGTCGCCACGGTAGTGCACGAACGGCTCTGGGAAGCGGAAGAGCAGCTGTTCCGTGCGCTCGCCGTGCGCCATCCCATCCAGGCGGTCTTCTTCGCCTATCGCGGCCTCATCACCGGCGATCGCACAGCACGCAGTCACGCCATCGAACTGGTGGACAGCATCATTGAGACCCCGGAGCGACGAACGCTGGTGCGACTCCTCGAAACCAGCGATCGCGCCAGCCGCGGACGCATCGCGGCGCAGGAGCTCGGGCGTCCGGTTCCTCTTTCCGACGCGGCACTGCAGGAGCTTCTCGCCCCCGGCGATCCTTGGCTCGCCGCGTGCGCCATCCGGGCACTCGACACGGGACCCGAGGGCATCAGCAAGGGCGTGCGACAAGAGCTCAGTGCGCACGACTACGCACCGCTCAACGAGCTGCTCTCGATCTAGCCCGGACTTCTCAACGGGTGGATACCGCGGGAGCGCAGCCGCGACTCGTTGAGAAATGCGGGGTAGAATTCCGTCGACACGGGAAACGCCATGGCCACCAGTACCGTCGAAGACTACTTGAAGCAGATCTACCAGGCTCAGCTGGCCGCCCCCGGTTCGCTCATCCCCACCGGACAGGTGGCGACGTCGCTCGAGGTCGCGCCCGGTACAGCGACGGCGATGGTCAAGACGCTGGCTGATTCCGGCCTCGTTGACTATGAGCCCTACAGCGGTGTGCGGCTCACCGAGGCCGGAGAAAAGCTCGCCACGCACGTGCTGCGACGCCACCGGCTCGTAGAGCTGTTCCTCGTCGAGGTGATGGGCATGGATTGGAGCGAGGTCCACGGCGAGGCGGAGCAGCTCGAGCACACGGTCTCCAATCGCTTGCTCGAACGCATCGATGCCATGCTCGACCACCCCGAAGTCGACCCACACGGGGACCCGATTCCGACCCCCGGCGGGGAGGTTGCGGCAACCAACTACGCCAGCCTCATCACCTGCCCGGTAGGCGAATCGATGATCCTCGTACGGGTCGCCGACCAGGCGAGCGGCTTTCTGCAGCTCATCGAGCGACACGGGCTCGTCCCGGGGACAACGGTGCAGGTGGTGACGCGCGACGAGCAGGCCGACACGGTGGAGATCCGCCCTCTCACCGGCACCCCCGTCAGCCTCGGTTTCCGCGCCGCGTCGAAGATCCAGGTGTCGCCCGCCGAAGCGTCCTGACGGACGACGGTCTGCTAGTGTCCTGGGACAGGACACTAGGACAACGCTACCGTAGCTGCCTCGAGCAAGGCGAGTGAACCCTCGACCGCGTCTCGCAAATGGACTCTGAGCACCCGGCGGCCGCGTTCCTGCAACGCGGCCAGATCGCCCAGCGACTGGGCGCGCGCCAGGTGGCGGAAGCTGTACCCGGCGCCGGGAACGTCGATGTCTTCGGGTTCATCGGCGGTAATCTGCAGGAACAGGCCGCAATCCGGCCCGCCCTTGTGCAACTGCCCGGTGGAGTGCAGAAACCCGGGGCCCCAGCCCAGCGTGCTCGCCACGCCGCGGCGCTCGAGGAGTAGCTCGCGCAGGCCCTGTAGTGCACTTCGTGTCTCAGGAGCAGCCGCGACAAACGCCTGGATGCCGACATAGTCGGGAACTTCTGCACGCCCCAGGTGGGCCGCGAGCCAGCTCTCGAGATCGCCGCCGCTCACGCGCGAGGCGAGATCCTCGTCGCGTTCGATATCGGCGAACACGGCCCATCCGGCGTCGGTCGCCAGAGGGGGTCGGTCCGACATCGGTGTTCCGTCCTTGTGGGCACCGAGCAGCGCCGACGTGCGATCCTTGCTTGCCTGCACGTCCGGTTGGTCGAAAGGATTGATTCCCATCAATGCGCCGGCGATCGCAACCCCCGCCTCCCAACGAAAGAACTCGGCACCGAGGTCGTGGGGATCGTCGAGCTCTATGTGCAGCATGGGATGCCCGGCGGCGTCGATTGCGTCTATGCGCTCGCGGTGGCTGCGGTCCTGCTCGGCGGCCAACGACATCGACACGAACAAGCGATCATCGCCGTAGCGATCGACCGACGCCGCGGGTTCGTCGACCACCGGGATCAGACCGCAACCCTGCTTGCCCGTGCTCTCGGCGATGAGCTGTTCGGCCCACAATCCGAACGCGGACAGCGAGTCCGAGATCACGAACGTAATCTTGTCGCGCCCGTCATCGTGGGCCTGGTGCAGGGCGGCACCAAGCCGCGCCGCGGGGTTCACCCTGGCATCGACTTCGGGGCCGCAGTTGGCCGCCATTCGGCGGGCCGAAGCGAGCACAGAGGGGACATCGATTCCCATCACCGCCATGGGCAGTGTGCCGAACACCGTCAGCGCCGAGAAGCGACCTCCTATGTCTGAGGGGGCGAGCCAGAGGCGCGCGAAGCCTCGTTCGTGGGCGATCTGCTCCAGAGGGGTCCCGGGATCGGTGATCGCGACGAACCGCTCCCCCGGCTTGTCGAGCATCGGCGTCGCGAGCGCGTAGAAGCAGTCGAGCAACGCGCGCACTTCGACGGTCGTGCCGGATTTACTCGCCACCATAATCAACGTGCGTGCCGGGTCGACCGTGTCGGCGATCGCCTTGATCTGCGACGGAAGCGTACTATCGAGCACCTGAATGGCGTTGCTGCCGAACGCCCGTCGACACACCTCGGTGGCGAGGCTGCTTCCGCCCATGCCGAGCAGCACCACATTCTCGACCTCGGCCGATACGAGCTCGGCGGTGAAGCGACGAAGCGGCTCCCACTCCACGGTCGACGCCGCGGCGGCGTCGAGCCAACCTAGCCGGCTGCGAACCAGATCCGCGGTCTCCTCGTCATCGCTCCACAGAGAGACATCCTTCTCCCACATGCGCGTCACGGCGCGACGCGACTCCGCCTCGTCACAGGTTGCCAGAGCATCGTCAATCTCCGGCCGCGACGCTGACCACGGCGAGCCGGTGGCCGCAAGCTCGGTGGCGTGCTCGGAGTCCCCGGTGGCAATCCGCGTTGCGTCGTCGATGCGGCGCGCCAAGTCCCCATAGGCGGCTTGCGCCTGTCGAAGAGCCTGTACCTCGAGGGTTTCGCCGACCGCCTCGGTGTCGATGCCAAGGGCAGCGATCTCCGCGACGATTTCCTCCGCTTCGTCGACACGCTGGCCGAGCGTAGCGTCGACCCTTGCACGGTTACGGTCCATCACGCCGCGCAGCAACCCACGATCCAGCACCACGACGGTGTCCGGACCCACGAGGCTGTCGACGTAGCGCTCCCGTCGCTGGCGGGGGTCGGTCGACGACAGCCCCGTCCACGCCATACGCAGGAGTCGCGCCGCCGGATCGGCGATACGAGCGGCGAGGAACTCGCGCTGGCGCCGCCACGCGATCCTGGCGATCGCCGTCGCCGAGCCTCCCACCAGCGATTCCACCGCGCTCATCTCGCGGCCGGCGGCACGGATACGGTCCCGCAGCAACTCGTCGAGCGCGACATCGAGCGGACCCACGCCGAACGAAACCAGCGCCATCGGCGGCGCTGTCGCACCGCACCCCTGGGTACCGCGGAGGTACGCCTCGCACGCCCGCACGACGGAGGCGACGGAGAACACGGGGCCGACGTACACCGCGCGGCCGTCGGCGACGAGTGCTTCGAACACGGCGAAGCCGGAGCTCGTGGGCGGCAGCATGGGCACAACGTTGGGTGTGCCCGCCTCTGCCAGCATGCGGTGCGCCGCGTGTGCCAGCGACTCGGGGTCGTTTCTCAACGCCGGTTCGAGCGGCACGCCGACGACCCCGTCGCGTCCGCCGCTCTCCTCGTACGCCGGCAGCAGAGCCGCGGCGGCGATGCGAGCCTCCTGTGCCAGGAGCCGGTCGGCCCGCACCTCGCCCTCGCCGGCCAAGCGGCGCAACGGCTCGAGATACTCCTGCCCCCGGGTCACCGCTGCGGCGATCACCTCCGGGTCGGTCTCCAGGCCGCTGACCGCAGCCGACGCCACGAGCTCGGAGAACCGACCAGACTCGACGAGCCGCCGCCGGAACCCCCGCAGCCACACCGACTGGCCCCGCCCTCTCATTTGCTGCAGCGGGTTATCAGACATCGGCTGAGTTCACATCCTGCTAGGTGACGAGGAGCGCCCGGGCGCGCTCCTCGATATTGTCGGCGGTGAACCCGAACTTCTCCATGTTGGTCGGCCCCGGGGCCGAGGCGCCGTAGCGGTCGATGGCAATGACGTCACCGGCGAGGCCCACGTAGCGCTGCCAACCAAACGAGGTTCCAGCTTCGACGGCGAGTCGCCTCGTCACATTCGGCGGCAACACTTGGTCGCGATAGGCCCCATCCTGTTCTTCGAACAGTTCCCAGCACGGCATCGAAACAATCCGCGCCTTCGCGCCGGTAGCGACCAGCTTCTGCCAGGCGACGAGCGCGCTATGCACCTCCGACCCGCTGGCCAGGAGAATGATGTCGATCTCGCCACCATCGGCGTTGTCGGCCAGAACGTAGGCGCCGCGCGCCAGACCCTCGGCGCCGGCCGCTGCTGACTCGACAGCTCCTAGAATGGGTAGCTTCTGGCGGGTCAGCACCAGCGCGGTCGGTGCGTCGACACGCTGCACCGCCACTCTCCAGGCCTCGTTCGTCTCGCTGGCATCTGCCGGACGGATGACCGCCAGGCCCGGCATGGCACGCAGCGACGCCACCTGTTCGATGGGCTGGTGCGTCGGGCCGTCCTCTCCGACACCGATGCTGTCGTGCGTGTACACGTAAATGACCCGCTGATTCATCAGCGCCGCGAGGCGAATCGAAGGGCGCATGTAGTCGGAGAAAATCAGGAACGTGCCGCCGTAAGGAATGAAGCCGCGGTGCAGGGCCATACCGTTGAGGATCGCGCCCATGCCGTGCTCGCGGACGCCGAATCGAATGTTCCGCGCCCCATGATCGCCGCGGCTGAGATCGCCTTCGCCGTCGATGTCCGTCTTGTTGGAGCCGGCGAGGTCGGCCGAGCCACCGATGATCTCGGGAAGGCGGGAGGCGATCGCGTTCAGCGCCTTGCCCGACGCGGCGCGCGTGGCAACCGGGTCGGCGTTCGTTGCATACACCGGCAGGTCGGCGTCCCAACCAAGGGGCAGCTCACCGCCGAGACGACGCCGCAGCTCCGCCGCTTCGGCGGGGTGCTCGGACCGGTAGGCTTCCCAGCGCGTGTTCCACTCGGCCTGCCACAAGGCGCCGCGCTCGACGGCGCCGCCGAAATGCTCCGCTGCCGCCGCGGGAACCTCGAAGCCCGCATCCGCCGGCCACCCGAGGTTCTCCTTCGTGAGCCGCAGCTCTGCCTCGCCCAGGGGCTCTCCATGCGCCCTGGAAGAGTCCTGCCGATTCGGGCTGCCGTATCCGATGTTCGTGCGGATGCGGATCAACGAGGGGCGCTCCATCTCCTCGTTGGCCGCGGCTATAGCGGCAGCTATGGCATCGACGTCGTTGCCGTCTTCGACGAACTGCACCTGCCACCCGTAGGCCTGGTAGCGCTTCTCGACATCCTCGCTGAACGTGATATCGGTGGGCCCGTCTATGGTGATGAGGTTGTCGTCGTACAGCACGGTGAGCTTGTGGAGACCCAAGTGGCCGGCGAGCGATGCTGCCTCCGACTGCACGCCTTCCATGAGGTCGCCGTCACCGGCGACGACATACGTACGATGGTCGATGAGCTCGTGCCCCGGGCGGTTGAACTCCGCCGCCAACCGCGCCTCGGCGAGCGCCATGCCCACACCGTTACCGCACCCTTGGCCGAGCGGGCCGGTGGTGGTCTCGACGCCCGGTGTGTGCCCGAACTCCGGGTGCCCGGGGGTGGCGCTGCCCCACTGGCGAAATTCCTTGATGTCGTCGAGGGACAGCTCGTGCCCGGACAGATGCAATAGCGCGTACAGCAACATGGACCCGTGCCCTGCCGAAAGCACGAAACGATCGCGGTTCGGCCACGCCGGGTCACTCGGGTTGAAGCGCAAGAACCGCGTCCACAACGCATAGGCCATGGGTGCCGCACCCATCGGCATGCCGGGATGACCCGAGTTCGCTTTTTGTACGGCGTCGGCCGCCAAGGTGCGGATAGTATTGACACAGAGGGTGTCGAGATCCTGGGCCACGGGGGACGCGTTCGTAGGCATGAAAGCTCCGCTCAAGAATCGGATCGGTTGCGGGTTCACCGAAGCCCCCGCCGGCCCATGCAGCGCCATGGCGACGGCGTCGCGCCGTAAGATTGCGGGGCCGACCGAAAAGAGTCAAACCGGCCGTCGCCGCCGCCGTGAGTCGATGGCTCGCGGGCAGCGCTGGCCGACGATCGCCGCAGCCTGGGCGATGTTGGGAGCGCTGCTCAGCGCCGGCTGCGCGTTGCTGCCGGCCGGCTCTCCCCCCGCTCTCGACTACCGGGTCGAGCTGATCGATGGCGGCGTGCGCGTCGCGGTAACCGTCGCCGGGGGCCCGCGTCCCATCGCCTGGATCGGCTTCGGAGCCAGCCCGTTGGGCGGAGGGCTCACCTCACGCCGCATCCACCAGGTCACCGCGCGCACCATCGCCGGGGCGCCGCTCGGCGTGCAGCCGGCGGGGGAGGATGCCTATCGCGTCGACGTCGCCACAGACGAAGCCTGGGTGCTGGAGTACCGTGCGGCCATCGGTTCGCCGCCGGCCGATTTCTACCACCGCGCCAGCAGCGCGTCGGAGGATCACTTGGTCCTCGTCGGGGTCGACATCTGGGCACGGTTCTTCGACACCGTGGCGGGAATCGAGCCCGCCCCGGCTGACCGGCTGCTGGAGGAGGTCGCCGAGGCCACCGTGCGCTTCGACGGCAACAGCCTGCCGCGGGGCTGGGTGGTGGTGGGGGCGGCGCCGGAGACGGCCCTCAACAGTTTCGTATTGAACGAGCATCCGGCGCGCAGCGCATTCGCGCTCGGTCCGTACAGGTTCCACGATATCGACACCGACCTGGGGCTGCGCGCTGCCATCCACTCCGGATGGAACGTGGCGCGGGACCAGCTGGTGAGCTACTCGCGTCAGCTCGCCCGCGTGCAGACCCGCGAGTTCGGCCGCCCGCCGGGTGATCCGGCGATGATGATCTTCACGCCGCTGCCCGCCGCCGTGCACCCGGCGGAGGGGGTACGCAGCGCCGGCATGGTCTGGGATCGATCCTTGCTGCTGTTCGCCGGCGCAGGCCCTTCGGTGCCGCGCAACAACGATCGTGTGCGCGAAATGATGGGGGTCTTTCTGGGCCACGAGCTTTTCCACCTCTACGTGCCCTGGGGGCTGGCCGTCACCCAGCCGCTCTCCTGGCTCTCCGAAGGCTGGGCCGAGCACGTGGGCCGCAGCTCGGCGCGCAGCGCCCGCATCCTCGGCGCCGCCGGCGCCGATCGCAGCCTCCGGGATACCTACGAACGCTATGGCGAGATGGGCGGCGCGCGAGCCGGGTCGCTGCGCAACGCCAGCGAGAACGGCGGCGAGAACCTGCGGCCGCTGCTCTACGTCCGCGGCGAGCTGGTGTTCCGCATTTTGTCGCTGGAGTGGAACGAAAGCGGCAGACCGGGCTCCTTCGATGGTGTCTTCTGGCAACGGCTGCTGACCGAATACGACGGCGAGACACCGCTGGAGCCGGAGGCGGTGAGCCGTATCCTCAGCACCATGGTCTCGCCGTCGACGGTGCGCCGGCTGGTCGATGGGGCGGCCTTCATCACGCTGCCGGAGCTCGAGCTGGGGCGCCGCTGAGGCATGGTGACCCATCCGCCCGTGCCCCGCGCGCAGGCACTATTCATCGCGGCGATCTTGTCGATGTCAGGGGCCTGCACGCCGATCCCCGCCCGCGACGTCGGCAATCGTGACAGGGAGAACCAGGAGCCGACGGCCGACACCGATCTGTTCTCGTACGACCCCGATGCCCGCGCCGTGCGCATCGGCGAGGTCGTTCCCGATCGCGAACTGCGGGACGAGGAGGGCCGGACGGTTCGCTTGTCGCAGTTCCGCGACCGGGTCGTCGTGATGACCTTTTTCGCCGACGCCGACACCGACGGGCTCGACAAAGAGATTCTCGTCCGTTTCGCACGGGTGGAGAGTGCGCTCACCCCGGCGCTTGCACGCGACGTCATGCTGGTCGCCCTCCTCGTCGACGCGTCAGCGGCAGCCCCGGCATTGCTGCGCTCGTACGCAGCGATGGCGTCGCGAGCCGATGTCCGCTGGATGTTCGCGCGGGCCTCGCCACACGCCACGGCGGCGCTCGTTGCTGCCTTCGGCGTGGTGATCTGGGAAAACCCCGATGGCGGCGTCGAGCATACCTTCAACACCGTCATCATCGATCGCGGCGGGCGTCTCGTCGATCAGTTCCCCGGTCTCGACACCTGGTCGGCGATGTACGTGGTCGCCGCCGCCAGCCTCGCCGCGGGGCGCTAGCTCGCCTGCCGGTACTGCAGTCGGTGCAGGCGCGCGTAGATGCCGCCCAGCTCGAGCAACTCCCGATGGCTGCCGACTTCACGGATGACGCCGTGGTGGAGAACGACGATGCGGTCCACGTTGCGGATGGTCGACAGGCGGTGGGCGATGATGATCGCCGTTCGATCGGCGACGAGCCGGTCCAGGGCGTGCTGGATCTGCGCCTCTGTTTCCGAATCGACGCTGGAGGTGGCTTCGTCGAGCACGAGAACACGGGGATCCACCGCCAGCGCGCGGGCGAAGGCCAGCAACTGCCGCTCACCGAACGACAGATTGGCGCCGCGTTCTCCCAGCTTGGTGTCGTAGCCATCCGGGAGCTCCACGATGAACCGATCCGCATCGACGATCCTGGCGGCCTCCTCGACGCGCTCGCGGTCGACGATGCCGAGGCCGATGTTGGCGGTGATCGAATCGGTGAACAGGAACACATCCTGCGGCACGGTTCCGAAGGAGCGCCGCAAGGAACGCTGCTGTAGTTCGCGGATGTCGACGTCGTCGATGGTGACGGCACCCTGCTGGACGTCGTAGTGACGCAGCAGCAACTTGACGACCGTGGACTTGCCGGAGCCGGTGGCGCCGACGATCGCGATCTTCTCACCCGTGCGGACCCTCAGGTCGAAGTCCACCAGCACCGGCGCCGCGGTTCCGATGTCGACCGATGCGTCATCCTGGG
>PVBE010883299.1_pt1 | contig 10714 bp, 11 predicted proteins | sample 1631181 | NCBI WGS metagenome assembly PVBE01 (sample SAMN08397723, study PRJNA350692) | Marine metagenome, whole genome shotgun sequencing project. | isolation source: water | place: Pacific Ocean | collected 2012-04 | reverse complement strand
GGCTCCCGCAGACAGCCCAAGGGAGCTCCCACCCCTGAGCGGCGTCGGCTAATCCAGTGACCTCGAGCCGGTCAGGGAGCGTGACGTCGACGCCCTTCTTGCGCAGCGCTCGGATCGTCATGCTCAAAGCGATAGCGCATCCGCGATCGCTGCGGCGCTCCAAGAGGAGGTCAGTCCCGGCCGTCGTTGAGAGGATGGCCATCAAGAGGCCAAGGTCTTCTACGCTGGAGGCGGTGGCGCCTAGGTCACCTGCGGATCGCTCGAGGATCCCAGAGCTTGGGTCCTGCGTGTGCACGCTGTGAAGCATGCCCAGGTACTGGGTAGCGTTGTTGAGCTCGTGCAGCACCATCGGCATCAAGCCAGCCGCCCACGCGATCCTAGAGGCGGGCGCTCTCGTCTCAGGCGTGCTCACGTTCGCTTCATGGTTGGTATGTGAGTGGTACCAAGGAGGGGAATCGAACCCCTACTCCCTTGCGGGAAGTGGATTTTGAATCCACCGCGTCTACCAATTCCGCCACCTTGGCTCCGGAAGAGGTGAGGTTAGGCCTGCGGCTGAACTTTGCAAGTCCCACTCATAACCTCGGCCAATCCATAGGCGACCCCGCACGCACTAAAGGCGAACCAGAGCCCGGCGATGAGCCCCTCCCGGAACCCACCCAAACCTAGGGTCTCGTGCCTCAGGGTGACCAAATCATCGGCCCCCAAGAGGCGCACCTCGTGGACGGCTAAGAGGCCATCCATCCTGAGTGAGGTGACCTTGTCGGGGTCGACATCAAGCTGCTCAGCGAGCTGAATGGCCGTCCCTGAGGGCGCGTCCACCTTTTGAGCGTGATGGGCTTCGACGACGCGGGCAGAAGGGAGAAGGCCGCGGGACGCGGAGACGGCTCGTGAGAGCGCGAGGAAACCCGCGCTGAAGTTAGGGACCACAGCGCCACCCAGGCCGCACTCGATGGCGAGCTCATGCAGCGCAGCGGCCTCATAAGGGGTCACGCCCGAGGTCCCGATGAGAGGCCGGATCCCCCGCCGAAGCAATCGCTCGCCGTGCAAAGCGCCGAGCCCAGCGCGGGTCACGTCGAGGGCGACCGAGGCGCCATCGAGGGCCTCCCATCCGTCACCCCTGCCGACAGCGCCGACGAGCTCTAGCCCAGCCTCCGCCCGGATCCAGTCCAAAGCGGCGGCGCCCATGCGGCCGTCACGACCTACGACACCGACCTTGAGGGGCTCAGTCATCTCCCCTAGCGAGCCGCAAGATCTCAAGACAGAGCGACTCAAAGTTCATCCCAGCGGCGGCGGCCTCTAGCGGCAGCAAGGACCGCTCTGTGAGCCCTGGGATGGTGTTGACCTCGAGCGCATAGATCTCGGCGGTCTCTGTGACGATGAAGTCAGAGCGGGAATATCCGCGGCAGTCCGTCGCGACATGCGCACGCACAGCGAGCATCCGCAGCTCCTCGTCAACGGCGGGCGGGATGTTCTCAGGGGGGCAGATCTCGACGGCGCCAGCGGAGGCGTATTTCTCTTTGGTGTCGAACCAGCCGGAAGTCTTCGGTTGTATCTCGACCGTGGGTAGTGCGCGGAGATCGCGCCCGCTCTCTCCGATAACTCCCACAGAGACCTCGACGCCCCGGATCAATCCTTCGACGAGCGCCCTCTCGCCTCCAGCGAGGATGGAGGCGACGGCTGGGATGAGATCGCAGGCCTCTAGGACGCGGGCTATGCCCGCTGAAGATCCGCCAGAGTTGGGCTTAACAAACCAGCCGTGTCCTCGAGGCGAGAGCCCCTCGAGCCGCTGTTGAAGCCTGGCTTGGACTGAGTCTTCGCTGGAGATGGAGTCGATCAAGAGGCCAGGGGGAACCTGGATCCCTTCATCGAGGAGCACCCCTCTCGCAGCGCGCTTGTCCATGCAGAGCGCGCTCGCAGCGGGACCTGAGCCGGTGTATCTGACCCCAGCGCTCTCAAGCACAGCCTGAAGCCGCCCGTCTTCACCGCGCCCACCGTGAAGCGCGAGGAAGGCGATGTGCTCAGGCCCCATCTCCTTGACTGCGTCGAGCTCGCTCAGCCTCCCAGCGGGCGTCTCCCAGAGTCCGTCAGAGCCAATGACCACGGAGCATGCTGATCCCTCAAAGGCCCCCCTCTCGGCCGCAAGCTCGAGGGCTTGGAGCACGGCTTCACCGGAGCGCAGAGAGACCTCGCGCTCGGACGATGTTCCACCTGAGAGCACCCAGACTGTGGGCGCCCCAGCAGAGCCTCTAAGAGAGGAAGTCTCCCCTGACGTCACGCGTCAATGGTAGAGATGTCCCTCTTCAGTTACGAGGGGCGTCCTAGGCAGCGCGGCGCTGAACTCCTCGTAAGTCTCAGCGAGGAGCGGGTCCACCTCAACAGAGACGACGCCGTCCTCACCCGCCTCCGGCAGGGGCATGCCAGCCCGCGAGGCCCACCCGGAGTGCAGCGCGCACATGAGCTCTCTCGCGGTGTCAGGCGAATCAGCGCCTTGTCGGTTCTTGACCGGGGCGAACTCGCTCTCGCGGCGGACCTCGAGGGTCACGCTCTTCGAGGCGAGACCGAGGGCGTCAAAGACGAAGGTCTCGAACTTCATCCCATCGCACTCGCAGGGGGAGCCGTCGGTGTCCAGGCTGGAGATCTTCTTGCGAGCGATGTGCCAAGGGAGGCTGAGCCCGCCTTCGGTGATCTCAGCGATGAAGTCGACCTTGATCGCGTGGACCGCGATGTTCCCGGCAGAGAAGACGAGCTCACCGTCTTCATCGCGCTGGCTCAAGAGCTCTTCAGGCATGTCCGAGTATTCGATGCACCCGAGCCTGCCGTTGACTCGCCCTAAGACCCCGACCTTCTCAGCAGGGCCCGCCTTCTTGACGACCTTGCTGGACATGTCAGCGTCAGCCAAGACATGGAGCCCGATGAAGAGCTCGTCAGCGGGCCTGACGAGCGGGTTGTCTACTTGGAAATAAGAGAGCGTCTCGACGCCCCTCTCACACGCGTCTTCTAGGCAGCCTGAAGAGGAGAGACCCTCGAGGACGCCGCCATGACCGTTGGGGGCGAGGAAGAGCTCGCCCTTGTCTTTTAGGAGCACCCGCCCGTCAGGGGCTAAGGCGGGGAGCATCTTTTGACAGAAGAAGGAGACGTCGTCCCTGTGGAGGCCAAAGAAGCTGTTGGCCTCAAAGATCTGCTGAGTCTGGACGTGATTCGCAGGAGAGGTCATCACGTACCAAGGCATCCGAGCCCCATAAGTTTGCGTGAGGTGAAGGATCCTCCGCGCGTGCATCTGAAACAGCGTGAAGCTGCTCACCGCTCCGACTGGGAAGTCGCCCTTTGGTCCGTCACATCCGAGCCTTGAGGCTTGGCCGCCGGCGACAAGGACCAAACCTACGCGCCCTGCTGCGAGCTCAGCTTTCCCGGCCTCTCTAGCTGCTTGGATGTGCTCACCGTCTGCTTCCACGTCAGCGAGGGTGACCGTCTCAGGCGGACAAATGTCGGGGCTCTCAGAGGAAGCCGCTGGCGAGGCAGCGACTCTCATGAGCTGATTGACCAAGTCTAGATCAAGCTCGGAGAGCTCGCCCCAGAGATGATCACGCCCGCAAAGGTCGAGCTCATCCCAGAACCGGAGCAGGTGTCCCTGACCGCGCTCGGCGAGGGTGTTTCTGAGACTCTCAGAATCAATTAAAGTGGTAGCGGACAAGTCGCGGTGTGGTGTTAGAGCTCGGCACCCTCTCATTCACCTGGACTAGAGTGAGTCCAACGATGATTAAGGAGAGCGCTATGCGGCGATGAAGGGGACGAGATCGTCCGCCCTCCCTTCTCCCACTATACCGACGATCCCAGGATTCGCTAGTGCGACTTCCTAGCTTGGAGGCGAAGAGGCGCTATGCCTCAACAGGATCTTGAGAGAGCACCTCAAGAACCTCGTTCATCATGTGCTCGATCGCGTCAACACGCCGCTCTTGAAGCAGCTGGCTTTGGAGGAGCTTCTCTACGACAGGCGGTAGGATCGCTTCGCGCACATAGTTGTTGATCATGTTGATGATCTCAGCGCGGTCAGCGTCAGGGAGCTTGTGGAAGTGATAGGAGAACTTCTCGCGCATGACATCCTGTGTCGCGACCAAAACCTCAGTGGTCATCTCCTCAAGGCTGGTGCGGTCATGCTGGGCATGAAACACCTCCTTCTTGTAATCATGCAGGATCGCTTTGAACTTCCGGTGCACAGCTTTCTCCTCTTGAGCTCTAGTGGTGGTTCGATGCCCGGAACCTCGTCCGGGCTAGGCAGTTTAACACGCTTCGCCCGGCGCGTCAGTCACACTGACCGATCAACAGACTGACGTTATGACCGCCAAACCCGAGGGAGTTAGATAGTGCATTTCGCACATTGACCTCGCGGGCCTCTCCGGGGATGTAATCGAGGTCACAGTCAGGGTCAGGGGTCGTGTAATTGCGTGTGGGGTGGACGACGCCTTCGTGGATGCTGAGGCTCGTCGCCACGAGCTCAACCGCAGAGGAGGCCCCCAGGCAGTGCCCGACCATAGACTTCGTGCTGGAGACCATGAGGGAGTCCGCGTGGTCGCCAAAGGTAGAGCGGATGGCGCGCGTCTCGATGGCGTCGTTGTAGGGAGTGCTGGTGCCGTGCGCGTTGATGTAGTCGACCGCTTCAACATCCACGCCGCCTTGCTTGAGCGCGAGCGCCATAGCGCGAGAGGGACCAGCTCCGTCCTCTTGGGGGGCGGTGATGTGGTGCGCGTCGTCCGTGGATCCGTAACCCTTCACCTCAGCGTAGATGGTGGCTCCGCGGGCCTTAGCGTGCTCGAGCTCTTCGAGGACCAAGACTCCGCACCCCTCCCCCATGACGAAGCCGTCACGGTCCTTGTCAAAGGGTCGCGAGGCCAGCTCAGGCTCATCATTCCGAGTCGAGACGGCCTTGGCAGAGCAGAAGCCAGCGAGCGCGAGCGCGGTAGTAGACGACTCTGCGCCTCCAGTAACGATCAAGTCGGACTCGTCGTGGCGGATGCTCTGGAAGGCGAGCCCGATGGCGTGCCCCGATGAGGCGCAGGCGCTAGAGGTCGTAAAGACAGTGCCCAAGAGTCCATGGGCGATCGCGATCTGCCCGCTGACGGCGTTGGCCATGATTCGCGGCACAAAGTGCGGGCTGACCCTGCGAGCGCCGCGGTCGGCATAGACAGCCTCTTGCGCGAGGATGCCGGTGATCCCACCGATGCCGGTCCCGAGGATGGCGCCGAAGCGCTCACGGGCCTCTTGAGGGAGCTCTCTGATGTCACCGAGGCCCGCGTCCGCCAAGGCCTCTCTCGTGGAGACGAGGGCGAACATCGTGAAGGGGTCAAGCTTGCGTTGATCAGAGCCTGAGAATTGCTCGTCGAGGTCCCAGTGAACAGCGCCTTCAATCCGAGCGGTGTGCCCGCTGGTATCGAACTTCGTGATGGGTGTAATCCCATTCTCGCCGGCCAACATTCTGGGCCAGCAAGCCCTGACCCCAACGCCTAAGGCATTGACGGTCCCTAGACCTGTGATGACAACACGCCGCATGGGATGACCCTTGAGGCTGGAGGATCCAGCCTAGCGGGAAGATCAGTCGCTCTTCGAGTTGATGTAATCGACCGCGGTGCCGACGGTAGAGATCTTCTCTGCGTCTTCATCGGGGATAGAGACTCCGAACTCATCTTCGAACTCCATGACGAGCTCGACAGTGTCGAGCGAGTCAGCTCCGAGGTCGTTGATGAAGGAGGTGTCTCGCGTGATCTTGTCGGGCGTAGAGCTCAACTGATCGCAGACAATCTTGATGACCTTTTCTTCGATGGAGGTGGTATCCGTCACCTTCGCTACCTGTTTCTGAGGTTGTTTATTGCGCCCGGGGATGCCCCGAGCCGTGGGCTGATGAGTGCATAGCTTGCCGAGGTGGCATGCATGAATCCAGCATTCTTAGTGTGAGAAGAGCTGATGGGCCTTCAGCCGCCTAGGCTGAGACCTCCATCAACGATGATCGTCTGGCCTGTCACATATGCCCCCCCAGGGCCTGCGAGCCAAGCTACGGCCTCTGCGACCTCCTCAGGAGACCCTACTCTCCCAAGCGGGATGGACGCCTGCAGCTGCTCTGCTGCGGCGTCAGTGATGTCTGCTGTCATATCTGTCTCAATAAACCCGGGGGCGACAGCGTTGACGCAGACCCCACGTCCCGCGAGCTCTTTAGCGACAGAGCGCGTGAGACCGAGGACTCCAGCCTTGCTCGCAGCGTAGTTTGCCTGCCCCGCGTTCCCAGTGACGCCGACGACAGAGGACACATTGATCGCCCGCCCGCCGGTCTTCATGAGCCCCCTCGCCGCCGCCTTGAGGAAGTTCCAGGAGCCCTTGAGGTTGACCTCGACGACCCGGTCAAAATCATCCTCAGTCATGCGGAGCAGGAGCTGGTCCTGCGTGATGCCCGCGTTGTTCACGAGGATGTCAATCCCCCCCATCTCCTCCTGCACTTCCTTAACGAGGATCCCCACAGCCTCTGTGTCGGAGACATCAACGCCGTAGGCGCACGCCCCGTCGGTGTGCTCGAGGCACGCGGCGACGGTGTCAGCGCAGTTGCCAGCAGAGGTCGCTACGCAAGCGACTCGAGCGCCAGACTGAGCTAGCCGAACAGCGATCGCGCGGCCGATCCCTCTAGATGCGCCGGTGACGAGGGCGCACTTTCCACTGACGGTCCATCCTTGTTCTTCTGTCATGACGTGTGCATCTCTTCATCAACTGCGGGGACATCTGCTGAGACGCACACTGCGTCCCGGTCGATCTTTCGCAGGATCCCAGAGAGGACGCTGCCGGGGGAAGGCTCGAGGAAGGCTGTGATGTCTTCGGAGATCATCCAGCGGACGCTGTCCTCCCAAAGCACTGGTGAGCAGACCTGCTGAGCGAGGAGCTCTCTCGCCTCTTCGGGGCCAGAGATGGGCCGCGCCGTCACGTTGCTCACGACGGGGACCTTGGGCGCAGAGAGCTCGACCTCTCTGAGTGCGGCCTTGAGGCGCTCAGCGGCAGGGCGCATGCACTCAGAGTGAAAGCCGCCGGCAACGCTCAGGCGAATGGCGCGCCGGACTCCGTGCAAAGAAGCTCCGGCCTCAACAGCGTCAAGCGCAGCGAGCTCGCCAGAGAGGACGATCTGACCGGGGGCGTTCCTGTTAGCGACGGCGCAGATGCCGTGCTTTGCGCCCTCGGCAGCGAGCGCTTCGGCCTGGCAAAGGTCAGCGCCGACGAGGCTCACCATGCCGCTTGGGCACCCCTCGCTGGCGGCTTGCATCGCCTCGCCGCGGAGTCGAACGAGCCTGACTCCATCCTCGAAGCTCACCACGCCAGCCCACCAAAGGGCTGTGTATTCACCGAGGCTCAACCCAGCGACTGCCCGCACCTTTTCGGGTGCGCAGCCTGCCTCCTGCATGCCTGCGAGGCAGGCGGCGCTCGAGGTGAAGATGCCGGGCTGCGCGATGTCAGTCCTGTTCACATCGACATCACCGCTCCAACAGGCGGCGCTGAGTTCAAAGCCTAGGGCGTCGTCAGCGGCGTCAAACACGGACTTGGATGCGGCAGAGTGCTCGGCCCAAGCCTTGCCCATGCCGACACACTGGGCCCCTTGACCGGGGAATAGGATCGCGTCTGTCATCACTAGCTCACTACCACCGGATTAACGCGCCGGCCCACGTCAGGCCAGCGCCGAAGGCCGCCAAGACGACCAGCTTGCCGGACTCCAAGCGCCCAGCTTCTGAGGCTTCATGGAGGGCGATCGGGACGCTCGCGGCTGAGGTGTTCCCGTACTTGCCGATGTTGACCATGACCTTGTCTGCGGGGATCTCGTGTCGCTCGACGGCGGCGTCAATGATCCGCTGGTTCACTTGATGAGGGACGATGAGGCCGAGCTCATCCTGGTCGTGCCCCTCCATCATCTCGCCGATGACCTCACCCATGCGGTGGACGGCGAAGCGGTAGACCTCGCGGCCGTTTACACGGATGAAGTGCTCGCGCTCGGCAACCGTGTTCTGGCTAGCGGGGCGCTTAGACCCTCCGCTCGGGATCCAAATATGAGCCCAGCCTTCACCGTCAGCGCCCGCGGTGGTCCTGAGGATCTCACCCTGCTGACAAACTGAATGCGGAGTGAGGATGGCAGCCCCCGCGCCATCACCGAAGAGGATGGCAGAGCCGCGGTCTTCGAAGTTGACGAACCTAGAGAGGGCCTCAGCGCCGATCACGAGGACGTTGGTGGCTCGGCCGGAGGAGACGAAGGCCTCCCCCACTCCAAGCGCGGTCACGAAGCCGCTGCAAGCTGCCTGCACATCAAAGGCGCCGGCGTTGACAGCGGCGAGCTCTTTCTGGACGAGGCACGCGGTCGCAGGCATCTGGTAATCACCAGAGATGGTGGCTACGACGATGAGGTCTAGCTCCTCAGCCTTCATGCCAGCGCTCTCAAGAGCATCCCGAGCAGCGCTGACGCACATGTCAGAATTCTCCTGCCCGTCTGCGATGTAACGGCGCGCGGAGATCCCTGTCCGCTGTTGGATCCACTCGTCGTTCGTGTCGAGGATCCCCTCAAAGAAGGCGTTATCCACAACGCGCTCGGGGACGTAGGCGCCTGTGCCAGCGATGCCGACTTTTATGATCTCATTCATAGGGCAGAAGCTTCTCAACCGAAGAGGGCCGGGGGAAGCATTAGCCCCTGATTTAGGGGGCGATCAGCCTCAGGAGATCCCGGAGGCCTCAAGGCCAGCGATGATGTGCTTGTTGATCTCCGCGTCAGCGGCCCTCGCGGCCTGCTTGAGGGCGTTGGAGACAGCGCGGGGGTCCGACTTCCCGTGACCGATGACGACGACTCCGTCAACACCGACGAGCAACGCGCCGCCATAGGCTGCGTAGTCAAGGTCCCGGATCACTGGCCCAAAGACCTCTGGGGAGATCTTGAGCCCGGCGTCTTGGGCGCTCTCCGCGACCTTAGACAAGACGAACTCTCCGAACTGCTCGAGGAGCTTGAGCATCACATTGCCTGTGAACCCATCAGTGACGATCACATCAGTCGTGGCGCCGAAGATCCCCCCGCCTTCAATGTTGCCCACAAATCCAGCGCAGCCCTCAGTGAGGAGCTGGTGAGCTTCCTTGAAGCGCTTGGGCCCCTTCTCGGCCTCCTCGCCGACATTCAAGAGAGCCACGCGGGGCGCCTCGATGCCCAGGATGTCTTGAGCGAAGATGGATCCCATCATGCCGTTGTGGAGCAAGTTTTCGGCAGACGCGTCCACATTGGCGCCCATGTCCACGATCACCATAGGGTGGCCCGTAAAGCCTACGGTTACAGCGATGGCAGGCATCCGGATCCCGGGCAATCGGCCGAGCAGGAGCGTGGAAGCAGCGACGACCATGCCGGTGTTCCCCATGCTCACGAGGCCGACGGCGCGCCCCTCTTTCACGAGCTGTGCGGAGACCGAGATTGAGTTGTCCGGCTTGGCGCGCATCGCGCGCCGGGGGTCTTCACCCATCCCCACGATCTCTGCGGCGTGCTGAATCTCAAAGCCCGGGTTCCCACCCAGGCGGTCAAGCTCTGCGCAGATGGCCGCCTCGTCACCCACTAGGATCACGCGCTCAGCAGGGATCGCTTGAGAGCCTTCCAGGCTAGCGACGGCGCCGCTAACGATCGCACCGGGGGCGTCGTCACCGCCCATCGCGTCTAGCGCGATCTTATCTAGCGTCATTCTAAGGATGCGCCCTAGGCGTCTAGCCTAGAACTGCTCCTCAAGCTCAAGTACCGGGACGCCCTTTTGCCCGCCCTTGTCGAAGCCGTAGTGGCCACAGTTAGAGCAGACCCTGTGCGGTCTCTTAGCAGAGCCACAACGAGGGCACTGGTTGAGGGCGTGCACCTCTTGGGCGAGGTGAGAACGACGGATACGCTTGCGGTGCTTAGATGTGCGGCGCTTGGGATGTGCCATGGGAGCTGTTCGGTCTAGAAACCGACCTGAGTGGTCGACTTGGGGGCGAAGATGTTATCTGGAGTCTGCGCTCCATGTCAAAGGCCTGGCGGGGACTTCAGCCCCCAAGGACCTCCTGAATGCGTCCAGAGACCCACTCAAGGGCCTCGTCTATGGCGTCAGGCTTGGATCCTTGCCCCTGACCAGAGTCCGGGCGCCCACCGCCACCGCCGCCAACGCGGGCGCCGAGGTCTTTCGCGAGCTCCCCAGCGGCGATCCCTTTGTCCTGCGCGGCCCCCTGAGAGAGGACCATGAAGGGCACGCCGCCACCGGCAACTGCCATGATCGCGACAGCGAGATCACCCTGGAGCGCCTTGACTCGGCCAGACAGGTCCCTGATGCCCTGCATGTCGAGCCCGTCCACCTTAACGGCCGCCCAGTGAACTCCATCGATGACAGCCAAGGAGCTGCGGATGCCCTCTAAGGCGCCTTCTACGTCGCCCTTGGCTTGTTGCTTTGCGGCGCTCTTGGCCTCTTTGATCTGGCCTTGGAGATGGACGATGCGCTCCGGCACCTCTGCAGGGGTCACCTTGAGCTGCCCCGCGGCCTCTCGAAGAGTGGCCCTTTGGCTTTGAATCTCAGCGACTGCAGCCTCGCCACAGACAGCCTCGATCCTCCTGACACCAGCCTGGATCGCGCGCTCGGAGAGCAACACGAAGGGCCCGACCTGTCCAGCCGCAGCGACATGAGTGCCGCCGCAGAGCTCGGTGGACCAGCCG
>PVBE010067747.1_pt1 | contig 10714 bp, 9 predicted proteins | sample 1631181 | NCBI WGS metagenome assembly PVBE01 (sample SAMN08397723, study PRJNA350692) | Marine metagenome, whole genome shotgun sequencing project. | isolation source: water | place: Pacific Ocean | collected 2012-04 | reverse complement strand
TGCATAATTCCAATAACCATTCTCAGACGATTGCGTGTGAAACAACCATTCCGGGTGTTCCTCCTTGAGAGGGATCCGGTAAACATTGGGGGCGTTGATGATCTGCTTTCCTGATTCACCCCTCGCGAGGTCACCCCCTGGCGAATCACTCTCACCCTGTAACGTCATATCCATAATCGTTCCCAATTCGGGTACGAACTGAGGATCGTTATCGGCACCGTTCATCCGCATCGAAAAGAAACACTCAATACCCCTGGCATGCGTCTCGGCCAGAAAAACCTCAGCAATGTCGATCTCATGATCGAACCAATATTGAAATCCGGGGTGATTGTAGCGTGGCAAAAACTTGCTGGGATAAGGCACGACATTACCCTCGCCCCAGTTCCACCAGATTGAATCGATGCGAATCTCAGGATCGTCGGTGAAAGCAAGCCGGTCCTGGGCCAGTTCGCGGGCGTCCTGTCCCGGCTTGGGATCGACAATCATCACGTCAAAATTCAAAACGACTTTCCGGCGTCGTGCAACTGCGCTCAAGTGTTCCTCCGACAGCCGAATTTTCCCAGGCGAGGCTTCACGGCACGCATGCGGTAGAGGCAATTCGCTCGAACCACACGGCAGCTCGAAAGCAGCGTCCGTATCAATCGGGTAGATCTTCCGCCCGAGACGGGTGAACGGCAGGCTGGCGAAGTCCTGGCTCGTGGCACTGGCGGTGTCAACGTTGAAAATACTGCCGGCGATCGGCCCGAAACCGCTCCGGAAGTGCCCGGTCGATTTGACACAGATATAGTTCAGTTCACGGCAGTCGAGCCCGAGGCTGCGCGAGAATGCCAGATCGACCGGCTGACAGTATTGCGAGATCACAACGACAGAAACACCGTCCTGGCGGACCATGACAGAGTCGCCGTAGAACGCCTCCACCCCTTCCCACATCGGCCCGTCATAAACCGAGCGGCCATCGCTCACGGCGAGCACTTCTACGGTCATCGGCACGGGCGGCCCGCAGATCTCACATGACTTGCCGCCCATCTGCACATCGATCGTCGCGCCCACACCGGCCGCCGTCGCCTGCCGCACAACCTCGGGATCAACGATGTACAGGATCGCCGCGTCCTGCAGGCCGCGGTCGATGAACAGATTGAGAATCTCGGTGCCGTCACTGGGTGAGCCGCCGCCGGGGTTGTCCGCCTGGTCGGCAAGGATGATCGGGTATTTGCCAATGCCGGCGCCCTCGGCGAGGGCCGCCGCCGGCTTCATCAGCGGCCGCTGCCAGTCGTCGCGGCGGTCCCAGAGCCATTGTGCCAACTCGTCGGCAGTCTGCTGCGCCAGCGCCGCGTCGTTGTCGGTCACGACGATGGTCGAGGCGCCGGCTATCGGGATGTCGGCCCACTGGTAGCCCAGGCCGATGCTGGCGGTCAGCACGCCGGGACGCGTCTCGATGTCGAAACAATACTGGTAGGCGGACTTGATCGGTTCTTCGGCGGAGATCATTTTGGCGGCAGCCCAGAACATCGGGATCGGCCGATACGCCATGGTCGGGCGGATCTCGCCGCCGATGGTGCGGACCATCATGTCGGTGGCCTCGAGGGCACGTTCGGCCATGTCGACGTGCGGGTAGGTGTCCTCGATGATCAGGGCGTCGGCGTTTTCGACCATCAGCGGGCCGATGTTGCAGTGCGGGTCGTGCACCGCCATGATCAGGCAGTCTGGACCGACCAGTCGACGCACCGCCTGCAGGATGTCGCCGTCGCCGTCGTCGAGGCCCTGGACCGAATAGCCGCCGTGCAGATCCAGCAGGACACCGTCGACCGGCAGGGCATCACGCAGACGATCGAGAAGCCGGTTCTTCAGCGTCTGGTGGATGTCGAGCGCCGGCTGCCGGCTGGTGTGCGGGTAGGTCGCGATCAACGGCACCAGCTCAGCGCCGTGCCGGCGGACCCCCTTGATGAATCCGTCGACGACCGTGTTCAGCTCGCCGGACAGCGCCGCCAGTGTTTCACCTTCGAAGTAGCGACCTTCCGACTCGAAAAGTTCGAGCGATGTTTCAACGGGTGAGAAGCTGCTGCTCTCGTGCTCGATGCTGCCTACGGCAATTCGCATGTGTCCCCTCGTGGATTTTTAAGCGTCCGGCTTCGCCGCGGTGGCATGGGGCGCCTTCGACGGCATGGGGTTCGCCCCTGGAGCGCCACCGGCGAAGCCGATCGCGGCCGCCGCCGGCATGCCGGCTGATTCGGTATCGGAAAAGCTTTCCATCGGCCATTTGCCTGATTGGATTTGTACGGTACGGTGAAGGTGCCCGACTATACATCGGCCGCCGGCACGGTGCCATGCCGATCCCGATCAACAACCCCCGAAGCCACCGAATCCCATGGACCCGAAATACAAGATCGACGACACCACCAACCTGTTCAGCCCGAGCATAATCATCTATCGCGAACTGGTGATCGCAAACATCGAGGAGATGCTGCGGATCGCCGGTGCCCCGGAGCGGTTGCGGCCCCACTGCAAGACACACAAGATGGCGGAGATCGCCAAGCTCGAGATCGCCCGCGGCATTACCAGGCACAAGGCGGCAACATTCGCCGAGGTCGAGATGCTGGCAGATGCCGGTGCGACCGACATCCTGCTGGCCTACAACCCGGTCGGGCCGAATATCGGGCGCACAATCGCGGTGCGCCAGAAGTATCCCGACATGCAGTTCTCGGTGACGGCCGACCACCCGGCGGCCCTGGCGCAGCTGGCGCAGGCAATGGCCGCCGCCGGACAGTCCGTCGATGTCCTGGTCGACATCAATCTCGGCATGAACCGCACCGGGCTGGAGATTAACGACGAGGCGTTCGATTTGTACCGCGATATCGTTGAAAGGGACGGCGTCACGCCCGGCGGCCTGCATCTGTACGACGGCCATAACCAGCAGGTCGATGTCGATGAACGCCAGGCCGCGGTCGATGCGACGTGGGGGCCGACAATGGCCTTCCGCGAACGGTTGCTGGCCGCAGGCTGGCCGGTGCCGCGGCTGGTGTGCGGCGGCACCCCGAGCTTTCCGGTGTACGCCGCCAAGCCGGAACCGGGCATCGAGTGCAGTCCGGGCACGATCGTGCTGAATGACTCGTATTACGGGCGTAATTTCATGGACCTGAACTTCACCCCGGCGGCACTCATCCTGACGCGCTGCGTCAGCCGGCCCGGGGCGGACCTGGTAACCTTCGACATCGGCAACAAAGCCGTCTCCGCCGACCCGGACATTGGGATCCGGGCGTTCCTCCCGGACCTGCCGGAAGCGGTGCCGAAGTATCATAACGAAGAGCATCTGCTGCTGCAAACGAAAGATGCCCAGCGCTTCGCGCCCGGTGACGAGACGTTGGTGATCCCCGGTCACGTCTGCACAAGCGTGTCGCAGCATCACGAGGTGTACGTGGCGGACGGCGGCAAGATCGTCGGGACCTGGAAGGTGACGGCGCGTGATCGAGTGTTGAGCATCTAAAGGCGGGTTTCAGGTTTCAGTGCCACCCTTCATCGCCCCCCTTGACCGGCTCTGGCGACGTCGGGGAATCAGTCGGGGGGGGGCATAAAATGCGGGATTGCGAACCAGATGAAAAGCCGGATACAGACGGGGGCGACACATGTTGAATAAGTTGTTTGACTTGGCAGGGAGAACAGCGCTGGTGACGGGCGGAAGCAAGGGGATCGGCAAGGGCATTGCGCGCGGCTACGCCGAAGCCGGTGCGAACGTCGTGATCACGGCGCGCCATGAGGATGAGCTGCAGGCGGCGTGCGCCGAGATCGGCGACGGCCTCGATGTGCAAGTGGCCTATCGCCTCTGCGAAATGACCGACCGGGCACAGTGCGACGACATGATACGCTCGGTGCAGGCCGAATTTTCGATTGTCGATATCCTGTGCAACAACGCCGGCAGCAACGCCCCGCAACCGCTGGTCGACATCGACGATGATGATTGGGACCGCGTGCTGGAGCTGAACTTCACGAGCTGCATGCGGTTGGCGCGCGGTCTCGCGCCGGCGATGATCGAACAGAAGTGGGGCCGCATCCTGCACCTGTCGTCGATCATGGCGCTGACCAGTGCGGGGGGGCGTGGCATTTACTCGGGCACCAAGGCGGCGCTCGTTGGAACAACAAGGGCACACGCCATCGAGCTGGGACCGCACGGGGTGACAGTGAATTGCCTGGCGCCGGGCCCGGTTGCAACAGATATGCTGAGGACCATGCTGACCCCGGAGCAGCAGGCGGTGTTTGCCGAGCGCGCGGCGCTCAAGCGCCTGGGCGAAACCAGCGAGATGGTCGGCCCGGCGCTGCTGCTTTCCAGCGATGCCGGCAGCTACATAACCGGTGCCGTCCTGGTCGTCGACGGTGGCGTGATCTGCCGGACATTCTAATGTCCGGTCAAACTAACCTTGCCGTGCAGCTTTCGATCAGCGCCGTCAACAAACGCTTCGCCTCGACCGGTGAGGTGCTGTCTGACATTGACGTCGATGTACCGGGCGGCCAGTTCATCACCTTGCTCGGACCGTCGGGATGCGGCAAGTCAACCTTCCTGCGGCTGCTGGCGGGACTCGAATCGCCGGACACCGGCCGCCTCCGGTTCGACGGCCGGGGTCCCGCCTCGCGCGACAGTCTTGGCTACGTCTTTCAGGAACCCCGGCTGCTGCCGTGGCGCACCGCGGCAGCAAATATCGCGTTGCCCCTCGAGATCGAAGGTGTCGCCAGGGAAAACCACGCGCAACTGGTTAATGATGCGCTCAAGCTGGTCCGTCTCGAGGCCTTTGCGAAGAGTTTCCCCGACGAGCTTTCCGGCGGCATGCGCATGCGTGTGTCGGTCGCCCGTGCACTGGTCACGTCACCGCGCCTGCTGCTGCTCGACGAGCCGTTCGGCGCCCTCGACGAAATGAGCCGGCAGGATCTCAACGACGAGCTCATGCGGCTGTGGCTGGAGCGCCACTGGACGGCGGTGTTCGTGACCCACAATGTCTTCGAAGCCGTCTACCTGAGCCAGCGTGTTCTGATCATGAGCGCCAAGCCGGGCAGGATCGTCGCCGACATCGAGGTGCCATTCGACTATCCGCGTGAAGCGCAGCTGCGGGCGCGGCCGGAATTCGCGGCCGCCGTCGGGCGTGTCATGGAGAGGCTGACCGATGCCACTTAACGCGGCAGGCGCGCCCCACACGGGTGCTGATCAAAGCAATGAAAACAGTCGCACGTAACATTCTGCCGCCACTGCTGGTGTTCGTCGTCTTCGTCGCGGCGTGGGCGCTGTTCGTGAAAATCGCGGACATCGCAGAGTTCGTGCTGCCCGGGCCGGGCCGGGTGTTCGAGAAGATGATCGAGCACCGGCAGGCGCTGCTGAAAGCGACGTTCAGCACCGGCATAGTGGCGCTCGCCGGCTTCGGGTTGAGCCTGGTCGTCGGCTGTCTCTCGGCCTTCGTCATGGCGCAGACACGCGTGCTCGAGCGCTGTTTTTACCCCTATGCCATCTTCCTGCAGACCGTGCCGATCATCGCCATTGCGCCGGTCATCATCATCTGGTTCGGCCCCGGGGTGCCGTCAATCATCTGCGTGTCGTTCATCATCAGCCTGTTCCCGGTGATCACCAATGCGACCGCCGGCCTGGCGAATCCGCCGCGGGAATATCTCGAACTGCTGCGCGTCTATGACGCGAGCTGGTGGACGACACTGGCCAAGGTTCGAATTCCGGCGGCGGTGCCGTATATTGTCACCGGCGCCCGGATTTCAGCGGGGTTGTCGGTTGTCGGTGCGATCGTCGGCGAGTATTTCACCAGCATGATGAATCTCGACTACGGTATCGCCTATCTGGTTATCATGAATGCCGAGAACGCACGCACGGCGTATCTCTTCGCGACCACACTGATGTCGGCTCTGCTCGGGCTGGTGATCTTCGCCGGTGTCAGCCTGGCGGGCAACCTGATCCTGCGTCGGGGGCATTATCAACAGGGGCAATGAGATGAGGCAGCAAATGGCAGGTGGCAGGTGGCGTGTCGGGCGGCAGCGATTCGGACTGCTGGTTGCTGCTGTGCTGCTGGCCGGCTGCGGCAACCAGCAAGACGACCCGACGACGCTCAGTCAAGAGTCGCCGACTCTGCGGCCGCGGGAGTTGACGAAAATGACCCTGGCGCTCAACTGGTTTCCGGAGGCGGAGCACGGCGGCTACTACCACGCGAAAATCCGGGGACTCTACGCCAAGCACGGCATCGACCTGGAGATCATCAAGGGCGGGCCTGGCACCCCGGTCGAGATCGAGGTGGGTGCCGGCCGCAAGAATTTCGGCATCGTCAATGCCGACAAGATCCTCAGCACCCGCGCCGAAGGCGTGCCGATCGTTGGGCTGCTGGCGCCGTTCCAGGTCAGCCCACGCTGCATCATCGTACGTGAGTCGTCGCCGGTGAAAACGTTCGACGACCTGAAGAACATGACGTTGATTGCCAACCCGGCGAAGCCGTTCGTCAAGTTCCTGCAGCACAAGCACGGGCTCGAGGGGGTGACGATCATCCCGTACAAGGGCGGGCTGGCGACGTTTCTAAGCAGTGCCAACGCGGCGGTGCAGGGGTACATCAACAGTGAGCCACTGATCCTGGCCGACAGGGGCGAGCGTGTGCGGACGCTGTCGCTGGCCGCGACCGGCTTCAACCCGTATACCAGTGTCCTGGTAACCAGCGAAAAAATGATCACGGAAAACCCCGAACTGGTGCAGGGCATGGTGCGTGCCTCGCAAACCGGTTGGCTCTCCTACCTGTTGTTTCCGGCTCCCGCCAACTCCGAGATCCAACGACAGAACAGCGAGATTGAAACGTACGCCCTCGAGGAGGGGGCCAAGCAGCTCGGACCGCTGATGCTGACCGGCGATGCCCGCTCGGAGACATTCGGCACGATGACCGGGGCACGCTGGGCCGAGCTGCAGTCACAGCTGATCGCCTGCGGCGCGATCAAAGACACCGGCAAGCCGGTCTCCGAAGCATTCACGACCGAGTTCCTCAGGTAAGCCCGGGACCCGGCGCGGCACGAAGCGCTGGCAGCCGCCATTGAACTGAACGGCGAAGCGTCTGCGGATGCACCGTTCGAAGACGCCCCGACCGGCGGCTTCCATGACCCGGTACGGGGTCCGTCACCGAAGATGGTGACCGGGCCGGGTGGCGGGAATTATGCGGCCGATCGACACCGGGCAGGACGCCCGCACGGCCCGGTGTTTCAGCCCCAGGTCTCCTCGAAGATTTCCTCCCTGTAGCCGATCGTGACACGCTCGCCGTCGGTGACGATGGGTCGTTTGATCAGTCGGCCGTTGCCGGCAAGCAGGTCGAGCAGCGCCGATTCGGGCAGGGCCTTGACCTTGTCTTTCATGTTCAGTTCGCGATACTGCACGCCCGATTTATTAAAAAGCTCACTGATCGTGTAGCCGCTGGCCAGGGCCCTCTCGAGCAGCCATCGCGGTGGGGGATCGATCGTGATGTCATGATCCTCGCTGGCAACGCCCGCCGCCGCCAGGGCCTTCTGTGCCTTGCGGCAGGTGCTGCATTTGCCGTAACCGTAGTAAGTGAGCATAGGCTGTATGTATGGAGTTGGGTTGTTGGACAAGGTACATGGTATCAGATGCACCGGCGTTTGGCAAGAGGCCCCGGATCGAAACGCTTGATTTCATCTCTTCTCTTGCTACTTTTTCCATCCGGCAAAAAGTTTCGTCGTAGCCGATTGGCACTTCACGTGCAGGAATCACCTATGCATCAAGAAACTGATGACCTGAGAATTGCCGCTTTGCGGCCGTTGCTTTCGCCGGCGATTCTGATGGAAGAATTTCCGGTCTCCGACAACCTCAGCAACGTCGTGGCCGACTCCCGTAAGGCAACCAGTGCGGTGATCCGCGGCGCCGACGACCGCCTGATCGTGGTCGTCGGCCCCTGTTCGATTCATGACCCCAAGGCCGCCCTCGACTATGCCGGCCTGCTGCAGCCCTACCGCGAGAAGCTTGCGGGTGACCTCTGCATCGTCATGCGCGTGTACTTCGAGAAGCCGAGGACCACCGTGGGCTGGAAAGGGCTCATCAACGACCCCGATCTCGATGGCAGTTTCAATATCAACAGCGGCCTGCACCAGGCGCGCAAGCTGTTGCTGAATATCGGGGAAATCGGCCTGCCGGTAGGCTCCGAATTTCTCGATACGATCATGCCGCAGTTCATTGCCGACCTGATTTCGTGGGGGGCGATCGGCGCCCGCACAACGGAAAGCCAGGTTCATCGCGAGCTCGCTTCCGGCTTGTCAATGCCGGTCGGCTTCAAGAACGCCACGAACGGCAATGTCCAGATCGTTGCCGACGCCATCGGCGCCGCCAGGCACGGGCATCATTTTCTGTCCGTGACAAAGCAGGGAATCTCGGCGATCGTGGCGACCTCCGGCAACGATTCCTGCCACGCCATTCTGCGTGGCAGCACCCAGAGCCCGAACTACGACGCGGAGAGTGTTCGACAAACGACCGAGCTGCTCACCCAGGCCGGGGTGAATCACCGGGTGATGATCGACTGCAGCCACGGCAACAGCGCCAAGGCCCCCGAGCGCCAGCCGGCAGTCGCCCGGGACATTGCAGCACAGGTGGCCGGCGGCTCACGGGAGATCATCGGGGTCATGATGGAAAGCAACCTGCTCGGCGGCAACCAACCGCTCGACGACCCGGCGAAACTGGTCTACGGCCAGAGCATTACCGACGCCTGTCTTTCATGGAAAGAAACGGTACCGGTGCTGGAAGAGCTCGCCCTCGCAGCAAGTCGGCGACGGGAGCGCTGAGACCCGCCTGAAGGGCTGCGGAACGTCCTGTACGGGGTTTGCCGCAGTTCCGCAACGGCATCGACCGCCGATGCCCGCTGTATGCGATGCGTCCACGGCCGGCTACGGCCATGGATAAATCATGCCCTCATTCGATCTCCAACGCCAAATCCCCGGCCAGGTCGACGACCCGTTGCCAGGAGGCATCGTCGATGGTGATGCCGTCTGCCGAGAGGCGGCGGCGCAGGCGCGATTCCAGCTCGTAGGGAAGGCGCACCGGTTCGGCCGGGTCAATCGGCGCTGAACTCTTCACGTAGTCCAGCATCGCATCCAGCTCCTGCTCGAACTGCGGCCGCGGCAGAAACGCATCGACGCGGGCCGCCATCAGGAAGAAGTTGCAGCCGTGCGTGTAAACCTCGTCGACCGGCCGGCTCACGCCGCCGCCCGACAAGGCGCCGGCCAACGCTTCAACGGCGAGGGCAAGCGCATACCCCTTGTGTTCGCCGAACGGCAGGATCGCTCCCGGCGGCGACCCGTGCAGCGCCGCCGGGTCGGTGCTGGCCTGGCCGTCGGCGTCGATGACAATGCCCGGGGGAATGGCCTCGCCCCGCCGCTGTGCCAGGCGGATCTTGCCCTCTGGTGCGGCGCTCGTCGACATGTCCATGACCAGCGCCCCCGCTTCCCGCCCACTGGGGAAGCCCCAGGCCAGCGGATTTGTCGTGAGCCGTGGCTCGCGGCCGCCCCACGGCGCCACGAACTGGCCGGCGCCCCGGGCGTGGCAGCAGACGAAACCAATGTGGCCGGCAGCCGCCAGATCTTCCGCGTAGTGGCCGAGCCGGCCGATGTGCGTTGCGTTGCGGACCGAAATGAGGCCGGCACCGAGCTCCCGCGACTTTTCGACCGCCATGGCGCACGCCTTCGTCGCGGCCACCGCGCCGAAGGTGTAGTTCGCGTCGATCAGGCAGGTCGCGCCACCGTCGTTGACTATCTCCATGCGGTCGTCGGCGGCAGCCTTACCGTCCACCAGCCACCCGGCGTAGTCGGGCAGACGCATGAATCCGTGCGAATCGATGCCGACGAGGTTGGCACTGACGAGGTGGCCAGTGACACAGTCGGCCACCGGTCGGGTGGCACCGGCAGCCTGCATGATGCGGCTGCCAAGGGTTCGCAGCAGCTCTGGGGATTTTGTAATCATATTGTCATGGCGTGATGAAGGATTGGGAACGACGTTTTAGGCGGCATCGAGCGAAACGTTCAGGAACCTCCTTCAAGCGAATCCCGCACGGCAGCGCTCAATTGCTCCATGAACGCCACCAGATAGAGGCAATCGGCCCCGGCCTGGAACCATTGAATGCCGCGTCGCGCCAGGCTGCAAATCCGCTCCACGTCGGTGCCCTGCCCGCAGCCCACCGGCAGGCCGGCGGCCCGGGCACTGGCAATGACCTTATCCATCGCCGCGACGACTTTCGGATGATCGCCCTGGCCGAGCAGTCCATAGGACCCGGACAGGTCCATCAGGCCGAGCACCACACCATCCAACCCGTCGACGGCGACGATCTCGTCAATGGCCTCGACGGCTTCGGCGGTTTCGATCATCACCGCGACGAACAGGCCGGCATCCGCCTGCTTGATGTACTGGCTCATGTCGTCACGGCAGTAGTTGGTTGGAATCATCGGCCAGAAGCCGCGCCGGCCGACCGGCGGATAGCGGCATTCGGCGACGATGCTCTCCACCTCGGCAACGGTGCGCACCTGCGCTGCCACGATCCCATGGGCGCCGGCGTCGAGCACGTTCTGCACCAATGGCGCGTTGGAAGGGGGAACGCGCACGATGGCCGGCGTCTTGTTGTGGCGGACGGTCAGCAGATGGGTGCGAAGCGTGTCGATGCTCATCGCCTGGTGCTCGAGGTCGAACCAAAAAAAGTCCGCCGAGTCA
>PVBE011460184.1_pt1 | contig 10715 bp, 10 predicted proteins | sample 1631181 | NCBI WGS metagenome assembly PVBE01 (sample SAMN08397723, study PRJNA350692) | Marine metagenome, whole genome shotgun sequencing project. | isolation source: water | place: Pacific Ocean | collected 2012-04 | reverse complement strand
GATAAGAACCGTGGGAAAAGGGGGAAGTGTGTCCCGTCGACGAGAAAATTACTCCAGAACCCTCTCAAGAGCCCAGAATCGACAAAAAAAGAGTCGCAGAGTACCTGCCCCGGAAGCTATGAGCGATGCGGACCAGCTCCGCTGGTGGTTACTAGCCGTCTTGCTATGAAAGCCGGTGATATCCGGGCTAAGATGTGCGCGGCGCAATGGGGAGCGTGACTTCGAATCGGGCTCCACCCTCAACACGATTCTCGTGGGCTACGTTGCCGGCATGCGCGCTGACGATCCGCTGGACGATCGACAGCCCCAACCCCGCCCCGTCCCTCTTCATAGTGAAGAAGGGGGAGAAGAGGTCCTCGCCAGGCGCAAGCTGAATGCCGGGCCCATCGTCTGTCACCTCGAATACTGCATTCGCTCCCTCTTCCCTTGCGGCCACCGATACACGCCCCCCTTCATCGACGGCGTCCACTCCGTTCGCGACTATGTTGGCGAGGGCCTCCGCGATCCGGTCGCCGTCGACGTAGATGTCGCTGAGGGATTCCGGGACTCGCGAGAGAAGCTCGACGGAACGCTGGTCCGCTCGTTGTCCACATAATTGGAGCGTTCTGCCGACGATGTCCGCGACGGAATGCTGGGCCATCTGAATTTCAAACGGTCTCGAAAATCCGAGAAATTGCGCGATAGATCGCTCCAGAAGTTTCGCCTCCTTGATAATCTTGGTCACATTGTCCCGCGCCTTCTTCTCGCTTTTCACAATGCGGAGAAGCGACTCCGCCCTTCCGCTGATGATGGTTAGCGGATTGCGCAGTTCATGCACGACGCCCGCGGCGAGTTCACCCAGCGACGCGAGCTGTTGATTGATCGCCGCGGCGCGTTCAAGTCTCCGGCGTTCGGTCATGTCGGTGAAGAGGAGGACACCGCCGTTATATTCGCCAGAGCCTTCGAGCAGCGAGGCCGACACGCCAATCTCGAGGGGGGCGAGAGTCCGTTCGCGCAGGACGACCTCGTGGCGCATGATGGCTTCTCCCGAGGTCTTCATTTGCCCGACCAGTCCCAGGAAGGGCTGAAGCGCGTCGAAGCTCGCCATGGGCTCACCTTCTATGATAGTGCCCGGTTCCAAGCCCAAGTGCTGGAGTGCCGCGGGATTTACGACCGCCACTCTGTCGTCGCGGTCAATGGCCAGCACACCGGACTTGAGGTCATTTACGATAAGACGGTGCATAGCAGAGACCTCGAATGCGGTCATTCATCCAATCCTTTCCTTTGTAGCTGAGCGCATCTTCCTGTTGCCTCCGCGAGCGGGCGCTGTGTTCTCTTGGCAATTTCCCTGGCGATTTCGGCGAATTCGTCGAGTGTCAACGTTTGCGGACGGCGGCTCGAGTCGATTCCCGCCGCGTCCATAGCGTCGAGAGTGACTTCCTTCGGCGCCTCAAGACCGCCCGATCGTGTCAGGGAGTTCCGGAGCGTCTTGCGTCTCTGCGAAAAGGCGGTTCGGATGATGGAAAGTAGAAACGGGCCGTCGATGTCCGAATAGAGCGGTTCTTTCCACGCGCGGCAGCGCACGATACAACTGTTCACTTTCGGCTGTGGCCTGAAGCAGGTGTTGGGCACTTTATGCACGAGATCGATGTCGGCATAGTAGCACGAGGCGAGAGAAAAGGCTCCGTAATCCGAAGCGCCAATCCGCGCGACCATGCGCTGGCCCACCTCTTCCTGCACCATGATGACGATTCGGTCGAAGGCGACGCAGGATTCCCAAAAATGGAACAGGATAGGCGTTGTGATGTAGTACGGCAAATTCGAGACCATCTTATACGGGCCACCGCCGGGCAAGAATTTACCGATGAGTTTTTCGACCGGATGATTGAGCACATCGCCGCGAAAGAGGCGTACGTTCTCCATTGTGCCGAATTGATCTTCGAGGCACGGCATAAACGTACGGTCGATTTCGATGGAGAGTAGGCGTTTGGCCTTCTGGCAGAGCTGCGTTGTAAGCGCTCCAAGGCCCGCTCCTACTTCGACGACGCTGTCGTCACCGGTGATGCCGGCGGCGTCGACCATGATCCGGTTGATGTTGTCATCCAGCAATAGATTCTGACCAAGGCTCTTCTTGAATTGGATATTGTATTCTTGGCACAGATCGAAAAGTGACACGAGATTGCTCCCATCCCCTTACGCGAAGTGTAAGTCGGTGCCTTGCAAAGATCAACTTTGCCTGGGGCGGCAGCCGGTCTTGGTGCGTCCGTTGGCGCGGAATTGATTGGGCCGAATTCGGCTGCTATTATCGCCGTAGAGTTCGTAGACATGCCAAAATTGATCATTGAACAGCCTGGACTGACCCCAATCGCCATCGACATGGAAGTGTCCGAGACCCGTTTCGGACGCGCCGACGATAACGAGGTGGTACTGAAGGCCGACGAGGTGTCCCGCTACCACGCGATCATCCACATCAAGGGCGACCAGACCGTTCTCGAAGATCTTAAGAGCCTGAACGGCACCTACGTGAATCGGCAGCGCGTCGTCGAGCGCATCCTATCGGATAAGGACGAGGTATGGTTTGGCAGCCAATGCCGGGCCATCTTCCACGACGACGCGGCCGGCGTCAAAGAGCAGCGCAGCAAGACGGCGCCGGATTCGAAAGTCCACAACATCGCTGCCATCCAGCAGGAAATGGAAGATGTTTCGGCGAGCATGACGATGATGGGGCAGTCCGCTGGCCAAGCGGCCTTGGGAATGACGACTGCTGGTCCATCGTCCGGGGCCCTGTCGCTGAGCGAAGACGAAGTCGTCAAAATAGGACGGGCCTTCCGCCGGCTGGACGCTCTCTACAAGGCAAGCAAACTGATTGGGGGCGACGCCGACCTTCAGAAGCGGATCGAGGATCTCCTGGATCTGGCGCTGGAAGTCATGAATGCCGAGCGCGGATTTCTGATCCTTAAGGATGAGAAATCGAACAATTTGGGCGCGCAAGTTGCCCGCGGCATGGGCAGCGAAATCGGAGAAGCGTCACCGAGCATGACCATCGCACGGCGAGCAGCCTATGACGGTGAACCCGTTCTCGTGGCGGATTCCGGTGCGGACGATCAATACGCGATGAAGGAAAGCATCATCCGCCAGCGCATCGTGAGCGCGTGCTGTGTTCCATTGCAGATAGATGGCCGGATTCTTGGCGCGTTGTATGTGGATTCGTCGAAACTGGGTTCGCAATTCCAGGATGAGGATCTAGAGCTCTTCCATGCTTTCGCGAACCAGAGCGCCATGGCTATCGAAAACGTGCGGCTCTACGAGAGGATGCTCGAAGCGGACAAGAAGCGCGCCAGCCTAGGGCGCTTCTTGTCTCCCTCTGTGGTGGAAGTCATCATGAACGACGGCTCGCAACTCGAACTGGGCGGACAGACCCGCGTCGTGACCACGATGTTTTGCGACATCCGTTCGTTCACGCCCATGGCCGAGCGGATGCGTCCGACCGACCTCATCGAGTTGCTCAATGAGCATTTCACGGCGATGACGGAAATCATTTTTCAGCACAACGGCACTTTGGACAAGTACAGCGGCGATGAAGTGATGGCGCTTTTCGGCGCGCCTATCTTGGGCGAGAGCGACGCCACGCACGCGGTGCAGGCGGCGGTCAAAATGCAGGTGAAGAACGCCGAATTAAACGTGCAGCGCAAATCGAATGGGATGCCAACCTTCGAAACAGGGATCGGCATCAATACGGGCGAGGTAATCGCCGGGTACATCGGCTCCCCTGAACGGATGGACTTTACCGTGCTCGGCGACCATGTAAACGTGGCCGCGCGCCTGTGCTCGGTGGCGAAGGGGGGGCGGGTGCTGGTAGGCGAACCGACCTACGACATCGTGAAAGACGGCGTCGAGGCCCGCTCCATCGGAACGTCCGTTCTCAAGGGTAAAGCGGATTCGGTCTACGCCTACGAAGTCCTGTCGATTAAGCCGTAAGGACGGCTTAGCGAAGGATCAGGGTTCGGACGACGAGTAGCCCCAATGTGGCGCAGAGCCCTGCCACGATCAAGTGACGCCGCCACTGCTCCATGAATCCGGGCTCTCCCACATCAACCTCGGCGCCTCTGGAACTTTCCAGAAATTGGAGCTGTACTTCGGTCGCGTCCGCTCGTTCGCGCGCAAGGGCGGAAGCCAACGCGCTTGAGCGCCGGGCGAGTTCAAACTCAGACGCCTCGACTGCCAGACTTCCCGCCGGGCCTTTGACAAGGACGTAACCGTTCGCCAAATAGCGCTGTTCCCTTGCATCGGGCCGCTCGCGCCGATGGTCTTTGACCTCTCTCAGGCTCAGTGTTTTGTGACGCTCCAGTGCGCGCAACCAGGGCGCGTCCACATCCACCTGTATTCCGGTGTTGCTTCCAGAGTCCAACACTTCCTCGTCGGCGAAGCCGTAAAGAAACTCGCCATCGATGAGTTCTATAGCGAACGGTTCCTCGGCCCGCACTTGAATCTGGGCGAGCGCCGGAAGGATCCCGATAACGGCTAGAGCGAACATGGAGTCAGTATAGGCTACAGCGCGCGCCTTGACAAGTAGTGTGCGCTTGACGGATCCTCTTCGCGCAGTAACAATCGGAGCCGCGCGACCATGTTTTCCCTACCGCAATTGGTAGTTCCAATCACGGCCGGTTTCGCCGCCGTTGCCTTGCTCGTTCTTATCGCGCCCACGCGGCGGTCGAATCGCGCCCACGCGCGCGGCCAGATAGTCGGGTTCGATTGCCCATCGTGCCAACAGACGCTCCTAATTCATCCAGGCGAAATGGCACCGATTTCTCCTGTCGAAATTGCCCTTGTGGTCAGCGTGAAGCCTAGCGTCGTTGGACGTGCGCTCGGCGAATACCGATGCCCGTATTGCGACGCAGATCATTGTTTCGCCATCGAGGCGTGGCCGCCCGAATATGTGACCTCGAATGCCTACGAATCGCAGGCATTTACGACCCATTGCCCGCAATGCCATAAGGCGCTGCGAAAGCCCGGCTGGCCCCCTGGAGATCAAGATGAGAACGCGCTGGCGAACTCGGATATGAGCGATGACCATGGATTGGTCTGCTATCGTTGCGAGGGGGTTTCATGCGTCAGTTGTTGCCGCGGCGCAACGCGGAATCGGACCAAGGATGGGTCGCTTCTTTGTCCCCGCTGCGACCGTGGTCCCGTAGAAAAGGTGTTTCGATTTTGACAGCCAAACGCAAGAAGCGCGGAGATTCGTTTCTGGGGATTGCCCTGATATCGTGTGCGCTGTTCGGCGGATGCGCTACCGCCCCCGGCGGCCCTGCCGAGGCTCCGGCACAGCTTGCCGTCGCGGCGGATCCGAATGCACCCATCTCGTGGCATCTGACAGCGAATCGACTCGGGTTCGCCTTACGCGGCCTGGGCGAGACGGCCGGTGGAGGCGCGGTTCTCATGAACGGCCTCGAGGAGTACCCCCTGGCCCCTCAAGCCAAAACGGAACTCTCTGCGCGAGCGATTCTCGATATTCTCGCTCGAGAAGCGGACTGCCGGGTTGACCGCGCCGACGGCTACGCCTTCATCTATCCCACGGACTATGAGATCCTCACGGGGCTCAGGTTGGATGAGGCCCTGGCAGGGAAGTTCGATAAGGAAGTCCTGCCTTTTTCCTTGGGTGCCGGAACGTCGCTGTATGACGCATTCGCGCTACTTGGTTACTACAACGGGATTACCATCATCGCGGACAACGCGGTCGCCGAAGCCGAATCGGGAGAGTTGTACTTGCGTGGCGTGTCGCTCCAGAGCGCGGTCGAGGCCATCCTGAAATCCGCCCGGATCGTTCCCGGTTCTTTTGCGGCTATTGGCACGGAGGATCACGTCTACATCCACTCACTGGAAAATCCGGCGCGGCGGAGCGTTCTGCTAAACGGCGACTCGCTAAACGCAGAGGACGCCGCGCGCCTGGAACAAAAGGTGAGTCTGCATCTTCCGAAGGCCCCGGACGACGCGCGGCACTTTGAAGCAGGGGGAGGCGCGATGTCTCTACGCGATGCGCTTCCCGCTATCTCCCAGCAACTCGGGCTGTCCGTACGCGCCGAGGAGCGGCTTCATGATTTTCCGATCAACCCCGCGGTCATGAACGACGTGCCCCTGAGAACGGCCCTTGACCTACTGATCATGCCGTGGCTGATACCGCAATTCGGCTACGAAATGGAAGGCGGAGCCGCCACGATACGCTACGCGCCCGAGCCGTGACTAGCCCGGATGTTTCACCGCTTTTCTACTGCGACCGCGGATAGGGCCACTCTGACGAGACCTTTCTCGCCTTTCGACCTCGACGTTACCCGCCACGCTGTCGTCCGCAGGTATTGCCTTGTAACGCCTGCTTCGAACAAGTCTCGACAAAGCAACCTTCTCCACCGTCTCGCTACGGAAACCGGTGAGACATCCGGGCTAGGCCTGAGGTTCGGCAAAGGGCATTGTTTCTACCGCGACCTCCTTTGAAGGTCTCGGCGCCGGCATTCGAACTTTGGTGATGAAACCCATCGCCACATCCTGCATTTCCATAGCCAGCGATTCGACGCGCCTACTGAAGTAACTGTGAAAAGCCAGGCTAGGGATGGCGATGCAAAGCCCCGCGACCGTCGTGACCAGCGCTTTGCTGATGCCGTTCGACAACACTTGCGGGTTGCCTATCCCTTCAGCCGTAATGGCATCGAACACGGTAACCATCCCCAGAACGGTGCCAAGAAGGCCAATAAGCGGGCTGATCCCTGCGACGATTTCCAGCAGCGTTAGACCGCGTTCCAGATGGCCAACCTCCCTGCGTCCGGTGGCTTGCATGGATTCCACGATATGCGCCCGGTCCATGTCTCGGGAATGGATGACTTCCTCGACGATGCGCGACAGCGAGCCGCGCGCGCGCTGACAAGTGTACACGCCGGGAGCAGCGGAGACTTCCCCGCGATATGTATTGACAAGGTCAAGCGCGGAAGGATGCATCACTTTGCTACGCCGCAACGCGAAAGAGCGCTCGATTATCACCGTCAGCGCCGCCAAGGAACAGATGGCCAGGGGAATCATGGGCCATCCGCCCTGTCGTATGAATTCGATAGCTTCTTGCATGGGGCTCCTTTTCTGATCGGCGGTCTCGGCGCGGACGGGCGCGATGGGTTACTTGAAAGTGAAGGTCCAGCTGACTTCAAGATCTCGAGACCGGTACATTTTGGGCACGTCGAAAGGGAAAGGGCTGAAGGGTGCGGCCTTCTCGATAGCTTCCTTGCAGAGCGCTGCGTAGATGATAGAGTTCCCCGGATCGGCGATCTTCACCGAGGTCAGCGATCCCGACGGGCTGATCGAACAATCGAGGACAGCCGTAGCCTGATTCGTGCCGGAATAGCGGAAGCGCAAGACGCTTCGCCACACCAATTCGACCCGTTGCTGAACATCCTGCATGTATTTCGCCAGTTCATGCTGGTTCGCCGCGAAACTCAACGGGCTTTTCGCGGATGCCCCTTTGTCGGCGCGGCCTTGGCTCTCGTTAGGGAGGATTTCCTTGGAAGGCGGCACGGGTGGAGCCGCGGCGACCTCAAAAAGTTCGGGCAGCTCCTCGACGGGCTTCGGCTCCGGCTTCTCCTCAGGCGTCACTTCGAGGGGTTCTTTTTCGTCGAGCGCCTCGGTATCGTCTTGGGGGTTTGGCTTGGGCGCTTGGGCAACGAGAACCGAGTCGCTTTCCGGCCGTTCCGCAGGATTGTCTTCCGCTGGATCCGGTGACGGTTCCGCTTCTAAGGGTACCGCCTTCGACGCCGCCTGCTCCGGACTCGCCTCGGGCGTGGGGGGCGGAGTCGCCTCGACGGGTTCAGCGGGCGGCGACGTAGCAAGTCTCTCGAAATCCGATTCGTCCGCCACACCGGCCTGCGACGCATCCTTCGTAACTTCGTCGGGGGTCAGCGCCTGTGTATTCTCAGCGCTGACGAGGTCTGAGTCTCTCGGAGGCTCGGTCGATGGAGCGCCCGTCTCGACGAGCCGCTTCGCCACGAGCTCCTCCGGCGGCTGGAGATCTACGATGAAAGGGTCGTCGTTGGTTTGTAGGTCGATAGCGTCCGTTCGCGGCCACGCTCCGAACGCCACAAGAAGCGACACATGGAACGCCATCGAGGCCAAAGCCGCTAGGCGGATTCGGGAGTAATAGCTCATGCCGAGACGTCTTTCGCTCGCCGAGGCGCCGCTGGTCCGCCAGAGGAAGGCCGCGAGACTTGTCCCGGAACCTGGAGGCTTATCCGAATAGCTATGGTTGCTCCCAATGCCATGTCCATCCTGCCCACTTCTCGGATTTCTTCCACGACGCGTATCAGCTTGACCCTCTGGCGGTCGAGTATATCAGAAGCGTTGACGCGCTTCCCGGCGGCTCCAGCCCACGAGTACGAACTTCGACGCGCTACATGCGTGATGATTGTGTATGAGCTCTCCTCCGGTTCGCTGCCGCCCTCGCGCGGATGTCTCGAACCGTTGCGCCGGGGAATTCGGGGACACAATGCACGAATGTGGGAGCGCCGCCCCGGCGGTCGACCTATGCCGGACGTCTTCTCTCCGCCCAACGACCGCCGAGGCGGCGGTCCAACATTCAGGTGATCTCCTTAACCTGAGCTGTGTTTCTTTCGCAATTTGCCAGCGGAACGGGGATGGGGCGCTGTAGAGGAGATTATCAAAGAGTCGCGAAAGTTCTTTATCTTGATATGCGCGATTCGCTATGCGACACTGGAATCGTTTGATTCGATGCCTCGCTTCGACCATTGCTGGAGGCGCGGTGTGCCTACCAGGCCTAATGAATCCGGAGGGCGACGAGCCCGGCAAGCTTACAGGAGACCGCAATGCAATTATTGCCTAATGTGTACCTCGTGAACGGCCCCCCCTATGGCCAGACCAACAACGGCTACCTCGTTCGGGTTGGCGAAACCGCCGTGCTCATCGATTCGGGGGCTAATCACGAAGAGGACTGTTTCGACACGGTGTGCGAAACGTGCCGGATTTGGGGGATCGACGTGGACCGAATCTCACATTTTCTGGTCACGCACGCCCACTTCGACCACGCCAGTCACGCGCCCCGCTTCAGAGAAAAAGGGACTAAGATCGTCGCCAGTCAAATCGCGGCAGAGGCCATGGCTACCGCGGACGACCGATGCCTGGGATGGTTCGCTGGCCGCATCATTGAGCCTTGCGAGACGGACCGCGTCGTAGAGGATGGGGACGACCTCGTCATAGAAGGTCTGACGTTCCGCTGTATCGCGGCCCCGGGCCATACGGAGTGCTGCATGATTTATGAGCTGGTTCTCGACGGCCGACGCCTGTGGTTTGGCGGCGACGTGGTATCCTGCGGCCCCGACGGCCGGTCCGCGGGTCTGGGCTGGAACGGCGCCCCCGATTACGACCGGGCCACGTACGTCGAAACGCTGAGGCGCTTGTGTCATATGGAATGCGACTGCCTGTTTCCTGGCCACGGCCCACCCAGCCTGGGCAACGGCAAGCGCATGGTCGAGCGCGCCTACGGGGTAGCGATGATGCAGCTTCGCTGACCGGGTCCGGACGGGACAGGTGCTGGTAACACGCGATAGGCCGTTGGAGAAATCTTTGAGACGCGGGGCATGTCGGCGGGTTTCACACACCACCGACCCCGCTGAACCAAGGAGGGAGGGGTTGGGGAGAGTGGAATCTTCGCAAATCTCAGAAGATTTCGCGATAAGACAGGCCCTTTCCCATGACCTCCGAAAGATATCGCGCGTTTACCCTTTCCTCTCCTTCGCCAGTTCGAAGGTCCAAGTGTCCCGGTAGGAGATTCGTCCGAAGAGCCCCGCCTTCGGCGTCCGCTTAACGCTGAGTAGCCCGTAGCGTCGGATGTGTTTGAGCCACCAGGCTATCAATGGCGATTTTGTCACCTTGCCACGAGCGTTCGTGGGACTCTGACCACTCACCGTCTTTCCTCCGTTGCCGATGATTACGATCTGTTTGTGTGGACCATTGGGCATGTTGGTTTCTCTACTTTTCCCAACGCTCACCGCAAGCCATGTGCCAATGCTGGGAATCGGGATCTTCGATAGGGGAGACGTACGCGCATTCGGCGATCGGTCGAACCATTGACGCCTGAATTCGGGAGAAAAGAGAAGAATCGTGTTCCGTGGAAGCTTTCGAAGAGGGAAGAACGAGAAGACTCAGGCGTACGGGAGGAGCCCTACCTACGCGTAGTGCAGGCGAGGATTCCTATAATACCGCATGTTGTGAAATGGATCCATTGCGGTGTCGCGCTTACAATCTTGTCTGAGTACGGGGTATTGTTCACCGATCTCGGGTATCCTTGAATCTCTGTTACGAATGAATTTGCGTAGGCGCGAATCGACGACAGCCTGCGCCCTTCGGGCCTGCGCACCACCTCAGCCAGGCCGGTCCGCCCGTCAGGGAAGAGCCAGCGCTACAAGTCAGCCAGTCCTATCCGCTACAGGACGTGCACCGGGTGGAAGCAACCATTCAGTCTGCGATTACAGTTCCGGGCGCCGAGAACACCTTCGATAGAGTTTGGGCACTCTCCATACTGGAAGGCGCGATTGATAAGCTCAAGTCGCGTTACGAGCTGAAGAATCAAGAAAACGTGTTCGAGGAACTGCGCGGTACATTGAGCGGCGGTGGCGAATTGGATTCCTACGAGGCGATTGGCGGATGCCTGGGAAAGTCGCCTGGCGCAGTCAAAGTTGCAGTGCATCGCT
>PVBE010068186.1_pt1 | contig 10715 bp, 8 predicted proteins | sample 1631181 | NCBI WGS metagenome assembly PVBE01 (sample SAMN08397723, study PRJNA350692) | Marine metagenome, whole genome shotgun sequencing project. | isolation source: water | place: Pacific Ocean | collected 2012-04 | reverse complement strand
CAGATGTCAAATAGTACTGCCAAAAATAAAGCTTCCACAAACAACCATAGCAATAGCCGAGGAAAAGTTTTTGTAGTTGGAACGGGTCCCGGGAATATAGATCAGTTAACCCCTCTTGCCGTTGATGCTATAAAAAAATCAACTTCTATAGTGGGTTACAATCGTTATGTGGATTTAATAGCGGAATTAATCGAAGACCAGAAACTTTACGCTTCCGGTATGATGGAGGAGATTGATCGTTGCAAGAAAGCTCTGGAACTAGCCAGGAACGGGGAAACGGTTACTGTAGTAAGCAGTGGAGATCCCGGTATTTACGGTATGGCCGGACTGGTATTGGAATTGAATAAAAATGAGCAACTTGAAGTAGAGATTATACCCGGTATTTCAGCAGTTAACGCGGCAAGTTCTTTATTAGGCGCTCCTCTATCACACGACTTTGCTGTTATCAGTTTAAGCGACCTCCTTACCCCATGGAAAATCATTGAAAAAAGAATTGAATGCGCGGCGGGAGGAGACTTTGTTATTGCGATATATAATCCAAAAAGCAAAAGAAGAGTCAGCCAGATCATCAGCACCAGGGATATTGTCAAGAAGTACCGCTCCCAAACTACACCGGTTGGTATTGTTACCAATGCTTTTCGAGAGAAACAATCAATCGTTATAAGCAATTTAAATGATTTTGCTGACGAGGAAATCAATATGCTTTCAGTTGTAATCATTGGCAATAGTCAAACAGTATTTCATGAGAACAGGTTGATTACACCAAGGGGCTACCAGAATAAATATGCCAAAACTTTTACTTAAAAACGGGACAGTCATTGATCCCAAATCAAAAAAGAATGATGTCCTGGATGTTTTAGTTGACGGCCGTAAAATTAAGAAGATCGGTAAAAACATAAAAGATAAAGATTCAGAAATTATAAACGCAAAAGGAAAAATTATTACACCCGGCCTTGTTGACGTACATGTCCATTTTAGAGAACCCGGATTTGAATATAAAGAAACAATTGAATCAGGGGCACGGGCGGCAGCGGCCGGAGGGTTTACTACAGTTCTGATGGAGCCGAATACATTACCACCCGCAGATACCCCTGAAAGGGTAGCGAGAGTACTGGGAATGGCCAAGAAAACCAGTATTGTTAATGTACTTACCAAGGCATGCCTATCTAAAGGGTTGAAAGGAGTCAGGCTTACGGATGTAAAAGCTTTAAAAAGTGCTGGAGCAGTGGCGATTTCTGATGACGGAAACCCTGTTCCCGGAAATAAATTAATGAATAACGCTTTGAAGGCAGGTAAATTATTCAATATCCCGGTAAGTCCTCATTGTGAGGAATCAAAATTTTATAGAGATCAAAAGAAGTTAGCGTCTAAAAAGAAGAAACCATCTCGTTATTTTATAGGCGCCACAAGGTTCGCTGAGAAACCGTACTGTTTAGAGGCAGATTTCATTAAGAGAGATATAGCGCTTGCAAAAGAAACTGGCGCAAAGCTTCATGTCTCTCATGTTAGCCTTGCGGAATCCGTAAAGCTGATTGCTAACGCAAAAAATGATGGTGTTGCTATCACTGCCGAAGCAGCGCCACATCACCTGCTTCTGACAGAAAAAGACGCAGAAAAAATAGGAACGAACGCGAAAGTCAACCCGCCTTTAAGAACACAAAAAGATGTAGATGCGGTAAAAGAAGGGCTGATTAGCGGTACTATTGACATTATCGCAAGCGACCATGCTCCTCACGCCATGAAAGAAAAAGCTTTAAAATGGGAAAAAGCTCCTTTTGGATTAATCGGTTTGGAAACTACTTTAGCCCTGGTATTAACGCATCTGGTAAAACCCGGCTTATTGACCATGTCTCAAGCAATAGAGAAAATGAGCGCTTTCCCTGCAAAGATTTTCAATTTAAAAGCTGGAAGTCTAGCCATAGGTTCTATAGCCGATATAGCCCTAATTGATCCAAAAAAGAAATGGACGATTGATTCTTCCCGGTTTTGCTCAAAAGGGAGAAATTGTCCATTTGATAAATGGGAAGTTCAAGGAAAAGCTATTATGACTATTGTAAAAGGCAGAATCGTAATGAAAGGTGGGAAAATTATAGTTTAGGATAAAAGAAGCAGGCATACAAACGAATCCATACTGATCCTTGCCCCCGACCCCAGGTTCCTGAACTTTCTATTCTAGTTCTTTCCAGTTGGCAACATCTTGATCTTCTCCACTACCGCCTTGCGTACCATCAAAGCCGTAAGAGATGATATCGTATTCTGACCCGTTTTCTCCTGGATATGAATAGATGTATGGCTTTTGCCATGGATCATTAGGAACGGACTTTGGAAGGTATGGCCCATCCCACCTATTAATGCCGGGATCCTCTCGGAGAGATTTAAGCCCCTCCTCGGTTGTAGGATAACGTCCTACATCCAAACGCATGGTATCCAGCGCAGTGCCCAATAACTCTATCTGGGCCTTTGCAGCCTTTGTTTTGGACTTTCCGACATGGCTGAAAAATTTCGGAGCAACCAGCGCAGCCAACAATCCAAGAATGATCATAACCACCAGTAACTCAAGGAGGGTAAATCCTTTATCATCCGAAATTCTTTTTAATAGCTTTCTAAGCATAATAATTTCCTGCAAATCTTAAATTTAAAGATAATCCATATTAAAAAAAATATCAACAAAAAAACCTGTCTAAACTATTAAGAAATATGGTGAATTTTTCAGTAGCAAAGGGATCACTTAAAAACAGATAGTGAGGATGGGGGACTAATCTATTATTGAAATCTGCATTGCCTCTTCAAACTCGATTGTGAAAGCAGGTCTTCTTGATCACCTGGCCTTGTTGACACTTTAGTGGGAATTAAGGTATTGAAAACCAAGGTTTACATCTAAGTCAGAAAAGTTTTTCTGTCGCCCTGTTAAAGCCAGGTAATCGGGTTATGGCAGTCATTGAGAACCTGACTCTTAAGTTTTTTTTGTGCAGAATGGAACCGTTCTGTTATAAAACAGGCTAATCAACTCACTGCACTTTTAACCCTTATAATTTACCAGTCTTTTAATCTCTACTTTTACGTTTTGGGCCTGACGCTGTGTTTGAGCCTTTACCTGACCTCTAAACTTCTGCAAATTTCCACCTACCTGCGGTATTGTTGTTCTTACACTCTGAACATTCATAAATGCCACTCCTTTCTCGAAATTTATACTTTATTTCATTAACGGTATACAAGAAAAATTACTTTACACTTATTTGACAAAAATATGAAAATTAGTGCTACTGGATGCCCTAAAGATTTAGTTTTATGTGGTTTCTTATAAGATTTTGTGATGTGAGCATAAATCTATATAAAAAGAGCACGCCCATAACAAAGAGAAGACAGATATACCAATGTGGTTTCTTTGCTATTTGCGTCATTGCGACAATCTTTGTGTGTAAAATGCAACCTGCCAATTTCATTGTTTCCCTCATACTTAAACATATCGGCATCTGAAAGGATTTTCTTAATGCCTACAACCGTGCTCCTGCCTGAAAAACTAAACATTAAGTATCTCTTGCAGGGGAAAATGGAAAGCAGGCCGGAAGTAGGAATTATTTTCAAAAAAATGCATACGTATCTTGAAAACCAAAATATATACCAAACATTATTAACAGGTTATAAGGTGGGCAAGGTTATTTTCACCTGGAACTAGAGGGTAGTAGAAATGCTGAAAATTTTTCAAAATATTTGCTTAATTTTAAAGTTTTTATGTGCTAATATCAGTTTCAATAATCTTAGGATTTTCAGTCCATTAAACTTTTCTTGGAGGGTACTTTATGGAGGGGTATGAAGTAGCAGAATTTAAATTCCTATTGAACCGTTACCGCCAAAAATATGGTTATTACCAGTATGCGGTTTTTTTGTCTGAGTTCAGTTCTTATAAATTATTAGACATATTTAGATTTTGTACATATAAATCGTACGAGTTTGTAGAGCATCATGATAACTAAGAAATGTTAAAAACCTTCTTTTTTAACAGAATTTCTCCAAGTGACATCCCTTGGCATTAGTCTTTTAAAGCGTAGTAAGTTTGACAATTCTCCAAAAATCAGTATTTCCACTTTATAATTATTGCATTCCTCTTAATATATAGAAAGTAATGTCTTTTCATATAAGTCCTATTCCACCTTCAACTACATTCATATAGAGCCCTGCTTTTAACTCAGATGCTACACTATACTTTTCGAGAATAACGTTGACCGTTGCTGGATAGTTTTTTAATTCCACATATTGTATTAAATGGAGTAGGGATGATTAAAAAAAAGAGGAGGGGGCAGAGATCAACTCTCTACCCCCGAGAGGAGGATAAATGATGAAAAGATAATCATCAAAAATCCCATACATTACTTATCGAAAGACCGCTTCAATTTCTAAAATATAATATTAACGTCTAATATGATCAAACTCTTATTATCTGCATAAACCTTTATCTACCAGATTAATACATTAAGCAGTTTGACTGGTTTTCATCGCATCGAAAAGCAGATCATTGATTTTTTCCAGCAAAATCCATTTTTGCTTCTGGCTTGCAGTTTTTTTCGTTACAGCAGCTTTATTTTTATTTCTTTTCATGTTTTCTCCTTTCGTTTTTTAAAATAAAATAGTTCGACATAATTTTGACGAAATGTTTTATCCTGTTAAAACGCAATATTAATGCCATAACGTAAGAGAAAATTAGATATGATCAGTCAAGGGGGTGGTTTTTTTATCCGGAGATTGATATGGAAATGGTCATATTCCCTACTTCGTTAGCAAAACTCCAGGGGACTCGAACCGTATGTGGGCAAAAAAAAAGGGTTACAGGATTTATATCCTGTAACCCTATTAAAAAAAGGAAATAAAAAGAAAAAATTTTCCGCAGTCAATTGGTTAGACTCTGAATAGTTAATCAGCTTTCAGAAAATTAACTTCTTTTTGATTTTGTATCGACAGATAGATATTAATTGAAGATTTTTCTTATCCTATGGTTAAAAGTGTCAGCAACATATATATTATCCTGTGAATCTATTGCCATGCCAAATGGATAATTAAGAGCGGCATTTTCAGCCGGTGTTCCATCCGTGGAGAAACCTGTTTTTCCATTTCCAGCTACAATAGTGATCTCACCGGAGTTTTCATCTATCTTTCTTACCAGGTGATTGTCAGAGTCAGTGGTGTATATGTTTCCCTTTGAATCCAAAGCAATTGAATATGGGCGAGCAAGGCTTTTAGCTGCAGTTTCCTTTTTATTAACTGTAAATCTATCACCATCTCCGGCAACAGTAGTTATAATACCTGTATTTGCATCTACCCTTCTGATGACATTGTTAAATGTATCAGCAATAAACATATTCTCATTCTTGTCCAGAACTAAACCGCTGGGGCCACTTATGGAAGCATTAACGGCCGGTCCACCGTCTCCGCTAAAATAAACATCCCCGTTTCCGGCAAAAGTCTTTATTATCCCGGTTGCTCTCTCAACTACCCTGATCTTATTGTTTCTCAAATCAGCAATATATATGTTCCCTTCCCTGTCCACTGTTATGCCCGTCGGCTCTGAGAGACTTGCTTCTGTTGCAGGACCATTGTCACCACTAAATCCGTCATCGCCATTACCTGCTATCGTTGTAATGACGCCATTTTTTCTATTCAGCTTTCTTACCCTGTGGTTATAGGTATCAGAAATATAGATATTTCCCTCCTGGTCTACAGCAATGGCCGATGGGAACCTAAGATTTGCCGATGTGGCCGGGCCGTTATCGCCAATCAGCTCTGTCTTCATACCAGATTTGCGCGATACAGTATCGAGAACACGTTTATATTCGGTCTCACCAAGTTCTTTATCTTCCTCCGTCTCAGAAGGATCAGTAGAACCCGCGATGGTACTAATAGACCCATTTGAACTTACAAACCTGATCAGGTTATTTTCTGAATCAGCTATATACAAACAGCCATTGCTGTCGATAGTCACATCCTTTGGTTCATTTAACATTGCCAGTTTCGCATCTCCCCCATCACCATTAGAGCCAATCTCACCAGATCCTGCCACAGTATGTATAGAACCTTTTTCCATAATCTCCTTTTAATTTATTATTTACCTTAAGATTAAAGCACTATTCCATAAAAAATCCAAAAGTTAAATTGGCCCCAACGGGGGTCGAACCCGTGTCTTCAACGTGAGAGGCTGATGTCCTGGGCCACTAGACGATGGGGCCAAATAGGCATTAAAGTGGTCCAATTATTTGGTTGCCTAATCTACTTATTTTTAACACGGTTGTCAATATTTATGTAAATCCCAAAATATTGACTTATCTAATTCAAATGATAGAATTTTTCTAATGCAAATGTTTAATATAAAACTTCTGATTTTACTTTTTTAAAAAATGATGAAATAATTTTTTTTTAGAGATCATGGTAAGAATCGGAATAATTGGCGCGGGAACTTGCTCTCAGGAAGCCTATCAAACTGCTGAAAAATTGGGGAGGCTGATTGCTGAACGAGGAGATACTTTGATATGCGGAGGGCTGGGTGGTGTCATGGAAGCGGCGGCTAAAGGGGCAAAATCAAAAGGCGGCATCACAGTCGGGATTCTACCCGGCTTCAGCGCAGAAGACGCCAACCCATTTATAGATATACCTGTAGTAACCGGTTTAAGCCATGCCAGAAATGTTATTGTAGTTCGAAGTTCTGACGTCCTGATTGCTGTGGCAGGTGAATACGGCACCCTGTCAGAAATTGCCATCGCCTTGAAATTAGGAAAACCGGTCATAGGAATAGGTTCATGGAATATTAGCAAGGATATTTTACAGACCCAATCTCCCGAGGAAACTATTAATTTAGTTGACAAATTAATTAAAGAAAGCCGTCCTTATGATAAACAGGATTAAACTCCTAAAAGTAACGACCTGTCTTTTCTTGCTGGCCTTTGTTTTCGGGTGTTCCTCTCCTTTAAAACCGAAGTTGATCTTTAAATCCAAAGAAAAAACAAAAGGGGTATATCACAAAGTCAAAAAAGGAGAAACTCTATGGAGAATAGCAAAAACCTACGGTATTGAATTTAATAAACTAAAAAGAGTAAATCATATTAATAATGAAAATAAACTTAAAGCAGGCACAAAGCTGTTTATCCCCGGAGCAAAAAAGGTTCTAAAGGTCACGCCTTCGTTAAAAAAAGCTTCTTTAGATAGAAAAATTCCCTCAATTAAAAAAAAGGGTTTTTTTAGTTGGCCTTTGAAAGGCACACTAACTTCTTCCTATGGAATACGAAAGAATCAGAAGCATGACGGTATAGATATAGCCGCACAAAAAGGTTCCGCTATTTATGCAGCGGCTTCCGGCAAAGTCATCTTCAGTGGCTGGGGACCCACCGGTTATGGAAAGATGGTCATTATCAAACACAAACAAAAATGGGTAACCGTTTACGCCCATAACTCTAAGAACCTTGTAAAAAAAAACCATAGAGTAAAAAAAGGCGAGAAAGTAGCTTTAGTGGGGACAACTGGTCGTACAACAGGTCCGCACCTGCACTTTGAGTTGCGAAATAACAAGGAGCCTGTAAACCCGCTTAACTACCTAAAATAAATTATAGCTTTATAAATGTCCCGGCAAATGGTAATATAACTCGCGTGAAAATTGACTTAAAAAGCAAAATTAGAGATATTCCTGATTTTCCGAAACCAGGAATAATTTTTAAAGATATCACAACTCTACTTCAAGATTTTGATGCTTTCAAACTTTCTGTAGATATGCTTGTGAAGCAGCATCAAAATAATAAAATTGATAAAGTTGCTGGAATCGAAGCCCGGGGATTTATCTTCGGTGCGGCTGTAGCATATGCTATGAACGCCGGTTTTATTATTATACGGAAACCGGGAAAACTCCCTTATAAAACCGTTAAACAAACTTATGAGTTGGAATACGGTTCCGACGAAATTGAAATTCATGAGGACTCCATAAAACCCGGTGAACGGATTTTACTTGTCGATGACCTTCTTGCTACCGGAGGAACAATGGCGGCTGCCGCAGATTTAATAAATAAAATAGGCGGTGATATCGTTGGTATTTCTTTTGTGATTGAGTTGACTTTTTTGCATGGTCGAGAAAAATTAAAAGGTCATAATATTCATTCACTTATTGAATACTGAAATTTTTATTTGGATAGTGTTTAGCAAGTGCTGTCTGAGCTTGCTTTGGGCAGTTTCAATTTATAATTTGACCGCTGGAGTTTAAACCATATGGGTGTTGTCATTGAAGAGAAATGTCCTAAGTGCAAGGAAACCGTCTATATGCCGCTTAATTGTCCTCAGATGCGCTGCCCCAATTGCAAAGAAGCGGATATAATTAATAGCCGAAGGGAACAAAATAAAAGCGTATCTGCCGAAAAAAAAGAAGCCTTCAAGAAAAAGCCTCACCTTTTTAAGTCCTTTAAAGTAAAAGTCTCAACTTGTCCAAAATGCGGAACTGAGTTTTCCTGTTCATCCTCGCTATTAAAAGGAAAAATATTTTGTCCTAAATGCAGCAACCCCATAGTAGTGGAACATGAAGAGGAGTAATAGATAAAAATTAATTAGCAGTGGTCAGTTATCAATAAACATTTTTCAATAATATTGACAGGAAAGTAATTGCTAATTGAACATTGTTCTCTTATTGAATCAGAAAGTCTTCCAGATCTACATCCTTAATTTTTCCACCCTTTACTTCCTTATTTAATTTTGCATGAAGTTCTTTTCGAAGCTTTTCCTGGACAAATTGAATCTCTCTATAAAATTTTCCTTCAAAATACTTTTCAATAGCACTTTCAACTTTTTCTTCAAAAAATGGAATGCCCTTTTTAACCTGTTCGTATACTCTCTTATTGTCAATATCTAACTTAATATTTACACTCATTACCCTTATTTCATCCTGGCTAAAAACCACCGGAACGATAGAACCTATACTTATTGATCTGACTTTTCCTTTAGACTCAGGATAAGTTGCCCCTGGAATAACTCTTTTTTTTGTTTCTTTTTTAGGTACTTCCTTCTTCCTATTTTCTTTTGCCACTGAACTTCCATTATCAGGTTTGCTCTCCTTTGCTGAACCAGGTTTTGCAGTTTCAGCTTTTTTAGCGACTTCTGCTTTGGCAGTTTCAGTTTCTTTAGCGACTTCTGCAGGAACGGGTTCAATTGTTTCGGTCTTTTCATCTACTTTTGCTACTGTAATTGTCTCATTATCATCACCTTTAGCAATTGTCATTTCACTGTCTCCAGACTTGCTAAAGTGCCAGTAGCCTCCCCCTGATATAAGGGATAAGGTTATAAAAGCCGGTATAAGATATTTTACAACCTTTTTCTTATCCGTAAGAAAGAAAACCACCATATCTTTATAAAAAAGAATTTTTTCCTTTAGTGGTTCTTTTTCGCTCTCTGATAAGGTTTCAATTTCAGTTTCCGTCCCTTCCTCATAAATTTCTTCTTCCGTATCCTTTGCTTCTTGTATTTCCGAATCGGATAATTCACCTTCTATCTCACCAAGCTCTTCTTCAGAAGAAGCCTCCATAACTGTTGCTTCATCTTGACTATCTGCCACTGTCTCACCGGCATCATCAGAAACAAGTGAAGATGTTTCATCTAATTGCTCGGTTTTTGAGTCTTCTTTTGTCTTTGCTTCTACTTTCTCGTCCGTTTTATCCGGAGATGCATCAGCTTCATCACCAATGCCTTCCAGTAGATTCTCCAAGTCGTTTTGAAAATTATCGCTTTGCACAGAGTATGTTTCATCCGGTTTTTTTTCTTCGGAATCAGTGCTTTCTTCCTTCTTTGTATCAGCGGCTTCTTCTAATGCAGCGCCCCAAAGAGCATCAATGTCCTCCTTCGCTGGATCATCGGATGATGCTTGTTCTTTCGTTGCTGGAGATTTTTCTTCTAAGGTCCCTTCCAGCTGTTGAGAAGTAGCTTCGGCAAACATTTTGTCAATATCACTCTGACCAGAGTCTCCAGACTCACCTTCAGCCGCTGCTGCAGGTTCTTCTGTTGGAGACGGAGCTTGCTCTTCGGCTGCTACCTCCGGTGATTCTTTCAAGGTCCCTTCCAATTGTTGAGACGTTGCTTCTGCAAACATTTTGTCAATATCACTCTGTCCAGAGTCTCCAGACTCACCTTCAGCTGCTGCTGCGGGTTCTTCTGTTGGGGACGGAGGTTGCTCTTCAGCTGCTACCTCTGGCGATTCTTTCAAAGTCCCTTCCAATTGTTGAGACGTTGCTTCTGCAAACATTTTGTCAATATCACTCTGACCAGACTCTCCAGGCTCACCTTCAGCCGCTGCTGCTTGAGGTTCTTCTGCGGGAGAGGGAGGTTCTTCATCTGCAACAGCCTTTGCTGCCGCAGGTTCTTCTGTTGGAGACGGAGCTTGCTCTTCGGCTGCTACCTCTGATGATTCTTGTAAAGTCCCTTCCAATTGTTCAGACGTTGCTTCAGCAAACATTTTATCAATATCGTCCTGTCCGGATTCTCCAGACTCACCTTCAGCTGCTGCTGCTTGAGGTTCTTCTGCGGGAGAGGGAGATTCTTCATCTGCAACAGCCTTTGCTGCCGCAGGTTCTTCTGTTGGAGACGGAGCTTGCTCTTCGGCTGCTACCTCTGGTGATTCTTCCAAGGTCTCTTCCAATTGTTCAGACGTTGCTTCAGCAAGCATTTTATCAATATCGTCCTGTCCGGATTCTCCAGACTCACCT
>PVBE012580170.1_pt1 | contig 10716 bp, 11 predicted proteins | sample 1631181 | NCBI WGS metagenome assembly PVBE01 (sample SAMN08397723, study PRJNA350692) | Marine metagenome, whole genome shotgun sequencing project. | isolation source: water | place: Pacific Ocean | collected 2012-04 | reverse complement strand
GACATCTTTGACATCATACTGTACTATTCGTTTTATGGGGTCGTGGTGACCCCTCAACCGGAGAATATACAATGTCTGATTTACAGCAACTAAAACTCGACGAAGCATGGCTCGGTCAACCGTTGATCGCGAACGTCCTGATCACGGTCACCGGCAAAGGTGAATTCCCTTTTGACCAGTTGCGTCGGTATCGTCTCATACCTGTCGATGACAGTGCCGCGTTTCGGCTGACCTTCGAGGGACAGCGGGGCGTGCGTCTGGACTTCGCAGACAGCACCACGGCACGCGAAGTCTACCAGTGCATCCTGCGGTTCAACAGCTTCGGCTGGTCCCTGAGCGACATCACAGTGACCGCTATCGACGATGAGAGCCTCACAGAGAGCAGCACTGACGGAACTGTACGCGTCGGTGACTACTTTGTGGACTATGCCGACCATCGGATCGAGGTCGTCAGCATAGTGAAGTCTCAAGACGGGTTTCGGCACGAGACGGTACATCTGCGCAATGGTGGCGTTGTCAGCGTCGCAGAGTGCAAAGGCAGGATTCTGCTGCCTTCGGAGGTGAACGGCTGAATGTCAAATAGTAGTTGACATCTTTGACATCATACTGTACTATTCGTTTTATGGGGTCGTGGTGACCCCTCAACAAGGAGATGGATATGAGACCTTTATATGAGCAAGCGAAACTCGCACTCGCTTCGATCACTGAATATGTGGAGAAGCAGGGGTTCGAGGTAACGGAAGATTGGAATAAGATCAAACTCAAGAAGGATGGTCAATTCTTGGGGGTTGTCGAGTGCGTCGGGTTCCGCTCTCGGATACATCCAAAACCACTTTTGAGGTACAGGGTCGAGGGCAAACGTGTCCCGACAAAGGCACGGTATCGCAGCGGTGGAGCGCGGACATACTCGAAGGTGCTGTCAGTCTGTGATGCTATCGACAAGTTCTTCGTCCCTTACTCGGACGATGAACTCCAGATGAAACTGTTGAAGCACGGACGATCTGTCCGAGACACTCTTCTGCGGGACGCACGAGACCGGATGAACTCTGCCCGTCTTTCGCTAGCCGAACTCCTGTTTCAGCGTGAGATGCATGGACAACACGCGACGAAGTTGATCGTCGAGGCAAAGGGGGACTACCGTAAGGCTGTTGATGCTGTCGAGGACGCGGAGGCTGCTTGGGACACTAAGAATACAGAGATAAAAGAATGTCAAGAAAGGATTGACAACGCAGTCTGAGTATGCGAGAATGTAAATGAGAGGTCGATTGCATACTCAGCTAAAGCAGTTAACCGTATTCGGTATCCCTCCCTTAGGGGCTTGATGCGGGATCGACCTCTCACTCCAGACAGGAGACCGCATGGGAAACAGCGTTCCCCCTCCTCTCTGGTAGGCAGCCCCGGTTTGCTCTCCCGCTTTCCGGGGCTTTTTCTTGCCAGTAATGTCAAGAAACAGTTGACATCCTCTCATCTGTCCTGTACTATCAGTTTTATGGGGTCGTGGTGACCCCCTAGCAAGGAGATGAACATGAACACATACGAAGAGATCCTCAGTGATGCCGCCGATCAGATTGGTGACATCGATGCACAGATCGCAGAGTTAAAGATCAAACGGGAAGTTGCTTCCGACCTGATCATCAACTCAGGTGAAGAGGAAGTGTCAGGACAATACTTTCGCGCACGTCGAGTAGACCGCGCAGGATCGAAGAAAGTAAACTGGCAGAAGATCGCAAAGGATCTGAAAGCCTCGGCTCAACGGATCGCAGCGAACACGAGTATCGGACGTGGATCGACATACATCAAGATCACCGGACGTAACGCAGAAGCCGCATAAACACTGACAATCTTTCCCCCCTATTGCCCCGGACTTGTGCCGGGGCTTTTTTATGGGTACACTTCTCCAGCGATCCCCACTCGCAGCACTGAAGGCTTCCCCGTCCCCGGAGGGAGCATGACTGACAGCAATACTCCACTCGTCACAGATCTGACGCAGGGTGAGCCTGTCCTTGATGTCCGCAACATCACGACGATTCAGTCCGTCAACCGTCATGATCGCGCTCGTTTCTGGAGACACATAAACAAGTTCGGCTCACCAGTTCCAACTGATTTCCAGTGGAATGCGTCTGACTTGAACAGTATGCAACTGACCGGAACCGCAGTCGATGAGTGGAGCGGACTGACGGCATCCGGGACCGCACGTCCGACGATGGACGGAGTTCTCAAGTTGAATGGTCTCGATGTTGTTCAGTTTGATGGTGTCAACGATTGCATAGAGGCTGCAACTTCAGCAATCAACACAACCACCATGACGTACTTCGCTGTTATGCGATTGGGGGGCGTAGAGTCGAGTGCTGCTCCCAGTGTCTTCTGTTTGCCGTATGCCTCGTATGGTCCGTGGCAACACGCATACGGCATCAATCTTCTGCAAGTTGATACTGCAACCGGGCTATGCACTCCTGCACGAGCGACAGGGGACCCGGTTCCCCCCGGCTATACAACATGGACAACACGCAACACAACGGATCTTCGGAACGGGTTTCACATTGTCGAGATCAGGATACCTGTCTACACCCTTAACTATGAAGTGAAGGTCGATGGAGTGCGTGAGATGTATGGGGTGCAGGACGTAGACGATTCGATCATGCCTACTATTATCCGAATGGGGGCAAGCGGAGCGGCGGATTCCGGGTCCCCGGATGCATTCCCGGCATTCGATATGGCTGAGAGTCTGCTTTACGACAGGCTGTTGACTGATGCAGAAAGCGAATCCGTTTTCAACTATCTCAAGATCAAGTGGCTTCCACTATCTCCATATGTGTACATACCGTGACTGACACTAACGTACTTCAGGACTTTTTCCTCGGTGATGCGACCGTCAATGATGATGTTGCTGACGCAGACAACACGCCAACACAACGACAGGGGACGTGGTGGGAGCCGCACGGGGCTTACTACGCATCACGGGGTTGGAGTGTCAAACGAATATTCGATGTCAATCAATTCGATGTTACAGGCAACTACGGATCGATCTTGGTGTCGATGTGGGTTGATGTTCCTGCGGGTAACCTCGGGGGGAACGATCACGTTCTCTGGGACTGCGGCATGGATGGAGCCGAATCTAATCTTGACCCCGGTGGTTACGGGTTGCAGATCACTACCGGACGAGATCTTGAGTTTATTTGGAGACAATCCGGTACTACTGGCACAACGACTCTGTTAACACAGGATCTCGATAACGTAGTAACCGATCAGAACTATCCGATCAACGGGAAGAAGGGTACGTTCTGGCATTTCGGTATCGTTATAAATATGCTCAAAGAAGGATACTTTGCTGATCTGTATGTTGACGGGAATCTCATAAACACTGAAATGCTTCCTGTTCAGACTGCACTCCCTTACATCAATGGTGGTTCCGGGTTCTCCCTTTGGGCAACCGCAGTTGACCCGACAGACACAGGACTCCCGGAGAAGGTTATGAATGCCGGGATTGTCGGTGATCAGATTCGCACGAGTAACCTCTTCGCGCAACGGTTAGACACCGATCAGTCTGATACCGCGCAACGGATCATGGCAGATGCGATGAATACCAGACAAGCGTTACCGGCACGGGGAGCAGCACTGTAATGGCAATTACGAGTTGGAGAGTCGGGTTCACTTCGCAAACTACAATGTCTATGTGGGTTCGTTCTGACGACGACGGAAGTTATTTTCTGACTGTTGCAGGACAGGGAGGCACGATTGATACCGGGCTAGTTGGAGACGGTACGGCTATGGTTGAAGCGACCGACCTGACTCCGGGGACACCTTACGATCTTAAAATTGGCGGGACTATCGTTGCTACGGTCAACACGCTACCGGCTGACGGGGAACCCGCTCGTATCATGAGTACGAATTGCTGTCAGATACCGAATAACTTTCCCTTCGGCAAGATTGTTGAAGATCGCGCTCCCGATATGTTCATGTGGAACGGAGACAACGGGTATTCGCATCACACTTTGACCGATAAGTACGAAGACGACGACGGGAATCTTGTGTCTATGGTTCCGTGTAGTCTCGCACCAACGTCAGGACCGGTTACGACGGTGCAGAAGTGGTGCGACTTCATGAGAATGTTCCTATCGTGTCCCGGAGTTAAACGTGTCAACCATCAGTTTCCTAACACTATGATCCTGTCGAACCATGATCGGGGTTCAAGTATCGATGACCACTCGAAAGGGGGGGCTAGTGATGACGGTGATATGGATACCCAACAGTTAGCGAATGACAGTTACGAAAATGCGATGACTGCGGTCAATGCCTATCGACCTGACCCCCCGTATGCGGTGCATGGTGAACCCGATGACCGGGATCTCCCTGAAGGGATAGATTCGGAGTCAGCCACTTACACTACTGCGATATATGATCCTCGGTGGTACAAGTTCATGTGCGGCTGCATTGAAGTGTTCGTCATTGACACTATTAGCGGCAAGACACTGAACGCGAGGACTGATGACGCAGACGCATACATGATCGGAGAGCATCAGGAAGATTGGTTGATTCGTGAAGTCAACGGGAGTGAAGCAGTCTGGAAGATGATTGTGTCTGCTCATGCCATCCATGCAAGCATCGAACCTGAAGGAAATTGGGTAAACGGTTGGCACACTCGACAGACACAACTGAAACGGATTGTTGATGCGTTTGAAGTTACCGGAGTTTTTTGGAACGGAGCAAATTGGCACGCTCCTTCTGTGCAAATTGGCGGCATAAACGGACAATCGAGTTTTGCTGCGTCTAACTTGGGACCGGGGGGACAAGCACATAACATAACATCTCCCCCACATATGCACCCGCAAGCCGATCTTAACTATGGTGGATATATGCAGGACTCGTTTATCAATCAGTCCTGTGTTGGACAGATCGATGCCACTTCTTCTCAGTTAACAGTGACGGCTGTTAACTCGCAAGGACAGAATCGAATTGTTGCGACAATGAATCCAGACAGTAACGAGTTTGCATCGATTGATCTGATCGACATTGTTCCCCCGTTTTCTTACACACATCAATTCTCCGCAACCGATTACCTTCGTTGCGGTTACGGTGATGGCTCTTCGGGGAGCGCGACGTGGAGGGCTGACCAAGAATACGCATCAATAAGTGGGTGGATGTATGGTATGCAGTTGATCGGTTTCAGTGTGCAGCCGAAACTTCCTTCGATGCCGGTACGATCCGCAGAGTTGTGCTTTTGGCTTGAGGCAGATCCCCCCGCAGATCTTGTTATAGATCCGCGCTCTCGTCGGTTTGATATTTTCTTCGTGGAACCCGGAGACGCAGACGGTCACGATCTCATTCCGTGGGGAGATAGTCCTAACTCTCCGATTGATAACGACGCAAAATGGCAACTACACACAATAGATCCTGCTCCCGGATCAACTGTTCAGAGTGCTACTGACTTAGATCCGGGCGCACCTGAACCCGGATGGTGTCGATTAGACATCACAGAGTACATCAACGATATCATTACGCATGGTAGTTACGATCCTGCCGGGACGTGGGTCAACATTGGTTTGACGTTTAACAGTACGGTAATGGATGGATATGATCGGTGGTATATGAGTTCTCCTGATTCAGCCGGGGCAGACATCTATGCTCCGCGCATTAACATTCAACAGATTGACACGGACTGATGCAGACCGTTCAGTACAACAATGCTCATGAGGTCGCGCAAGCGATAGATGAGTATCATAAGTACAAACGAGCGCACGTCGCAGAGTTCTTCGCGGATCACTTATACGATTGGCAGCATGACTTCCTTGCTGCCGGTCGAGAGCATCGACAACGAATGTTACTCGCCGGTAACCGTGTCGGTAAGACGATGCTCTCCGCATACGAGTTACGGTGTCATCTGACAGGGGACTATCCGTGGTGGTGGGACGGACGACGTTTCGACTATCCGATTACTTCGTGGGCTATGGGTGTCTCCGGGGAACAGGTACGAGACGTTCTCCAGTTGTCGTTACTCGGTGAACTCGGTGATAAGGGATTCGACGGCTCGGGTATGATCGAGGAGGAGCATATTCACTCCTTCAGTCGCAGTCCGCAGACTCCACGTCTCGTTAAAGAAGTTTTTGTGAAGCACGTCAACGGAGGCTTCTCGAAACTTCAGTTCAAGATGTACACGCAGGACCCGCACACGCTAACCGGTGCATCGATTGACTTCATCCTCGTTGATGAGCAGCCCCCGGATGCGGTTGTGTCGCAGTTGATCACACGAACGATGACCGGCGCACGAGGAGAAGGAGGGGCAATCCTGTACTCGATGACTCCTGAACTCGGTCGCACTCGATTGATCATCAAGTTTATGGATGAGAGGGAAGACCATCAGTTCTTAATGCAAGTTAATTGGTCGATGGCTCCTCACTTAACCCCAGAAGTGCAACGAGAGATTCTGTCTGCTATTCCTGAGTATCAGCATCAGATGAGACGTGACGGGATTCCCGTTCTTGGTGTTGGTATGGTATTCAGTATCGCTGAAGAACGGATCATGTGTGATCCGTTCGAGATACCGAGTTACTACAAGCGTCTTGCCGGGTTGGATATAGGCTACATGGATCACCCTACGGCTGGAGCGTGGGTCGCTTATGACCCGGACGCAGACTGCACATATTTGACCAATACTTATAGCCAATCCGGTGAGATCCTTTCTGTTAATGCCGCAGCGATGCGGTTACCCACTCCCGACTTGCTGTGGGTTTACCCGCATGACGGCAAACGACGTGAGTCAGACGGAGAGGATATGGCTGCGAAGTATCGTAAGCACGGATTGAAATGTGAGTTGCAGTTCGAGAATCCTGAAGGAGGTAACGCTCTGGAGCCGGGGATCTTTGAGTTAGAGGATCGGATGCGGACTGACAGGTTCAAGGTGTTTAACTGTCCGCAGACACAACCATTCCTCCGTGAGTTTCGTATGTATCACCGGGACGAGAAGGGCAAGATTGTTGCTCTCGACGACGATGTTATCTCTGCGACTCGGTATGCTGCTATCATGGTCCCGACACACGGGGTTCGGGGGAGTGGTCGGAGCCAAAATGTGTACCAGAGTTCGCAGTTACCCGTGAACGCGCAGTCGGGGCAGACCATTGAGAGACGACTAGATCTTCCTCGGTACGATCTTTAGGAGCGATAGATGCCAACTTTTCCACAACAATACGACGGTGCAGAAGTGGTCGATAACGATCAACAAGAAGAGTTTGAGTTCCGGTATTCGGATGATGAGATCGCACGGATTATCCGTGACGAGATCCATTCGAGTCATACTGATTGGGAAACATCGATCTCGATCCAACGAGAGAACTCTCACCGGTACTATTACGGAGAACTCCCGGACGCACCGCAAACGAATCGCAGTCAGCACGTCAGTCGAGAAGTGTTTGACACAGTTGAGACGTTCAAAGCGAAGATGGTCCGCACGTTTACCGAGAATCAGAAGGTTGTCAACTTTCCTCCGCTCGATGAGCAGGACATTGAACAAGCAGAAGTAGCAACCAAGTACGTCAACTCGTGTTTTTATAGGCACAACGATGGGGTAGGCATCATCACAGACGCAGCGCATGATGCTGCGCTCCTTAAACAGTGCGTCATTAAGTGTTGGTGGGACATTCGGTACACTAAAGAGTATGAAATCCTTACGGATCTTCCTCGTGAACAGTTGAATATGCTCCTCGCGCAGCCCGACGTTGAGGTATCACGCATTCTGAGCGAAGAAACTAAACAGACGATGATGCAGACCCCGCAGGGTCCAGTACCACAAATTCAAAACGTGGTAACTGTTGAAGTTGTAAAATTAGTTGATAACTCGAAAGTCAGGGTCGAGGTTATCCCACCTGAAGACTTTTACGTTGATGGTTCAGCAACGAATCCTTACGAAGCGAATTTTCAGTGTCAACGGTCGGAGATGACGGCTTCTGAACTGGTAGAAGATGGGTACGATCCTGATCTTATCGAGACAATCGGTATCGGGGACAGTCTCGAATACGATTTTGAACAACACGCTCGACACTCTTTCGATGATTCATGGAGATGGAACAAGAAAGAGGGAGAGAACGAACGTAGGATTATCCATGTTTATGAAGCGTACCTCAGACTTGATATGGACGACGACGATGAAGCCGAACTCTGGCAAATCATTATGGCTGGAGACACGGTTATCCATAAACAGCGAGTTGATGAGATGCCCTACTTCTTCTTCAGTCCGATTCGTATCTCACACAAAGCAATCGGGATGTCCTACTCGGATGTCACGATGGATCTCCAGCGTTCCATCACGAGCATCATTCGAGGTGGTATCGATAATGTGTGGCTCACGAATACTACGAGATTGGCTGCTAATCTGGAGATCATCCGAAACCCCAGAGACGTACTCGATAACCCGATTGGGGCAATTATTGATACGCCTTCCCCGCAGGACATCGTTCCCGTCCCAACTGCTCAACTGAACCCGGCTACATTCCAAGTTCTCGAAACACTTCAGGTTCAGAAGGAGTCGCGCACAGGTGATACTCGGATGGCTAAAGGTCTGCAAAACGAGCAGATCATTTCGCATCAGAACGCAGAAGATATGATCAACGCTCTGATGAATGTCGGTAATGAGAAAATCATGACGACGATTCGTCGGTTCGCAGAAGAGTGTTTCAAGCCGCTACTCAGACGTATTTATACACTCGGCATCGAGAACGGTCAGATCGTTTCTGCGAATGTCGGTGGTCAGATGCAACAGATCAACCCGCAGGGTTGGCAACCGAGAGAGGATCTGATCGTTGAGACGGCTCTCACTCCAGAGGAACAACAGAAGGAAGCGATGTTGTTGATGGGTCTTGACCGGGCGCAGAAAGAAGATCCTGAACTTGGAGTGTTGTACGGCATCAAAGAGAAATACGCTCTCTGGACACGAGTACACGATTTGCTCGGTGTAACGGGCAGTGCGTTCCTCGGTAACCCGCAAAATCCTGAAGTTCAGCAACGAATACAGAAGGTTGAAGCTGAGAGGGAAGAAGAGAAACAGTTCCAGATGCAACTGATGGTTAAACAAGCACAGGCAGGAGAGAAGATGGCTTCTACAGGAGAGAGGATGGCTTCTACTGCTGAGACAAAAGCGATGGTCGAAAGTCAGGTTAAGATCGGCAAACTGGAACTCGAAACTGAAGTCGCAAAGGACGAACAGAGACGCAAGGACGGGCAATTCACTCACGAAATCATGAGTGATAAACGCGACGGTGGTCTTGCACAGAATCGTTTATTGTTCGATATTAACTCAGAAATGTGGGATCGATATATTGATACGGAAGAACTTGTATTGGAAAAACGACAGGAGCGACCTGTCGCATTGGGAGTGAATAGTTATGGCTAAAAGATGCAAAGGCTAGGCACTGAACAATGGGTAAATCCGATCAACAGTGGCAGTTTCTCAAAGACGTAGCGATACTGATTCAGTTCGCGGACGGACAGGGTATGAAACTGACCGGGGGTAATTTATACCGTACTGACGAGCAGAATGAAGCAGTTGGTGGGACGAGCGACAGCAAGCATAAAGACCGCATGGCAATCGATCTGAATCTCTTCATTGATGGGGGGTTTCAGACTTCAACAGAATCTCACCGGCTACTCGGTGAGTTCTGGGAATCGATCCGACCGGAAAACTCTTGGGGTGGTCGGTTCCATGACGGGAATCACTATAGCCGAGGGGAACGATGAATGTCCCGGTGAACATCCCCGCTACAGTTGTGATCTCTATATTTGCCGGAGTCGGTTCCGTTCTCGCTTTTGTGGACGCAACGTATCTCCGTGAGTCGGTGTTTTCCGAGTTCAAAGAGGATTACCAATTCGGGTTGGCTCTTAAAATTAAGGAACAGATACGCGAGTTGCGTCGTGGTCCGCAGAACCAGTACACTCAGGAAGACATTGAACGGTTGATTGATAAACTGTGTCAACTATCCCCGGCTAATCGGGAATGTAAATAGGAGTCTACAATGAAGTGGTTTGTAAAGAGTAAAACGATCTGGGGAGTTGTTGTAATGGCACTCCCGGCACTACTCCCTGCTGTGGGAGTCAATTTAACGGGTGACGATACAACACTCATTACTTCAACCGGGGATAGCCTCCTTCAGACTGTTGGTGGTGCGTTAGCGATCTGGGGTCGCTTTTCTGCCGGTGGTCTCTCGATAAAACCGGAGTAAAACTATGCCCGGAATTGGCGCAGTAATTGGGCAAGCACTAAAACGTGCTGGGAAAAAAGCCGGGGCTGAAGGAAAGTCCGGTCGTCTTCCGCAGACAGGGAGTGACACCCCTATCGTTGGTCCGTACCGAGAGACTCCTGTCCGTCCTGCCGCTGAGACAGTAGATTGGATCGACGACGCTCTGTCTGCGGCTCATGCCGAGTTAGAATCCCAAACCCCGAAACGTCGTCCCAATGCGGGTCGGGTTCGGCAGTTTCCGTTCTGGTTAAAGTCAGACCGTGCGCTCAGTCTGGAGCCGATACCGACCGCGAACGGTTTCAATACCAAGATCATTCGTAAACTCGGAGACGGAAAGAAAGCCACCGGTCCCCACATCCTCAAATTGTTAAGAAAGAATGGAGTCTCTGACGAAGAACTCTATTATACGGGACTCCAACAGTACCTTGAGGCACACCCGGAGTATATCACTGCGGCAGATGCGAAGCGATTTCTCGATGAAAACCAACCTGCG
>PVBE011418267.1_pt1 | contig 10716 bp, 8 predicted proteins | sample 1631181 | NCBI WGS metagenome assembly PVBE01 (sample SAMN08397723, study PRJNA350692) | Marine metagenome, whole genome shotgun sequencing project. | isolation source: water | place: Pacific Ocean | collected 2012-04 | reverse complement strand
CGATCTTCGGAATTTCAAGTCGCGCTCGACCACTAGCTCTATTACTTTATTGAGAAGCTTGCGCAAAGCTTTGCGAAATGCATCTTATGACTTGGATTCTACCTCAAAGCTCTGTTGACAAAGAGTGGCTGGCTGGCTTGGGTTGTGGTGGGCTGGAACATAGAAGAAGCAATTGTTACACTGGTACTGATTAAAAGTGAAGTGAAACAGGAAACATAGGCATGCACACACACACACACACACACACACACACACCTATACACCAGAGTCCCCAGCTCTGATCGGGCAATGCAGAAATGTTTGGGTCCGCCCCGGCGCAATTTGCATTTGTAACTGCACACACAACTATAGCATGTAACGCTGCTCGGGCGCCCCATGATGAGATTCACGAAAGGGTGCTGCGCAGACTCGACCACTCCTGGGATATTTATTAAGGATCTGAAGGAGCACATTCCAACTTAAAGCCCAAGAAGTTACACATGCTTCCCAACCCAAAAATAACACACATGCCTTCAAACTCGGAGCCCACAAATAACACAAATACCTTCCAAGTTGAGACCCAAAACGTAACACAAATGCCTTCCAACTTGAACCCCAACAAAAAACACAAGGGCCTCCCAACTTGGAACCCAACAGATAACACAAATGCCTTCCAGCTTGCGGCCCAAAACATGAGACAAATACGTTCCGTCTTGAAACCCAAACAAGTGGCACGAACATGAACCAAAAAAACGCACACGCACACACATGCTTCCCAACTGGAGCCCCAACTGGAGCTTCCAACTTGGAATCCCAAAAGGAACACAAATGCCTCCCAACTCGAAGCCCACAAATAACACAGATGCCTTCCAACTTGAAACGAAAAGACAACACACATGCCCATCAACTTGCAATTCAGACATTGAATCCGAAGATCCGAGATGTGGATCCAGATATCAAGGGGCTGGCAATCGTACGATGAGACCCAGCCCTAGAAAAGAAACTTGCATTACATGTGTTGTGAGAAACTCCCCATGCTAACGCCATGTAGGAAAAGGGGCAACTAAAAATTGGATTCACCGAAACTTGCTACAAATGAACGTTGAGACCCAGCTGCACAAAACACACTTCATTCACATATGTTCTGGAAAACTCGCCGTGATTTACATTAGGCAGTTATCATTTTCGGACAGAAAATGATTGGTTAATGCAAGATATAGACGTGGCCCACAGCTGCTGCTCTCCATCCCCCACCCGCCCTCACCATACTTGCTCCCTTTGTCCCATGCAAAATGTTCCCTTGAGGATACATCCACTTTGAAGAAAGACGGAATCTTACGGATGGACGACGCTGCAGATAACGAATAGCCACATCGCCAACGCACCGGCGGGCAACGGAACCAAAACCACAATGGACAGGAACAAAAACATTCCGTGAATAAGCACAACGGTTCCGCGGTGGTCGCCCTAGACAAAGTAGGCGCGGCCATATATACATATTATGTACATAAACTAAAAATCCGCCGACCCCTTCAAAAGGGGGGCGCCAGGCTTAGCAGATTGGGCAAGTAATGCTGACAGCCCGTAAGCTGTGAAAACCCTCTTGCCTGTAGCCTTGTAAGATCGCAAGCATTACAGCCTGGTAGGTTACAGGCTTACAGCCTCAGATGCTTGCAGTAGGCCTGAAGAAACCGGCTAGATCCCCTCACCTGGGCATATCACCTCAGCCTGGCAAACCCCCAGCCAGCCAGCCAGCTCCCGGCCAGCTGCCAGCCAGCCATCCAGCCACCAGCCAGCCGCCAGCCAGACCCCAAACAGCCATCACCCAGCCGCCCCCGAGCTGCCAGCCAGCCGCCAGGCGGTCAGCCACACTCGCCAGCCACCAGCCAGCCGCCAGCCGGCCGCCTTCCAGCTGCCAGAAGCCACCAGCCAGCTATCTGCCAGCCACCAGCCAACCACGAGCCAGCCCCAAGCCACCTGCCAGCAAGCCGCCAGCCAGCCAACAGCACAACAGCGCGACGGCGACGCGCGACGCAAATGATACGCAAAGGCTCCTGGGTGCCACCTGTGGGGGCTGAGGGGCAGGCGCGACGCGCGACGCGATATGGACCCTGCGGAGCCCCTGGGAAACTTCTGTAGTACTTCTGATGACCGCCCGCAACCCAACATCTTTCGCATGGTCTGCTTGTCCATGACACCCACGACACCCCAGTGGCACAAGTCCAGCGAGTTCTCGTACTTATCGATCGATGCCTTCAGCAAGTGCCACATTAATTTCGCGGCCTCCACTGTCACACAATGGTTGCCAACAACCTTGTAAAGCTGCACGATTGAGCCGGGGCATTCCTCTTCTGCGACGCCGATGTTGCTCAGAACGCGCGCTGCCAACATGACTAACTTCAAAACAGGGGCTGCTCCCAAGGCGTGGATTTCCTGCTCTTGAGAAATGGCCCGCTTCTGCTCCCAAGTCTCTAGCAGAGCGAGCTGCTCTTCGAAGATCTTTTCCGTCCAGAAAGATTCTTTCAGCGTGTGTTCTTGCTTGGACAGGTGGGCCAGCGACACGGCCCCAGCAGCGAACACCTCGAAGCACTTCGCCGTGGTGCAGACATCTGAATGCAGCCAAGATGGGCACGGCGCGCTCGCTGCCTCCTTTGGCACCCGCTTACTGACTGCAGACAATAGTTTTCGGAGGCATATCACGACTCGCAGCCGGTGCTCAAACAAAGTCGCAACAGAGCCGCTGAGATTCTCAAGCGCATTTACCACACCTGCGAAAATCCCAAGGTCTGAGACTGTGGACTGTGGACTAATGGTGCCTGACAACTGGACGCAAACAGGCCCAGGGGCATCCATGTTTGGTAAGGAGCGCAGAATAACTGCCGCGGCGCTCTTCCCAACGACAGACTCCATCAAACTCACCATGTCCCCCACGCAGGTCACGAGCCACAGCCTCCCTGATTTGCACCAATCTTCCAAAGGCTTCTGTGCCAGCTGCTCCACCGCGCTCATCATATCTACGAGTGCCAAATGCGCCTGGTTCATTCCATCCGCAAGGGCCTGAGATGGCAACTCCTGTAAAACACGGTCGTGCAACTTCTTGTGGGCCTCCACGCTGGCAACCATTTTGTTTGAGGCCGCGGCAAGCAGTTGGTACGCATGCTCGTGCTCAGGTGTCCCTCCGTGAAGATAGTTCTTAACCGCTGGCATGATGACCTGCATTATTAAACTATGGAAAGAGGAGGTTTGCCTTGGGCTCTTTATTAAGGATTGAGAGCAATCGTGATCGTGAATCGTGTATCGCGAAGCGCGATCCCCTGAGCAATCGTGATCGTGAATCGTGAAGGGTAATGGTGAATCGTGGCTTCCTTTTTGAGCTCCCAGAATCCAAGCACTCAGTGATCCAGACTGGTGCAATCCCCTATGGATCGTGATCGTGGCCCGTGCTCATTGAATGCCTCTCCTGGTGGATATTGCTTGGCGAATCGTGAATCGTGGCCCATGCTCATTGAAGGCCTCTCCTGGTGGATACTGCCTGGTGAGTCGTGAATCGTGGCCCGTGCTCATTGAAGGCCTCTCCTGGTGGATATTGCCTGGTGAGTCGTGAATCGTGGCCCGTGCTCATTGAAGACCTCTCCTGGTGGATATTGCCTGGCGAATCGTGAATCGTGGCCCATGCTCATGGAAGGCCTCTCCTGGTGGATATTGCCTGGTGAATCGCGAATCGTGGCCCATTCTCATGGAAGGCCTCTCCTGGTGGACCGGCCCGGTGGGTCGTGGATCGTGGCTCGTGGGCGGCATCTCATAGATTAGCCCACGTTGGTAGCTAAGCCCAAATTGCAGGTGCAATCGTGAATCTTCAAGATTGCACGTGCCTCCCAGAATCCAATCGTGATCGTGAAGCTTCAAGATCTTAATAAAGAACCCAATTTGCCTACATTCGGCCTAATTACGTAACGTTAATCAACATGATGGATTTACGACTGCCGACTTTCAAAACTCACCTGCGCGAGCTCTGGAATCACATGATGCCGTTGCTACGGACGCAGGTGCTTCTGCGCCAGGTGCTGCTGCTACAATCCACCGGCCCCCTGGACTGACTGAGGGGCAACGCTTGTAGTCTAATGGCCTTCTCAACTTCTAGCCTGATGGTTAGTAGCTCCTGGACTGATGCTCCCCAGTCGATGGGTTGAAATCTGAAGACTGTCATTTTGCAGACCTGGATTCCTATTGAAATTGCACCCACCCCAAGGCCGGAACCCGCACCATTGCTACCACCTGGGTGCATCACCTCAGCCCTGCGCCTCACAGTCCAGCCTGCCTGGCAGCCAGCAAGGAGCCACACAAGAGGCCGAGATATCCCAGTCCCCTGATAAACCCCATGGGTGCCCTGAAGTGACTTCCAAAGCAATCCAATGCGACATCTCAATGCAAACTTGAGGCCGCTCACCTGCAAAACAAATGAAAACGAAATGTTTCGATTGCCACGCAGGCCTGGTGGATGCATTATTGGTGCCAAAGGGGTCATAAAACCGAGCCCCCAAACCCCAAGCCCCGGCCCAAACGGCTTGGCGAGAACCAAGGTGGGGCTCCGAAGCCCCCTCGGAGATCTGCAAAGTCTACCCAAAGACCATCAACATTGAACCCTTAGCCCCCTCAAACGAATCCAGGGTCAATGAGTCGAGCCCTAAGAGGATTTGGGATCAAAGAGGCACAAGAAAACCAAACGCCCCACAGCCTCCGGCCTGGGGACGGGGCGCCGGCAACCGTGGCAGAGCACATGGTCATCCGCTGTACTGCGGCAGAGGTGGCACAAACTTGTGAGGCCGTTGGGTAAAGTTCCTCGCCCACTCGAAAGCGAAGCCTCCTCCCTCCAGTGGACCCCATAGTGCTGCAAACCCGCCCGCCCCACCGCAAAAATCCGCAACACGTGAATTCAACAAGCATCTCCAACACTGAACGCAAATAATTGCCAAATATCATATGCAAAAGTACGCAACAAGCTCCCGCAACGAAACCAACGTGGCAACCACGTTAACACATATCCTAATTTTGCAAAACCTGGCAACGCGCACTTGGAGCACAGTGTGCTTAGCCGTGCCGCCCCTCCAAGATGGCCCCGCAAAGCAAGCAAAGATCGAATTAGAAAACAAATTGAACCTTGATCTTCAAAGTGCCATGCCAGGTGACCCAACGTAGGTCCACAGACCTTAAATTTCAAACCCTGTTCACACCTTTTGCTCTTTTGCTTGATGGCTATGGCTTCAGATTCCAGTGGGGGTCCAAAGGGCTCTCCGGATCCCCCCCCCCAGAACCCATAAGCTGGCAGAAATGGTGCTGGCCGCCCCGGCATCGCATCTGCGTTCTCAAACGCATGGGCGCGCCACGTGCTGGAATTATATGAGACCGTGCCGCCATTCGGCGTGATCTTATCTTCCTGCAGCGTGGCTAGCTAAAAGACTGCAATTGCACTGTAGGCTACTTTTGATAACAGATAGCGAAAGCCATCGCAGGGTAGGCGATTCTTTTACGGAAAGTGGCGAGAGCCTTCGTGCTGCAGGCCATGTTTTATCAAAAGTAGCGAAAGCCATTGCACTGCCTGTTATTTTTGATCAAAGGTAACGAAAGCCATTGCACCGCATACTACTTCTTTGTTTTATCAAAAGTTGCGAAAGCCATTGGACTGTAGGAAATGTTCATCAAAAGTAGCAAAAGCCATTGCACTGTAGGCTAATGTTTGATCAAAAGAGGTAAAGACAACTGCGCTGCAGGTTGTTTTTTCATCAGAAGTAACGAAAGCAAATGTAGCGAAAGCTATTGTAATACAAGCTTTGTCTGATCAAAAGTAGCGAAGACCATTGCACTGTAGGCGTTGTTTCCATCAGAAGTAGCGAACACCCTTATACTGTAGGCTATTTTTGATCAGAAGTCGCGAAAGCCATCGCACTGCAGGCTGTTTTTCATCAGTAGAATGTAGGTTGCTGTGTCTTATATTTTGATATGCTTTAAATATTATGTTCACATGTTGGGGGTGTTCGATACCATTGCACTGTAGGCTGTTTCGTCAGAAGTAGCAAAAGCCATCGCACTGTATTATATTTATTGTTCATCAAACGCAGCGAACATCATTGCGTTGCAGGCTATTTTTGATGGGAAATAGCGAAAGCCATTGTACTGTACGCTTTGCGTAGTCAGGAACAGCAACAAAAACATGGCACTGTAGGTTACGTTTGATCAGAGGTAGCAAAAAACGCCGCACCGCAGGCTGTTTTTCACCAGAACTAGCAAACGCAATTGCACTATGGGTGATTTTTGATCAAACGCAGCGAACGCCATTGCACTGTAAGCTATTTTTGATCAAACGTCGCGAAAACAATAGAACCGTAGGCTGCTTCCCATCAGGAGCAGCGAAAAGCATTGCGCCGTAGCCTTTTTTTGATCAAACATAGCGAGCGCCATTGCACAGCATGCAGTTTATTGCGTTTCATATGTTGTCATAATTTTCGCATTTTTCACACACTTGTTTCAAATGTTGGGGGTGTTGAAACCATTGTGCTGCAGGCTGTTTTCATTAGAAATAGCGCACATCATCGCACTGGAAGCTATTTTTGATCAAAGGTAGCGAAAGCCATTGCACTGCAAGCTACTTTTGATCAAAATTAACGAACACGATCGCACGGTAGCATGTGTTTTCTCAAATGTAGCGAAAGCCATTGCCCTATAGGCTGTGTTTCATCAGAAGTAGCAGAAGCCATTTGCACTGTAGGCTATAGGCTATTTTTGATCTAGTGTAACGAAGCAATTGCACTGCACACTTTTTTATCAAAACTAACGAAAGCAAATTGCACTGTGGCCTGCTTCTCATCAGAAGTAGCGAACACCATTGTACTGCAAGCTGTGTTTGATCAGAAGTAGCGAAAGCAATTGCACTGTATGCAGTTATGCGCGTTCATATGTTGCATATTGTTTCAATGCGTTTCAGTCTTTTTTGGGGGGGGGGGGGGGGAGGTCTCAAAAGCATTGTGCTGGAGGCTACTTCTCATCAGAAGTAGCAACCAAAACATTGCTTTGCAGGCTATGTTTGATCAAAATTAGCGAAAGCGATTGCGCTGTAAGCTGCTTTTGATCAAAAGTCGCGAACACCATTGCGCTGTAGGCTATGTTTGTTCAAAAGGATTGCAACGTATGCTACTTTTTATCAAAACTAGCGGCAGCAATGATACTATAAGCTGCTTTTCAAGAGAAGTAGCGGCAGCCATTGTACTGTAGGCTGGTCTTAAGGACAAGTAGTAAAACATCGAAAGAAATTTATTTTAAACAGTATGAACATGTGAACACCTCAAATATGTCATACGTCTCAAAATGTGAGAAATACATGGACGCTCGCGGCGTTCATATTTTGGGTTACATTTTGAGCGCGCCCTGGTAAACAAGAACGTGTGCAGAAAACGACGATGTGCGACTTTTGCGTATGTCTGCCCCAGCAGCCGGCCGCCCACCACCGGCCGGCGTTGCTTACCTCTGTGCGTGGGGGGTTGCGCGGTTCTTTGGGTCCTTGAATTAGGCCGTCTCCTCTCGAAGTAGGGCATCTCCTTGCTCAGCTGCCTCTGACGGCAATTTTTCACAAACAAATATATCCTTTTCGCTAGAAGTAAGGTATGTCCTTGCTCAGCTGCCCCACGCAGCAAGCTTCACAAACAGATTGCACCCTTTTCTTTAAAAGTAGGGCTTTTCCTTGCGCAGCTGCCCCCGGCGGCACTTTTCACAAAAAACGGCCCCTTCGGGGACTATCTGGGCCGGGCCGCGGAACCGGCACTTCGGCGACCGGGGAACCGGCCGCCCGACCCAGACTAAGCTATTCCTATCTATGAAAAGTAAGAGCCCCAAAGGGAAACCTGGTTGGGGAAACGCATTAACTTGTATTAACATTCGCTGGGCCAATGGCCAATGGTGCGTTAGACCCTCAGTACTTAGCCTACGCGCACTACTACTACTACTACTACTACTGCTGCTACTACTACTCCTACTACTACTACTACTAGATTGAAGAGCATTGCGTCAATAACACATCGACAGGCAGTGTGAACAAAAAGGGGTACGTGTGTCTGACAGAAATGCATTTTGGGGGGAAGGCGAGTGCTCGCAAAGAGTATTTCACACACGATATGTTAATTCACACAGCTCGACAGCACATCTGGGTGTAGCACCTGGATCATACACACAAGCAGGGAACCCTTGAAGGATATCCGAACATGAAGACATACACAATTACTACAGGCGCGTATGCATTTCCAAAGTCAAGACATGCCTTCTTGACGTTTTCAGAATTGGCCTTGCGTTTGTATTGGAAGTCACCAAGCATGTTAAGCATTGGGGTTACCCCATTCCCTTTTTGCAAGTAGGTTGACTTCCTTGCCGACAGGATACCGCGCCATTGCGACTGACAACCGGTTCTGCGGAATGTTTTCAAGATACCTCCATGCCTTCTCGACATCAGCTGCTGAATGCTGCGGGTTATATTCTGCCGCCGAACTCACAACGCTGAAGCACGTGGCACATCTCATCGTCATGGCCGCCGCGGGCACTCCTGAGACTTTGCTGCACGCGAAAGCTAGGGATGATGCTAAAGCCCGCAAGATTGGAACATCAGCTTTTCGCGGTGTCTGTTTGCTCATCATGCCCGTCACCCTGTGGGATTTGACGGCTTGTCTGCACAGCACAATCATGCAAAGCGTGGGATGATGGCACGCAAGGAAGAAGAAACCCCCTTTATATGATGAGCTTTCCCATGGTTTTCGGCCTGACACCTAAAGCTTGTAGCGTTAAGCTTGAAGGCTGTCCTCCTCCGGGTGCCTGGAGCCTCGCCAAATAGCAGAGTCCCTTTCAGAAATGGTCCCCAAGGCTGTCCGGCGGACCCAACTCAGGAAGAGGCCAGCCTGTCAACGCCCCCCTCAGAATCACACCCAAAAAAATATCCAAAGTGTGACCTGCCCAAATTCACAAAAGCGTGCCGCCAGGGCTCCGAAATGCCTCCAAAACAGAGTTGCCAAAAACATCTGTGGTGCCACCTTGCACAAAAAAAGCTGCGAGTCACAATCCTACACATTATTTATTATACTTCAGGCAAGCCTGGCATCTGCATAAAGCTCCTGTTTTTAATGCAATTGGGATCCAATATCCTCAATAAATCAAAGAAGAATCGTTGATCAACGAACGCACACCAACATACACTCAATCTCGCCAAAAGGATTACACAATTGCTCCAAATTGTTCTCCATTTAGGGGTGCCCTGAGCCTCCACACTGCTCCTTAAGGACCCCCCTCGTACGCAAAATCCTTGCCAAGCCCACGACCCAAACGGCAAAACTACAAAAAGTGCGTCTGAAGCTCCCAGCTGACACCCATAACGGTACCATCGGAGCCCGCACATCACACTGTTTGCTCCCTTTGTCTGGTCCCAACTCTTCCTGGCCCACGAGAAATGTGCAGTGAGAGAGAGAGAGATTGTTTGCCCAAGTTCTCCAGATGGGGGGCCTTCCTCTAAGATAATATGTTTAACATGCTTCATAAATGTGCGCAGCTGCGGTGTGTTTTTTTGCCACGTGGGTGAACAACCATTAAATAGGAAGGGCTTCCGCCCTCCGCATGGAGGGTCTGCCTCAGCGTCGCCATGGCGGAAGCCACGCCCCAGGGACAACATGTTTGTATATATGTCGACGCGCCTCACGTATTGTCATACATGCGCGCATCTGCGCGTGCCTGGCTTTGCGCGCACACGCAAGCATTTGTCGACTATGCCAGCGAACGCTGATAAGAGTGGCAAGGGCAAGGGCGTTAAGTCTGGTGTGTGTGTGTGTGTGCTCGCGCGCGCGCGCTTTGTCATTTATTCGCCAAGAACCGTATACACTAAGTCTGCTCAGGCTCTTTCTTTATTTCATCCGCTCGCGCTGTTTATCAATAACGTCTGCTCACTCGGGGCGCGCGAAAGCAATAATCAGGGTCAGAGGATAAGCAGGGCAGCGAAGGAGACTGTTCGAGTTCACAAAGCCCTGAGCGTCCACATTGTATGGGGGCTCGGCCAAGGTCTTGCCACCTCGCCTCCACTTCCCCTCCGATGTAAAATCCACTTAAGCATGTTTTAAGCTTAGTTCGGGGAGCGGACCAGAAAATCGATGAAAGCGTTATGTATATATGACCGCGCGCGAAAAATGCCACGCGCTGAACTCCCACGCTCCGGCCTTGTACGCAACCTCGTGCGCGTTCTTTGTGCGGCCCAGAGGCTCCAACCTGGTCCGCGCGCCTTGTGCATGAACCCTGTGCGTGACACATCTGGGCAACCTTGCGCGCTCAATCTGTGAATGCCTCAGCTTCCATGCGGCATTCCGCAGTGGACTGGAGAAGGGCTCGTGGCCAGAACTGGGGCCTATCACCTTGTGTGCACCATGCGCGCGCCCACCCCCTGGGGCCAGCGGCCGTGTTGACGCACCTTACCATTCCTGGGCTCAGCGAGCCATGAACTTATGCGTGATGGCGTGCGTGCATCGTGTGCACAAACCTCGTGTGCGGACCTTGCGCGCAAAAATCTCCGGCAGCTCAGTCGGGCAAGTTCGCGAACAGAGGGCACAGCACTGGTGTGGTCGCGCAAGGTCGGCACGAGGTGAGGACTCCTTGCGAAAAAACGTGCAACGTATAATGAAATCCGTGATGTGATATGCATGTGTCTGCGGAGCGTTCATGTCT
>PVBE010752590.1_pt1 | contig 10716 bp, 14 predicted proteins | sample 1631181 | NCBI WGS metagenome assembly PVBE01 (sample SAMN08397723, study PRJNA350692) | Marine metagenome, whole genome shotgun sequencing project. | isolation source: water | place: Pacific Ocean | collected 2012-04 | reverse complement strand
ATCTTCAAGCTGACGCGTTTGAACAACTCGGATACCAATCAGAATCAGGAACATGGAGAAACGCGTATCTCACCGCCGCACGGGAGCTCAGATACGGGTCACTGCGAATCCCAGCATCACTGGGAAGGCAAATAGCGCACGCAATCACAATTGAGCAACTCTTTGACATGATCGGAGTCCGCTTTAACCCTGAAAAATTTAATCATGGGTCAGTCCGCATCAACTGGCACTTCGAAGACTTAGAAGAAGACCATGTGCTCGGGATTCAAAGATCTACTATCTTCCATGACCCTCACACCAGAGACAGTGAAGCAGATGCGGAGATCAAGACTTCAAGAAAGACCATCGCCCTAATACTCGGCGGTCAAAGAACTTTAGAAGAAACGGTTGAGGAGGGTGATCTCACCATCCAGGGTAATGAAGTTGTAGTAAAGGCTTTTTTTGATTCGCTTGAATCTTTTGTAACTGCACCGCTTATTGAACCTAAGTAACTATTGAAGGTTAAGTAACGGTTAGTCAACTAGAGAGTTCTTGAAAGCAACTCCTGAACTCATCAGCACAAGCTAGTTAATTATTTCATCCTTGTATTTCATCGATTGATTGGGTGAGCGTGTTCCAGGCAAGTGTCGCGCATTTAATTCTTACAGGGTATTTGACTACTCCTTGGAGTGCTTCAAGATCACCTAAATCAATATCAGAAACCGTTGATTCAGTTTTCTTATTTCCTGAAAGTTCGCTTTCATAGATACTCATCATCTCTTTAAAAGCCTGTATGACTTTTTCAGCTTCTTCGATGCTTTTCCCTTTAACGATTTCTGTCATCATTGACGCTGATGCCTGACTGATCGAACAGCCCTGACCGCCAATTTTGATATCGTCAATCTTTCCGTCGTTTAAAGCGACGTAAACTATGATTTCGTCACCGCACAGCGGGTTAAACCCTTCACACCGGTGTGCGGGTTCTGCTAATTCCCCTTGATTCCTAGGCGACCGATAATGATCAAGAATGATTTCTTTGTATAGATCTTCGATCGCTGACATGGTCCTACCCTGCTCTCAAGTCCCAAAAATGCTCTTTGTCCTAGATAAACCCTCTAAAAGTTCATCAATGTCTGACTCATCGTTATAAATATACATTGAAGCTCTCGAAGTTGCCGGTACCCCCAGTACATCCATAAGCGGTTTCGCGCAATGGTGACCAGCTCTTATGCAAACATTATCTTCGTTAAGTACCTGGGAAATATCATGAGGGTGGACTCCCTCTAAAGTAAAGGAAATAACACCACCTCTATCTTCAGTATTGGTAGGTCCGAAAATAGTGATTTCCTCACCAAAACGTTCAGAAAACTTCTGCAAAGCAGATGCGGTCAGCTGCATTTCATGTTCGCGGATATTGTCCATTCCTAAGTTCTCCAAGTAGTCAATCGCGGCAGCGAGACCAGCAGCTTCAGCAACCATCGGTGTTCCAGCTTCAAACTTCCAAGGTAGCTCATTTGGAATGAACCCCTCCTTTGAAACGTTAAGGATCATTTCGCCTCCGCCAAGAAAAGGAGGCATCTCATCAAGAAGCTCTTCTTTCCCCCAGAGAACCCCGATGCCCATCGGGCCGAGAAGCTTATGTCCAGTAAACGCAAGAAAGTCAACATCTAGGCCTTGGACGTCAGTTAGACGGTGAGGAGTCAACTGACTAGCATCCGCCAAGATCAACGCACCAGCATCGTGAGCACGCGCAGCTAGCTCAGCAACAGGGGTAAGCGTGCCAAGCACATTTGACATAGCGGTAACGCTTACAAGCTTTGCGCCGTTAATTAACTGATCTACCTCAGAAAGATCCAAATAGCCATGAGAATCTATTTTAATCCACCGAATCTCGAAACCTTTTTCTGCAGCAAGCATTTGCCAGGGGACAATATTTGCATGATGTTCCATTTCAGTTAGGACTACCACGTCCCCTTTCCCAAGGTTTTTCCGCCCCCAAGTCTGCGCTACAAGGTTAATAGCTTCAGTAGCATTTTTCGTAAAAACAATCTCTGATCGCTTGCGAGCGTTGATGAAACTAGCAACAGTATCTCTAGCTCCTTCGAGGATCTCAGTCGCTTCAACCGATAGCTGGTATGAGCCACGGTGGACATTAGCGTTAAAATTCGTGTAATAGTCATTGATAGCTGAGATTACTGACAACGGCTTTTGAGAAGTATTAGCAGAGTCAAGGTAAATCATTTTTTTACCATTGATTTTTCGCTGAAGAACAGGGAAATCTTTTCTGACCTCATCAACATTGATGCTCATAGCCACTCCTCGTACCCTTGACTATCTAGCTGCTCAACAAGTTCAAACCCGCCACTCTCGACAATTCTTCCATCAACTAAAACATGAACATGATGCGGTTGCAAATGATCTAACAACCGCTGGTAGTGGGTTATTGTAAGAACAGCGATATTCGAGTTAACTTCCATAATTTTTCGTATTCCAGTAGCGACAATTTGAAGAGCATCAATATCGAGTCCGGAATCAGTTTCGTCAAGGACAGCGAAATCAGGCTCGAGTAACGCCATCTGTAAGATCTCATTACGCTTTTTTTCCCCTCCGGAAAATCCCTCATTAAGGTAACGGTCGGCGAACGCTGGATCGATATCTAAACGTTCCATCCAAACAAGCATTTGTTTCCGAAGATTTAGAATAGATATTTCCTTTCCGGTACGAGCTTCTACAGTCTGTCTTAGGAAGTTAAGGACACTTACACCTGGAAACTCTTGAGGATATTGAAAAGCGAGAAACATCCCAGCTTTTCCTCGGTTGTCAGCGGTCCATTCAGTGATGTCCTCACCTCTGAATAGGACCGTTCCGGATTCGACAATATATTCTGGGGACCCGAGAAGGGTCGAGGCCAGAGTAGATTTCCCACAGCCATTCGGCCCCATCAAGGCATGGATTTCCCCCTCTTTAATCGAGAGGTTCACCCCATTTAGAATCCGACTCCCATCTTCCGTTCTGACATGGAGATCCTGAATTTCAATTAGCGATTCGGCCACACTAAAGTGTATCCCTTTAGATAATTAACCCTATTTAAATAGGGTTAATTATCTTGTCACCATCCACGATCAACCCAATCATCAAGATGCGGCCGTTCCGCTCCTATTGTTGTTTCTTCTCCATGGCCAGGAAGAACGAGAGTATCTGGATTAAGCGTGAATAACCTACGGTCAATAGATTCAATAATTTTACCGAAGTCGCCTCCTTCGAATTGTGTCGCTCCAGGGCCACCCGGAAATAACGTGTCACCTGAAAAAATTATGGGCCGATCTTCAATTCGAAAGCATATCGATCCCGGCGTGTGCCCAGGGGTGTGGATTGTGTGCAGCTTGAGTCGGCCGACTTCAAGAACAGCCTCATCTTCGAGAATCTCATCGTAGCTATCTAACATGTGAGCATCTTCTTGAGTGACGAAAACGGAATAACCAGCTTCGCGGACATGAGGTACGGCTTGGATATGGTCCCAATGGCCATGCGTCTCAAGGACCTGACTTACTCCTAAATTTTTGCAGAGATCTAACAGTCGTTCATGCTCATTAGCAGCATCGATAAGAACTCCTTCACCTGTTTCAGTACATCGCAAAACGAAAACATTGTTGTCCATAGGCCCAACTACAACTTTGTGAATTTCTAGGCCAGAGTCTTCAAAAAACAATGTATCCATTGGTGATCTCCTTCAAGTCACTAAAGACAGAGTACTGCCTTTTGAACGCTGACCGGCTAACGTTTGATTTAAGATGTGGGTGTATATAGCTATAGCTTCGATAATAGTGATTGCCTTGGCCTGGTTCTCCATTGTGCTAGTTTCAGCGCGCTTGAGACAAACCCCTACCCAAACAATGTTCGATCTTGAGAAGGCTGTTGAATATGTAGCGGAAAACCTTCCAGAAGAAATTACAATGCGTGTGACCCATGACGAAGTGAGACTCCTGCTTCGCTGGCAGATAACCTACTTTCGAAAAAAGGGGATTGCTAGCTACGGTGACATAGACATAGAAGCTGAAATGGCAGCTTTACGGAATAACGTCATCGTCACACATGAGGACGACCTTGTCGATGAGTTGATTAGAAGATCAGAACACTCCAAGTTGGATATAGAAGTTGTTGACATCGTATGCATTACAGACTTAGCAAATAAGTACATGAAAGAGATCGGCGCTATTGGAGATGAAATCTCCAAAACATGACGGGAGAAAATCACATGAGCAAAGCCAAAGGATTTATCATCAAAATATCTGCAGTTAACCAAAGCAGGAACTAGGCTCATCTCACCAACGAAAGGAGGTGGTCCAACTGAGTAGTAAAAGTTTCGGGACCTTGGAGGTGGCCAGCTACTAGGCGGCCCCTGGACCAAGATGTAAATTTTAACTGGTCACCCGCGAACTATCGGTCAGATTCAGGTCCCATCTGATTTGGTTCTTTTGCCTAAACGTAGTCCGTGATCCAGGACAGAAATTTGGGGAGGTCTCGTACCTCCCCAAATTTGTCTTTAAAGATGTTCGCCAATGTGCTTTTCATTCCCTAAAATAGTCGCATTGGAGGTATCTATGAAACGGCCCACGCGAGTAGAACATTTTCGCTGGTTAGGTGATAAACGAAATCAACGGGTATATGACCTTGATGAGGTCAACGATGAATCAGTCATAGATGAGTTGATTGCATCGGAAAAATATTTAGTTTTCGGACCGGACACTTTAGCCGAAGCCCGTAATCGTGGCTACCGGCTAGTCAACGTATAGGGCGCGAAGTATTGGCATATGTTCTTGACTCCAATGGGCTTTCACTAGCCGGACATCTTTCTGTTCCCAACCGTGTAGGTATTTCAGGAACAGCAGGCTTAGTGCTTTGCCATGGGTTTCCTACAGGGTCAACTCAGGAAACAGAAAACGACAGGTCATACTATGATTTCGCTGACCTCATAGCGAAATCGTTGGGATGGTTTGTGCTTGCTTTCACATACAGAGGCTGCGGATCATCTGAGGGAGAATTCTCATTACAAGGCTGGCTTGATGACACCATTAACGCAGCAATGGAACTCAATAAAAACCCGCAGGTGAACTCTGTATGGCTAGCTGGATTCGGTACGGGTGGCGCTTTGGCAATTACTGCCGCAAGTTTGTGCGCAGAAGTTAGTGGAGTGGCCGCTATTTCTGCCCCTTCGGATTTTCATGATTGGGTGAAAGACCCAGATCAATTGTTGCAGTACTCGCGATCTGTGGGAGCGATAAGCGCTCCAGACTTTCCCCAGAATAAAGAATCATGGGTTGCTGAGATTGATTTGGTTAGACCAGTAGACGCTGCAGGAGAAATACCTCAAAAACCTCTGTTAGTGGTACATGGGGCCAGCGATCAGGTTGTCCCCTCATTTGATGCGCGAGTTATAGCCGACGCTCACGGTAATGCAGATTTACGAATTATCGATGGAGGCACTCATCGGTTGCGGTTCGACCCAAGAGCTTCTGCCATAATAATTGGGTGGTTAGATCGAGCACACCGATTACAAGCTAAAGAAATGCCTTCAAGCCAATACTACACAACAGAAGAGAAGTGATGAGAACACGAATTTTTACCGATGGCTCATGTAGCGGAAACCCTGGCCCCGGCGGATGGGCATGGATTATCCCCGAAGGAGAATTTGCTGCTGGTTTTTCCTCCGATACGACAAATCAGAGAATGGAGTTAACCGCTGCTCTTGAAGCTATTTTAGTCTTGGAAGGTCCACTGGAAATCATCAGTGACTCGACGTATGTCGTCAACTGCTTTCGAGATAATTGGTGGAAAGGTTGGCTTAAAAGAGATTGGAAAAATAGTCAGCGCAAACCGGTGGCGAATAGAGATCTCTGGGAGCCTTTGATCGCTGAATATCAAAACAGGGATATCTCATTTACTTGGGTGAAAGGGCACGCAGGGGACGAATGGAACGATTACGCTGACCGCCTTGCTGTCGAGGCCGGATTTCTCCAGTCCAATCGTTCAGGTTCTGAACCTCCCTCAGAGATAACTTTGCCATAGTAACTTGGAACATTAGTAACTTCTGAGCGTAATTTTGAGCTAGGAGCTTAAACTGAACTACGGTTTGGTGAGCTGAATAAGTGAGGTACAAATGCCATATCCGCAAGAAATACTTGACCTTGGAGAGAAAGTAAAGAATTGGGGTCGCTGGGGAGATGACGACGAGCGGGGGACCGTCAACTTTATTACAGATAAAGTTCTTTGCGAAGCGGCTCAGAGTATTCGAAGTGGGAAACGATTCTCTTTGGCTTTTCCGCTGCAACAGCAAGGTGGATTGCAACTCGGATCAATGCCAGGGCGTATCAATCCATTACGAACGATGATCCAACTTAATACTCCAGTTATTGGAGATCCATCACTTTTTTGTACCAGTGACGATGTCGTTACTATGGGGCTCCAGGCTGCAACACATTGGGATGGTTTATGCCATGCCAGCTGGCAAGGAAAAATTTACGGAGGTCGTGACGCAAATACGATCACCTATGACGGTGCATCAGTCTGCGGGATTGAAAAAATCAAAAGTCTCACAAGTAGAGGCGTCCTATTGGATATCGCCGGATTATTAGGAGTCGAAGAACTTCCTGGCGGGCATGCAATCACATATGAGGACTGCGTGAACGCGGAAGAACGTCAAGGCGTAAAGATTCGTAGTGGAGATATCCTGCTACTCCGAACTGGTATGATGGCTAAAGCTAAAAAAGGAGATGTGGTTTCTTACGGAAGTGGAACTGCAATTGAAGGATCGCCAATGCCTGGTTTCCCCGGAGTTGGTTTAGGCGCAGTTGAGTTCTTCTACGATCGTGAAGTAGCTGCTGTCGCTACAGATACAATCACATTTGAAGTTATGCCTTGGGACCCATCTGTTCCGGGAGCGATTCTTCCAATCCACTGTATTAATCTGGTAATGATGGGCCTCACTCAAGGTCAAAACTTTGACTTAGAAGAACTTGCATCTGATTGCGAGCAGGATGGCCAGTACGACTTTTTCCTAGAAGCTAGCCCTCAACCCTTTGTGGGAGGAATCGGCTCTCCAGTTAACCCAGTTGCTATCAAGTAACTAAAAGATGGTTTATACCATCTCCGCATGATCTGCCATCTTCAACATCTCCTTGTCGCCGGAAGAGTTCCCGTATGCCCATAATTCCACCGGCTCACCTTTAAGGTGGTTCTTTAGGAGCCGAGCTTTTTCAGGACCTCGCACATTCGCTCCTTGAATATCTCCAGTCATGTGACCTAGCGTCGAAGCTAATTCAACGGCGAAAGTATGATCAAATCCTAAAGCCGCAGCTGCAGGTCTTGCATAGCACCCTAAAGACCCAGTTACTAGAACAAGTTGATCACCTCTTTCTTTGTGGGATTTAATACGCCCAAGAGTTTCTTTCCGGTACAACCTCGGGAGTGTTTCGGCGTAAATTCTTCCTTCTTCCTCTAATCGCTCAACTGGAAAATCGGCGAATAGCGCTTTCAGGGTATTTTCTTTTAACGCGTTCCGGAGATTTCCTCTTTGTATCCCTCCCAGAGTCTTACATGTTCCTTTAGTAAGTTTCCAAAGTCCATATTGCTTAAGGAAGGGAAGGAGGGTATCTCTTGTCGTTATAGTGCCATCAAAGTCAAAAGCTGCCACGATGCGCTTCGTCATGACTTAAGTATGAAATTCTCAAGACGCTCTAAGGTCTGTTCCATTCGAGGTATATGCGTCGTAGGGTATCTAGCTATTTCGATCATCTTTGGCCAAATTGCCTCAGTCCAGTCAAAGGTTTCAGTTACTACTGTCCCCTCTGCTACGGCAGAGAGTTTATAGCGCCAACGGTGTTTGCCGAAGTGGGCCCAAGCGATAATGGTATTTTTTTCGTATTCGACGACTGTGTTCGTTATCCGGTACGGGATATTCCATGTTTTCATCTTGATCTGGAAAGTATCACCAAGGAAGAGTTCTTCTGGCCCACTAATCTTTCCCTTAACAGTCCCTGAGCCGTCTATCTCTGCATGGAGAAAGGGATTTGTCAACACATCAAAAATATCCTGGCACTTTGCGGGGATAAGTCTACTTACAGAAACATAACTTTCTGATCTATCTTTACTCCAAGTGCGGGTCCTCATGTGTTAAGAATACCGTTCAGAGCCACATCAATTGAAGGGTGCTTGAACTTGAAGTCGCCAGCAAGGGGAACCGATGGTATCGCTCGCGTACTCGTAAAGATCAGCTCGTCTGCAAGTTCTTTACCAGCAAGTAGCATGGGCCCGAACTTTGGCACTGAAATTACGGTAGGTCTTCCCAAAGCCGATCCTAATGCCGTAGTGAATTGGACGTTAGTAACAGGCTCAGGTGCGGTAAGGTTCACTGGACCTTGGATTCCTGCAGAAAGTAGCCATGAAATCAATCGAACTTCGTCTTCTAAAGTAATCCAGCTCCAATATTGGTTTCCGTTTCCTAGTTTTCCCCCTAGTCCAAATTTAAACAGAGGAAGTATTTTTTTTAACATCCCACTTTGTGGATCTAGGACAATTCCTGTGCGTAAATGGGCTACTCGAATACCAGCTTTTTCAGCTGGTTTCGTAGCTATTTCCCAATCGGCAGCAACCTCAGCAAGAAACCCATTACCTTTCGGCGATTTTTCGTTGACTTGTGTGCTCCCACAATCTCCATAGAACCCTGTAGCCGAACCACTTAAAAAAATTTCTGGTGGTGAATCCAGTTCAGCCAAAGTTTTAGATATTAACTCTGTTCCTTTGACTCTGCTCGAGAGAATCTTTGTTTTTTGATTCTGTGACCAACGCCGCTCTCCGATGCTTTCGCCAGCTAGATGGATCATCGCATCGATACCGTTTAAGCTTTCACTCTCTATTAGGCCTTCAGACGGGCTCCAATAAACGTCCGCAAGTTTTCTATTACGGGAGATGCAAATAATCTCATTCCCCAACTCTTTCAGGTATGCACTTACTGCCCTGCCTATTGTCCCTGTAGCACCTGTAATAGCAACGATCATTTGAATTCCTCCTAGTACCAAATGGTTGCACATCCTGCACAAAATCGTGTAACTAAAGGAAGCATTTAAGCCATTTTTAAAAACTTTCGCCTTAATCCCTGAATCATGCTAGAAAATGAAAGGAAATGTGAGGTTACATGGAAGAGTCACCACCAACGACAGTAATAGAAAGATTGAAGGGACTTGACCCAAAATACCTTGGCGGTGTTTTTGCCTTAGTGGTTTTATTGCTCTTTGTTTTTCAGAACACAGACGATACGCAAGTGGAATTTCTCTGGTTTGACATAACCATGCCCCTGTTTCTTCTACTTCTACTAACTTGTGTGCTTGTTTGGATAGTTGTTCTCTTGGTGCAGCGAGTGAATCGAAAACGAAGAAGTTCTTAACTCTTTGAGTTGGGTTAATCGAATTTTCTGGCAGACTAAAGTATGAGCGAAGAAGGTTCTACTGATACACCTGAATCTGATTTTGATGAGAGTCAGATAGCAGGATCTAAAAAACCCAAAGGCGCTGGTGCCGTTGTTCTTGGTGCAGCGATGATTGCCATAGGGGAAATTCTGGAACCAGAGAAGACAACAGTTGAGATTGTCCAGACGAATGACGACCCTGACCCAGATTTTCCATTCGATCTTGATTTTGGGGACTTGCCCCCATTGAATTAAATCTGCTTTGGTTTACTGCGTTTCGGCTATTCTGCGATTTTGTTTTCTACAAATCTAGTCTTCTGGAGAAGTCGCTTTGCCAACGGTTGTTGGGATCGATATTTTGCCGAATGGATTTCCATTCGTCTATCCTCGGGTACATTTTTGGAATGAGGTCTGGATTTAATCTTGCATCTTTGGCTAGGTAGATACGGCCTCCTACATTGACTATTTCTTGATCTAGAGCATCTAAGTAATCATGAATCTCTTGATGTTTCGCAGGGAAATCGACTGCAAGTGTCCAACCTTCCATTGGGAAGGACAACGGAGCTTGGTTTGATGGCCCTAGTTTTTTAAGTACCACGAGGAAGGCTAGAGCTTCTGCTTTATGTATTGAGTCAATAATGTCGAAAAGTACATGTTCCGAAACTTCAGGGACGGCTACTTGCCACTGGATAACTCCAGTTTTCCCGTATAGGCGGTTCCAGTTTCCGACTTTATCTAGAGGATGCATGAAGGCGGATAATTCGTTTTCCTTCAAGCTTTTCTCCTTATCTGCTAACAAGAACCTGAGGGAATTGTATTTTTTTACAGTGGACGGGCGAAGAAGCCCATCTGGCATGTAGCGCGGTAGAGCCAGAAGAGGTTTTGTCTCATAGGAGAATTGCGAGCCTTCAGCAAGTTTTTGGTGATTAGCTGTTTCTAAGATTCCACGTCCGAGATTATCCTTTGAAGCAAGGTCTAGCCAAGCGACACTGTAGTCGGCTTTGTCGATCTGAGATTTCATAGTCTCGAATAGTGCGGTGAAATTTTTGAAGCTTTTTCGATCCACTAGGACACTGCTGGATTGAATTCTTATTAATTGGATTGTTGCTTCGAGGATGACTCCGGTCAGCCCTAAGCCTCCTATCGTTGTCCAGAAGATTGAGCTTTCTTCAGTTTTACTGCAATGGATGGTATCTCCATCTGCAAGCATTAAAGTCATTGATTCCACATGGTCAGCAATAGATGACTTCCGGTAGTGATTTTTCCCATGTATGTCT
>PVBE010127776.1_pt1 | contig 10716 bp, 8 predicted proteins | sample 1631181 | NCBI WGS metagenome assembly PVBE01 (sample SAMN08397723, study PRJNA350692) | Marine metagenome, whole genome shotgun sequencing project. | isolation source: water | place: Pacific Ocean | collected 2012-04 | reverse complement strand
GAGATTCCAACACGTCGGCGGACGCTTCGGCAATATAGGACTGGATGGGCTGGACCCAGGGCCAGTACGGAGGGGCACCTTCTCGTTCGTAGCACCAGCCCCAAAGGATTCGAGCGCCCAACCCGCTGGCGCGGGAAGTTAACTCCTGTGCGATGCTTGTTTTGCCGATTCCAGGTTCGCCAGCAAGCATGACCAACTGGCCGTGACCAGCCATTGCTTCGTCAAGGGCAACGTTGAGCTCAGCCATTTCCCTATGGCGACCGACAAATTCCCTGTCTGAATGACCTGAGGTATTCAGGATTTGTCCCCTTCCACGCTGGATTAGGGCTTCAGGATGTTATGGGATATTCTACCTTTGGTTCCTGTCTGGCGCTGCAGCTAGCGTTCTTGGAACACAAGACAAAACTGGCACTTGGGCAGATCGACCGTCCAAGAGCCAGAAAGATACCGGTCGATTCGGCATTGCTGGGTCCTGTTTAAACCAGCAGGGGTTCAGTGTTTTTTTGGTAGACCTGGAAGCGGTGACGGGAGGTGTCTGCTATGAGGACACGGCCCAGGTGGTCTACGCGCACTGCGCAGGGGGTCCAGAGGACCTTTTCTGGTGTGAAGTCACGCACGCCGTTACGCTGGCGAATCATGTCTGGGTTGGACTTGATCTTGTCGACGCCTAGGCTGGAGAGCGCCGCATCGCCGGTGAACTCGGTGATGAACCGCCCTTCGGCAGTCAGCACTTGGACTCTGTTATTCAGCCAGTCGGCGATGTAGATGTCTCCGTCATTGTCGACACACACGCCGGAGGGGCGGTTGAACTGACCAACGGGGGCATCGACGTAGGCCATGCCGCCCTGTTCTTTGGCGAAGGTGCAATCACCGCCGGTGCCGGGTTGTCCGCCAGCCCCCGGTCGTCCAAAGGCAGCCAGCCATTTGCCGTCGCTGGTGAAGGACTGAACGCGGTCGTTCCGCCAGTCGGCTACGAACACGTTTCCTTCTTTGTCCAGACAGATTCCCCAAGGCATGTTTAGCTCGCCATCGGCTGAGCCCGCGCTGCCGAACTTGCCCAGGAACTTGCCGTCCAGGGTGAACTTCTGGATTCGGTTGTTGTTGCTGTCCACCAAGAACACGGTGCCGTCCGGGCTGATGGTGATACCGGACGGCCGGTCGATCTCACCGTCCCCTGATCCATGGGTGCCCCAGTGGTTCAGGTACTCGCCGTCCTTGTTGTAAACGGTGATGCGGTGAGTCCACTCATCGGTCACGTAGACGTTGGTATCTTTGTCCAAGGCGATGGACATGGGCCAGATGAACTGGCCGGGTTCCTCGCCGTATGAACCAAACTCGGTGATGTACTCTTCTTTGTCCTCGCCGATGCGGAACAGGTTTATGCGCGTGCCATCGGAGCGAGACTCAAAGGAACGGTTGACCACATAGACCAAGTCGTCGGGACCCAGCGCAAAGTCCATGGGGTTGCGGAATCCGGTTCCCTGGAACTCGGAGCGTCCAGCGGTGAAGCTGTAGGTGAACGTCCGGTCATTTATGCCGAGGAATACACTAGCCATAGCTAATCTCCTGCCCGATTACGGGCCGTCCTTCCTGAGATTCTTGTCTCGGGAAGAACCAGATTTCTAGATGAAGTTTAGCGCTTCGTAGTTACCGCCGACGATTGCCTTGGCGTCCAGGCCCATCCACCGGTCAAGCAGGGTGGTGTAGGGAGAGCGGAAGTCCACGTTGTGCTGCAGGTTCCCGCCGTCTTCCAACTTCCCTTCTTCCAGGGACGGGTATTCGCCGTAGATGCCACCCTTGATGTGGTCGCCAATGGCGAAGGCCACCCCGCCGGTGCCGTGGTCGGTGCCGGAGCCGTTGTCCATGGCCCGCCGTCCAAACTCCGAGTAGAAGAACAGGGTGAGGTTGTCACTCTTGCCCAACTGCCTGATGTCGGTCATGAACGCGTCGATATTGACCGCCACGTCCTGCAGGAGGTTGGCGTGTCCCACCGACTGGTTGGCGTGGGTGTCGAAGATGTTGTACGGAGCCGTGGTGAACATCACCTTGGTGCCGAAGTCGGCGTTGTGCACCTGGGCCATGTCGCGGAGATAACCGCCCATGGCGGTGCTGGCGTACTCGACCTCGGACTTGTACAGGCCGGGGGCGGTGCTCAGGATGTCGGCCCCTTGCAGGGCTTCGATTCCAGTACGGCGAATGTAATCGTCCACTGCGCCCTGGCCGATGGCCGGAGCGTACATGCGGCCAAAAAGGTCCAGAGCTTCAGCTCGTTGGTCCGTAACCCCCATGTCGGTGAGTAGACCGTAGGTGCTCAGGTCTCCGACAGAGGCGACGGCCACACCCTCTTTGGCCAGTGACCTGGGCAGGCCGCGGCCGAAGTTCACCCCGGTGAGGACGTTCTCGCCCTTGGGGTCCACATCATGGATGACGCTGCCCAGCCAGCCGGTGAGTCCCAATTCGTCGGGCTCGCAGGTGGCCCAGATGTCCATGGAGCGGAAGTGGGAGAGGCTGCCGTTGGGGTAGCCGACGCCCACGATGATGGCCAGGTGGCCTTCATCCCAATACTTCTTCAGTGGGGCCAGGGCCGGGTGGAAACCCAGCTGGTCATTGATGGGGATGATCGACTCTGCGGCGATGCCGAGAGAGGGGCGATAGTCCCGGTACTTGAGGTCGTTGTAAGGGATGACCGTATTCAGTCCGTCGTTCCCGCCGGACAGGGACATCACTGCCAATACCGGATCTTTTACTGTTGATACCATCTCTAATCCTCCGCCTACGACCGTTCGGTCGTCTTAATCAGTGTTTCTTGGGTAATCGGGTCGTTTCAGTTGTGATTTAACCGAACTGAAACTCCGAGGTTGTTGCAATCATTTGCAGGGTCTCACCGGCCCGCCGGGAGAACTCGCTTTGTTCGGACTCGGTGCCGTGTTTCAGAGCGCCACCGGCGTCCAGGTGGTCTTTCAATTGGGTGCGGGTCTCTTCGGCCAGAGCCATTGGGCCAACCAGGTCCAGGCAGCCGTCCAGGAATTGTTCCGAGCTTGGTACATCGTCCAAGGCCATGAGCCGGTCGATGATCGACCGAACGCCAGGAAGTTCGGTGTTGCCCAGCATGGAAGATGCAAAGTTGATGCGGTCGATGAGGCTGCCGCTGTTGATCCACTCGCGGCCCATGTGCCAGCCCTCGACCGTGGGCGGGTTCATCAAGTCCAGGCCCATGTACTTGGGCTCCATGGCCACAAAGAACAGGCCGGGCTTGGGTTCAAGGTGGTCGCCCACCATACGCATGGTGCCGATAACCACGTCAGCGGGGCTTTTTACCTTGGCAAACCGGACGGCCTCATCCTTGAAGAAGTCCGAGTTGAAAAGGACGGTCAACATTGCCGTGATCTCGTATCCCGAGTCGAAGTACGCCTTCTCCAGGGTCTTGATAGCATCCATGTCCCGGGGAGGACTCAACGTCCAGGCTGGGACTGGCGGCTCGTCGGCGACGAAGAAGTCGTAGAGCTTGCGGGATACGAACCTGGCGGTGGCCGGTTGCTTGCAGATGATGTCGACTATGTCGCCGCCATCCCAATTACCGGTCTCTCCCAAGAAGGTCTTCTCGCCGTAGTCATGGTCGGCCGGGTCGAACCGGAACTCGAAGGGTGTTCGACCGTAGGGAAAGACCGGGATCGTCGGTGCCAGGTTCCAGCCGGTGAAGGCCCGGGCGCAAGCTTTGACGTCGTCCTCGGTGTAGTTGGACTCGCCGTCCATACCCACACCGATGGAAAATAACTCCAAGAGCTCCCGGCCGTAGTTCTCATTGACCGCGGTCTTGTGACTCTCGATGTTGTCCAGGTAATAGAGCATCGCCGGGTCGGTGGAGAGCATCATGAGCATGTCCTTGAAGTTGCCCATGCCCATGTCCCGGAACTTGTCGATCTGTATTGCGGTGGTCCGTGCGTTGTCCACCTTGTTGTCGCCAGCGCAGAGGATGGTGTGCCAGAAGAGCGCCATCTTCTCCTTGAGCTGGTATTTGTTGTTGATCATCCGGTAGACCCATTCGGTCTGACCGGTCTCAATGGCGGCCTTGTCGAAGTAGGAAGGGTAGGCCCGGTACATCAGGTCTTCGTCGATCCCAGGATCATCCCCCGGGTTCAGGAGTTCTGCTACTACGTTGTCGTAACCCTGGACTACCCTGGTTTCAATCTCATCTCGGCTCGCGCCATAGCCGGCGCGGCGCAGAAGGTGGGCCATCAAAGCTATATCTTGGTCAGGCATTCCTTCCTCCTTCTCTCCATGGGTTGTTATACGTTGGGTGTGAGTGTTTGTGACTGTGTTAGTCGGGGAATATGACGACATTTAATAATTTGGGCTAAGGGATGTCAACACTAAATGTCAGGCCAGCTGGGCCTGGAAAAGGTACTCCAGCAGCTGAGTATGTGGATTATACCGAAAAACAGCAGCAGGCAGGCGTGCCGTAATAAGTTCTAGTTCCGGATCAACAGCCCTGGTTGGCAATGGCGGCAATAACTGGTGATGCGTTGATTGGCGTTCAACTGGGTGATGTTGCCGCCGCATTTTGGACAGGCTTCTCCTCCCTTGTTGTGCACCAGCAAAAAATCCCGCACCTTCTTGTGTATGTCACTGCCCATCCGGCCTCTGAGAACCTCTGTAGCTTCTTCCAACACCTGGCTGCATTGGGTGTGAAGTGTCTCCAGTTCCGCCGGTTTAAGGGCGCGGCATTTCTTGAAGGGTGAGATTCCGGCTGCGAAGAGAATCTCATCGGAGTAGGCATTGCCGATGCCGGAGATGAACGCCCCTCGCGTCAGCACGCCTTTGATCTCGCCGTTGAATTTCTTCAGCCGTGCCTCAAGTTCTTGGAGAGTGATTCCCGAGGTAGCGTCGGGGCCCATGCCGGTGTACTGTGGGACCAGTTCGTCTTGGGCGTCGCCTACGTCTTCACCGTTATTGATGTAGTAGACCTTGCCCATCTGGCGGTCGTCCAGGTAACGCAGGTCCATCTCACCCTCAAGCTTCAGGTTTGTGCAGGTCTTCTTGAGGACACGGACGCTGCTGGCACAGTGTTGCAACGCCCCGGTCAGCATGGGATTGATCACCAAGCTCCGCCCGCCAGAGAACCGCAGTGTTAGGAATTTGCCGGTGCGCTTGGTGTCTAACAACGTGCGGCCGGGCAGATCTGACGCCACGTTTTCCGCTAAAGACCGCACCACCGTCGGCCGCAGCACCTTACAGGACGCTATCTTGGCGTCCTTTAATTCGGCGTTTAGGTAGTCTTTGACTACTTCTAAGTCGGGCACTTCTGGCATGGGGTTAATATACCTCAAAGTGGCCTGTGTGGAATAATGGGCGCATGTTGATAGGTGTGGTTTCAGATACCCATGGGTACTGCGACCCGCGTGTGCCGCCTCTGCTTGAAGGGGTGGAACACATCCTCCATGCCGGAGACATAGGCACGGGCCAGATCATTGAGCAGCTTTCGGACATAGCCCCAGTGACGGCGGTGCGTGGGAACAATGACCGCGAGGGACCGGAGTCGGAATATCCGGAGATAGAGACCCTCAATCTGGGCGGCTGCCATATCTACCTGACGCACATCGTGAAGGTTCCGAAAGAGGGCGATGAGGCCGGGCTTGCTGTTTACCGAGAGCAAGGGGCCGACGCCGTGGTGTATGGGCATAGCCATTACGCCTTCCACGAGGAACGGTCTGGCCTGACCTTTTTCAACCCGGGTGCGGCGGGTAAGCGACGTTTCAAGGTTGTGCCGAGTATCGGGTTGCTGGATTTGGAGCCAGGGCGGGTTGAAGGGCGGATTCTGGTTCTATGAACCCGGAATCCCCAGATAAGTTCCCCCATCCTAACCTTCCCCCGCTGGGGGGGAAGGGATTTTGGTTTGGGTTCTGCCACTTAGGCCTGTGGCCAAGAGTGCGAGACCCTCAGTACTGTGTCTTCAGGTTTTGCCTAAAACGTCACTGGTTTCGCGGGCCCATCCTGATTGCCTGAGCACCCAACTGGGGCCATGCGGCGGGGGCAGCTGATTTTTCCAGGCGTTCTTCCAGCGGGAGGTTTTCATCCCAATGATAGCCAATGAACCTTTGGCCGTTGATGCCGTCTGATTCGTCCGAAGAGAGCCAGACCACCGGGGCCATCATCACATCCGGGTTGATCATGGCTTCCCGTTGGTAATCCGTATCGTCGGGAATCAGATCGGTGCTGGCCATGCCTCCCGGTACGAGCACGTTGACGGTGACACCAGTGCCCTCCAGTTCCCTGGATGCCATGGCGATCAACGCCTCATGGGAAGCTTTGGACGGACCGTAGGGCGCAGCACCAGCGCGGTACATGGTGTTCATGCTGGTGGTGACACCGATGATGCGGCCCCAGCCCTGGGCCAGCATGTAGGGCACAACGGTCCGGGTCATATAGAAGGGGCCGTTACTGTTTACCGCCACCACCCGGTCCCATTCCTCGGCGGAAATCTCCCAGAACTTGTTTTCAGTCTCGCCGCCCAACAGCATCTTTGGAGGGGCGACTCCGGCGTTGTTGACCAGTATATGCAGTCCACCCAGCTCCTCGATAGTGCGCTCGATGGAACGTTCTGCTTCGCCGATGGAGGTGACGTCTACGACCTGGGTCATGACACAATCGTCGCCTCCAATCTCGCGCATGTAATTGGAAGTCTCATCCAGCCACTGCTGGTTGATGTCCATCATCGACACCCTAGCTCCGGCCTTGACCAGAGCCTCAGTCATCGCCCGCCCCAACCCACGGGGACTGGCAGCCCCGGTAACAATAGCAATCTTCCCGTCAAGAACTTTCTTCTGCACTATATCTCTCCAAAATAAGTCATACCCGAGGAACCGCGCCAGCGTATTCGCCCCCCGCGGCTGAGCGGGGCTGAGCGTTTATTGGGCTAGGTAGCCGCCGTCTATGACCAACTCGGTGCCGGTCACGAACGATGACTCGTCTGAAGCCAGGTATAGCACACCGTAGGCGATGTCGTCTGGCTTGCCTGTGCGTCCAATGGGAATACGGGCCAAGGACGCTGCTTCAGCGTCGGGGTCACCCTGCCGGAAAGAAGTCATCGGGGTATCGATAGGGCCTGGGTGCACGGAATTCGCTCGGATGCCTTCAGAGGCGTATTGGATGGCCGTGGACTTGGTGAAGAGACGCACCGCGCCCTTTGAGGCGTTGTAAACAGCCGAGATATAAGACTGGCCAGCAATGCCGGAGATAGACGATATATTGACGATGGATCCACCATCGGCCTTTCGCAACTCCGGAATCGCGGCTTTGGTTCCGAGAAACACGCCCTTGGAGTTGATGTCCATCACCCGGTCCCATTCGTCCATGCTGATGTCTTCCAGACCCACGAGGGAGACCACTCCCGCGTTGTTGACCAGGATGTCCAGCTTGCCGAACTTCTCTGTAGTCTCGGCGATGGCGGAGTTCCAGTTGTCTTCGCTAGTGACGTCCAGATGCACATAGAGACAATCACCGCCCAGGTCATGGATGGCCGCTTCGGTTCGGCGGCCTTCCTCGTCCAACACGTCGCCAATGACAACCTTGGCGCCCTCTTTGGCAAAGAGCATGGCCTCCGCAGCGCCCATGCCGCGGGCTCCGCCGCTTATGAAAGCGACCTTATTCTCAAGACGCATGACGACCCCCTTTGATTAGCTCCGATGAATCCTATTAGGAAGCTGGATGGCTGGTGCGATTCTAACGGTTAGACAGGGTTAGTCAATGGCCTTAAGGGGTTTTGGAGATAGAGGGTTAAACGATTAAACAGGAGTCTACTGGCTGGTTTCCGTTGACCGGGCCAGTGAGTGTGCCGCCGCAGGAGTTGGTGATGGTACCGGCGTTGACCAAAGTGCGGTTGTTCGCGATCTCACCGGAGTTGTTGATGATGCTGTTAGAAAGGTTGTTAACTGAGCCGGTGATGGTCAAAGTGCCTCCGGTGCGGTTGTTCAACTCTCCCGACAGGTTCTGGTAGGCGCCGAAATGGAACACTTCCACGATCCCAGAATTCTCGATCGAACCACCGTTATCGAGCAGGCTTTCAAACACGTTGATACGGCCCGAGTTGGTGATCTTTGACCCAGACTTGGCTGAAAATACCCCCACGCCACCCTGGTTCAAGGTCCCGGAATTGACCAGTGTGCCACCGGAGCCGATTACGACGTTCCCTCCGCCGCTGGTGGTATTGAACACACCGGCGTTGGTGAATGAACCACTATTGGTCAGCGTTGCTGCGTTACGGAGAACGAAATTGGAGGCGGCGTCGTTGACCACGGTCCCGTGGTTGGTGAACCCGGCACCGGCCCCATTGGTGATCAGACCGCCGACATTGTTGATGGTGCCGGAAGACTTGTTAACCAGAGACGTGCCGTCATTGATCAATTCACCATCCGTTATGTTCAGGGTTCCCTTGTTGATGATCAGCCGGTGTTCTGGTTCTGGATTCTTCCACCATTGAGGTTGACGGTGCCGTCGATCCAGATGGAACCACCAGGAGACTGGTCTGCTATACGCAGGGCAACGTCCGGTCCGATATTCAGCGTCTGCCCATCTGAGACCGTCAAAAGCCCTCGGGAGTTGATATCAAAGGACTCGTCAAGATTTACGGTGGTGAGTGCACCGTCAGTGTCTCTGATCAAGACGGCATCGTTGGAATTCGGAACGATATCCGCATCCCAGTTCTCAGCGTCTGACCAGTTGTTGGTGACCCCGCCGCTGTCCCAGAAACACGCGTCCTGGATCACCGAAGCTCCGGTGACGCCGCTCGCAGACACGGCACCCCGGCAGGCGTTGTGGGCTTTACCTTTGTTGTTGAAGGCCGTTGGGGCATCATGCTGAAGCCTGGAGTAATTCGACACGAATACCGTGCCATGGTTGATCAACAGCCCGCCCTGCTCCTTGATGGTCAGGCTTATGCCCGGGAACCGACCGCGTCCAACGGTCAAGGTATCTCCGGCGCTGACGCTCAGAGTTTGAGACTCGACCACAAGATAGATGTCTACGGTCACCTTGGCAGGCTTGCCACCTTCGCCGTTTATCAAGATGGGGTGATTTGCAGCGGGAGTAAGGCCGTTGACCCAATTGGCCGGATTGGACCAATCGTCATTGCCACCGGCGCCGCTCCAGATGCAGGGCGCTAATTCGACGCTGCTCAAAATCCCGGAGTCGTTGACCGTTCCGCCGCAGGCGTTGGCAATCACACCCGTGTTGGTGCCAATCTTCGTATTGTTGAATACCCCGCCCACATGGTTCACAAAGCTGGATGTCTTTCCAGAGGTGAGAATCGTGCCTTCGTTGTTGAACGTGCCGTTATTGACCGTCGACCCATCGTTCCGGATTTCGCCCTTGACATCGACGGTCCCAAAATTGGTGAAGGTTGCCCCTTCGGTGATACTTAGAACAGAGTTGACGCCGCCAATGCTGAGCGTTCCCGTGGTCAGCGTGAAATCAGAAGTGAGGATTGGCGAATGGACCTCATCCGGGTTGCCTTCGATGACGATCGGTTCACTACCGGTAGGAACGCCAAAGGGACTCCAATTGACGTCTTGGCTCCAGCTACCGTTGGTGCCTCCGATCCAGGTCTTTGTCTTCTGTGCTGCCGTTTGGATGGGCTGAATCGTTGGCGTGGGAGTGGGACTTGGCGTCGAGGTCGGCGTAGGGGCTGGTGTTGGGTCAGGTGTGAGAGAGGGCGTTGGAGCCGGGGTTGCGGTTGGGGTCTGTGCCGATAACGAAGCCGTCTGTTCCGGGCTGGAACCCCAGGTGTAATCTACGCTGACAATACCTTCTTGGTAGCCAAAAACCTTCATCAAGAATGGATTTTGGGTGGTGCCGGAGATGTGGATGGACTCGTCTCCCCTATTTCCGTTGGAGCCGTCCCATCCGGTCCAGTCGATTATCACTCCGCCGTAAAACCCGGTGACCGGAGAATGGCTGTAGATCAGAGCTGGCTTGCCGCCCACTTGCCAGCCAACCACAAAGGTGTCGCCGTCCCAGAGTTCTATGTCCAGATCTTTGGCTGCAACCAGGTCGATCTGAAGATTGTCCACACCTGCCGGAATGGTGCCGATGGTGACTCTCCCGTTTTGGGGCACGGCTTTGTAGAACTGTCCCGCACCGCTGGTCGCATGGACAAGTACGTAGGTACCCTCCCAGGAATAATCCACCTTGACCGAGCCGCCCTCATAGCCAAAAGCTTTCATTACAAAGGTGTTCTTTGTTGTGCCGGAGATGGTGATGGCTTCGTTTCCCAGGTTGCCGTCTATGCCATTCCAACCGCTCCAGGTGATGGCTACGTCGTTGTAATCACCGGTGGTCTCTCCCTCACCATGAATCTGAGCCCGGCCGCCGTTAGCTTCCCAGCCGACCACGAAGACATCGCCATCCCAGAGTTCGATATCCAGGTCTGCCACGGCTGTGAGGTTGATGGAAAGGTCTGTGATCCCAACAGGGATCTTGCCGATGAGCGTGTGCTCACCCTCTGGCACATACTTGGCAAGCTGCGGGCTTTCAACTGGGTGGTGACGCAGGGATAGAGGAAGAAGGGGATTTCTGGAGTTGTTACGCTGGTCGGGGTGGGGAGAATCGAACTCCCGACCTCCTGCTCCCAAAGCAGAATATAGCATGACTAGCAGACCTAATCCATGGCAGTCCATATTCCGTGGGTGTTCGTGAGTGACCATACCAGTTCGTGGGGAAGTG
>PVBE012140025.1_pt1 | contig 10717 bp, 5 predicted proteins | sample 1631181 | NCBI WGS metagenome assembly PVBE01 (sample SAMN08397723, study PRJNA350692) | Marine metagenome, whole genome shotgun sequencing project. | isolation source: water | place: Pacific Ocean | collected 2012-04 | reverse complement strand
CCTACCAACAAGCTAATCGGACGCAGACCCATCTCAAAGTGCGAGCCGAAGCCCACTTTAACAACTGTATCCCGAAGGATCCGCTGCATTATGCGGTATTAGCACCGGTTTCCCGATGTTATCCCAATCTCTAGGGCAGGTTGCCTACGCGTTACTCACCCGTTCGCCAGTTTAATAGTTTCCCGAAGGAAACGTTCTCCTTGACTTGCATGTATAAAGCACGCCGCCAGCGTTCGTCCTGAGCCAGGATCAAACTCTCCATTGTATGAAATAAAGATATTTGTCGTTCTGGCCGGAATCGACGTTAAGACTCGTCGCATACCAAATTTTCAAATAACGTGCTGCGAACAGCCGGCAATATTACCTCTTGGCAAGAACCGATGCAATACATATTGAATGAAAAGGATAAACTAAATTTATCTTCTGATGATGAGAGGAGGTTCAGGGAAGTCCAGGAACCTTTCTGAGGGTGTATTTGAGACCCTATCACTTACATAGTATTCTACTAATTTTTTATTCTTTTTATCCGTGTCATTGAATGATTTAAGAGAACTTGAGATAAATACACCAGTACCTATGATCAAAGGAGGAATTAAATACCTGATAGACGCATGCGATAAGGAAAGATGAGCGGGGACCTTATCCTTCTTTTTGAGTTGATGATTTATATCCATGTCCTTATATAATGGAATTGAGGAGGACTCATTGTCAATCACTCTATTTTTTCCCACAAGTTGTTCTACCTTTGCCCAATTACCAATGAGCATCATAAGACCAACACTTGATAGAATGCCCTGCCCCTTATTCCACTCCTTCAATAGAAATTGTCCCCCTCCAGGAAATAAAGCACTCGATAAGAAAACAAGATATTTATTATGTCTGGGAACCAAGCTTACGTTTTCAATTGTTTGATAGATAGGTGTCATCAATTCATCATAGTGAGGATGGCCAAAGGCCTTTTGCGCAGATATAAATGATGTTCTGGCCTCCTTCCAGTCCAATCTCTTTATATGTGCATACCCCCTAAAGGTCAAAAGATAAGGATCCTCTGTATTTTGAGTATCCTTCAATAGTTTGTCTAGATCGTCTGAAATAAGACTGGTATAATGGTTGCGATATTGGGCAGCCTTGTATGTGACAGACCCTCTATCATCTGCCTTGATCACTTTTTGGTAATATTTATGAGCGAGCTCAAAATTGCCCATTTCTTCATAGCACCTGGCTATGTAATAGTTCACGGCCGGAATCACGGGGTCATCAGGAAACTTATATAGTAATTGAAATGATGAGAGCAGACACCTCTCGTAGTGCCCCTCTTTGAAAAGAAAATCACAGAATGAGATCATCTCTTCTTTTTGAAAGGACGTATAGCCAGTCCATTCCTCTTGCACATCCTCTACAGAACGATAAATATCCTTTTGAGATAGCACAATACCAAACAGAAAGACAACATTAATCCATTTTCTAAGATTCCGCATAAAAAAATTCCCCTATCCAGAGATAGGGGAATTTAGTTAAAAGTTATGATTTGTAAATAGTTTTAGCGAATTAATAGCATTTTCTTTCTAGAAATAAAAGAAGGGCTTCTAAGCTCGTAAAAATAGATACCTGAGGCAACAGGGTTTCCAATCTCGTCTGTTGCATTCCATTCCATTGTGTATCTACCTGGATTCATTACACCATTTACCAATGTACTGACATTTTGGCCCAATATATTGTACACATTCAGCATGACATTCTCTCCACCTTGAGGTATGTCAAAAGAGATCTGAGTTGAAGGGTTAAATGGATTTGGATAATTTTGATGTAAGGCGAATTGATCAGGAATTGTTCCATCCTCATCAATTCCAACTGCAGTAGTGGAAACGGCGATGGGATTTTCCGCATCAGGATATCCACAGACAACATTCAGCAACTCTGGATCCATAGATGTACCTGGTAAATTGGCCAAACTAAGATAAAATGTAACTTGATCGGGGAGAGACTCACCCTCTACTAGATCATAGGTCACATGAATCAAATCACCTTCAGTTCCATCTCCCGCTGTACGCGCACGTGATGTACTATAGGCCAGTATCTTTAGGTGATCTTCAAGGTAATTACCCAAGAGAGTCATTGTTCGAGGATTACCCTCCTCATCAGTGACATTGTCTAATTTGTCACCTTTATCGACACCACCATATTCCAAGACGGAACTATCATGGTAAATATCCAACTCTATTCCACGTATAGGCTCATTATCTACTAATCTAATAGTGAATGTGACCTCATTCCCATCAACAGATGCACCATCTACAAATCCAAGACATCCACATAGACCTGTGTTGATCTCTTGGCCATAGGTTTCATTGGGACTCCCGTCTGGCAACATTGTTCTCGTATCAACATGGACCGCAGAATCAGCAGGGCAATCAAGATCTGCCCACGCTCCTGACATCATAATGCCAACGCATATTATAGTGATATATATCTTTCTCATTTGAGTCTCCCTTTAGGGTTGGAGATTAACTTACAAAAATAAATACTAATTTTGCAATGTACTTTCATCATTTTATTAAGATCATTTTTTGGGTATTTATCTCTGCACCAGACCTGACCTGAATGAAATAGACCCCGGTCGACATGCCATGTCCAGATGCATCCATGCCATTCCACCTCACAGAATATCTTCCTGCATCAAGATACTCATTGACCAGGTCATTCACCAGTCGACCTGTCGCGTCAAACACACTGACAACAAGGTCATTGGCCTCAACGGTCTCAATGTCGATCTTGGTCGAGGGATTGAATGGATTGGGATAGTTTGAGCTGACACGGAATTCAACAGGAGTTAGTTCGTCATCAGCATCATTGCTGACCAATGTCATGCCCAATGAACCTGTACGCTCTAGGTTACCGCGATGCAATCTCCATGACAGCCTGTCGCCCTTTTCTGTCTTGATGTCAATGACCCTTAGACCGTTCGTAGTGCCAAAGGCAATCTCAAAGTCACCATCACCGTCCACGTCTCCGATGGCAGGCGAAGACTCGATGTTACCACCAAGGCTTGTTGGAAAATGATCGAACAGGGAGGCATCATGATGAAAGACATAGGCCGTCCCAGACTTCATGGCCGTTACCACCTCCAGATCACCATCATTGTCAAGGTCCGCGGTCACAGGCTCTGTCAAAGAATTATACTCCATGTCCACTGGCCATCCTTCCAGTTCCGCACCATCGATCGGGTTCCATACATGGATCATATCATCATATCCTGTAAACAAGAGCTCTTGGCTCCCGTCATCGTTAAGATCAGCAACTGAGATACCACCTCTGATGTCATCACCGACATCATAGGATGCCATCTCAGTACCATCATGGTGGAGCACATGCAATAGCCCGCTATCATTACCAGCTACGATCTCCAGGTCGCCATCACCATCCAGGTCGACCAAGGTTGCTGGAGCATTAAAACGTTGGGTTGATTCAAATGGAAAACCAGACTTCACATATCCATCGTGGCCGATCGCGTAGATATTGTCATCCCAGGTACAGACAACGATCTCTGGATAACCATCACCCTCAAGGTCACCGGCTGCGGCTCCGGCCATCATCTTCTCATCGAGATCGACCGGAAAACCATATACGCTAAATCCATCATGGTGAATGGCATGGACCTCGCCGATGGAGTTGTCACCATTGTAGGATGTGAACACCACCTCGTAGTCACCATCCTGGTCAAGGTCTACCACGGCAGGGGATCCATTTATACTGCCAGATTGCCCATAGGCCGCCAGCTGAATGCCATAGGCATTCAAAATATATAGACTACCATCATTGGAACCGAATATGATCTCTTCGCTACCATTGTTGTCCAGATCAGCCACCGCTGGACTGGAACGAACATCTCCATTGGTATTGAATGGGAAACCATACATGGGATAGCCCGCTATCATATAACCATATACCCGTCCATTGTCACTCCCAAAGAAGATATCATTCGTATTGTTGCCGTCAAGGTCCGCTATGATCGGCGAGGACTTGATGGGCATCCCATCGATGGGAAATCCGCTCTGGTCCAGACTGATGGAGATCTCAATGGGGACATCGATCTCGTAGGGATTCTCATCATCACTGGTAGTGATATTTATATTACACTGGATATTGCCTAATGCAATATCAGGTAAAGCATATAATTCAAACCAATCCAATAGTGTGAAGGACACCTCGCCCGGTTCTATGGCGTTCTCAAACTGAATAATACTATCTAATATGGCCAATCTATCATCTTCTGTGGAGATCACCAATCGCACACTGTCTGCATTGGCTCCCCATGCATTCCCTACGTTGGCACGGACACGAATTTGGTCACCTGGGTTAAAAACCCCATCTCCATCTGTATCGTTTTGAAAGGTTAGCTCATCTAAATACAGATCAGGCATAAGAAAACTATTCTCAAGATAACCAGGATGATAATTCTCAATGATGTAGTGCATCCAATCCTGTTGACCATCGCTGAACTCATCTTGGCAAGAGCTACTAGTATAGGTCATATAATTGTGAATGGGGTCATTGCCATCTTGGTCCGGGCAACTATCCAGACTCTCACTACATTGCCAAAGATAATCTTCGTGGTGTCTTGGCGTGTCAGTTATGCCGTCTCCATCAACACTGCAGGACGAAGAAAAAGTATGAGGCAGGCCCATGTGGTGTCCAACTTCATGGGTATTGACATCATTGCCCCATGCAAGTTCACGATAATCAAGGTTCACACTTTGTCTATAATCACTAGGACCAAACCCATTGCCTAGGTATGAAAAGCCAGCGACGCCATCAGCATATAGATTTGCAGTGTAGATATTCAAGTAATGATATGGATCCACATGGAGTTCTAAACAACCTTCGAATACGTCATCATACCAGTTATTGAACCATTGATTATTTTCAGTTCTATCAATACTATCAACTGTAAAACTAACAAAGTATGGTGCGAATGTCTGATTCAGATATTCGATATTAGTGTATATGGCCTCATCACCATAATTACCGACTCCGTTATTTGTATGAATAACATGCCAAGCGACCAGTACATGTACAGGCTCAGGATCATCTCGGTCTTGATCTAACAACCACTGCTCGACAGCAAGTTTGATATTTCTTATTTGTTCTTGAGGCATTGGCGGTGTACCGCACAATTCTCTTTGATCCTGACCAAAGGTCAGGCTAATAACACAAATTAATAATATGATCTTCTTCATGATTTTTTATTATGTTGTTAGGTTACTTGATAAAGGCCATTTTTCTTGTTGAAGAGAAGATAGGTTTAGCATCCTTACCTTTAACCTCCATGGAATAAAAATACATTCCAGAGGTAAGGCCCTTGGCATCAAGGACATAGGTATGGTGACCGCTTTCCATATATGTGCCCACTAGATCTTTGACCTTGCGTCCGACTATGTCATAAAGTGATATATTGACATAACCACCAGACACAAGCGAGAAATCTATTGTCGTAATGGGATTGAATGGATTAGGGTAGTTCTGTTTTAGTTCAAAATGCTCAGGAACACTTGCCTCAGAATCATTGCCTGCAAGAGCATTCGCTGAGTCCACTTCAGCCCGAATCATCATAGCACCCTCAAAATAATTTCCAAAGGGTTCAAATCCTGTACCAATACCAACATCGATAAAACTATTTGTTGAGGGACTGTCAGAGTCCACTCCAACAGGTGGTGTCTGATCGGTCTCCAACCAACCTACATAGAAACTCCCTTCTTCTATGACAACGCCATAACTGGCCAAGGGTACGGGCGTCCAATATCCTCCTGCAAAGGTAGTTGGCAAGTTCTCCACTAGCATGGTTCCGGGTGAGCCACCCTCTCCATCATCATCCCAGACGTTCACAAATCCAACGCCAGATGATGTACCTACACAGTAAAAACTTGTTCTATAGAGACTAACAGGATAATTGTTCGGTGTGAATTTTACACAAAGAGGGTTCATATTCCCCGCATTGATACTGGTCTCATCTGTACCATCATCATACGCGATCTCGTAGATGGTCTGAGCCTCTGGCATCGCACATGCCGGTCCTGCAGGATTTCCCTCATCCTCACCGTAGACAGCCGTGACCTCATAGCAATATTCATTTCCGTTTTGAACTGTGTTGTCCTCATACTGATTATTCTCAAGGTTGGAGCCGTTGAACATGATATTAAAGTCATCTCCATTGACCGATCGATAGACATTGAACAAAGGGGTTCCCCCACCTTCGGTCGTCACATTTGCAGTAATACCGAATTCGCCATCAGTAAGGCCATACTCTAGCGCAACCTCTGTCCACGGTTGCCAGCCGCCTAGATTGGCCCAGGAGTGCTGCCCTGGAAAATTATCTGAATCTATTCCAACACCAACAGTTGTACTTATCTCAACTGCTAGTAGAAAGTCACCGTTGAAGGCCCAATCAAGATCGAGATCGTTCCACTGATCCTCTTGCAGCGTGATCTGGGTGCTATAGGTCGCCTCATCTTGAGGCACTCCTGCTTGAACAGGAAAACCATAGAGAGTCGTATACCCACTAAACCCTGGGAATCCCCAAATAGAACAAGAATTTGCAGAGACCTGGTCTACACCATATGGCATATCAAAATACTCACCCATCAATGAGGTCCCAGATGACATCATGATCGCATCTTCAAAAGTACCATCAACATATGAAATATCCTCATTGTCATAGCTGCCACCAGCAGGCATTTCCCAGGCTAGAACGACCTGATTATCAAGGCCATATGCTTGCAGATCTTCAACAAGTGGCACATCATTATATGTAATGCTCCACATATGAACATCATCAATAAAAAGACCACTGGCATTCCCACCATCATCATCCTCGTCCATTCGACCAGTGAATCTTACTCGTATGTCATCTCCAGCATACTCAGATATGTCTAGTTGTGCATTACCATTGAAAGGTGCTCCTGGGGGATATTCTTCCCAGTCTTGAGTACCAGGTCTTGCGAAATCACCGTAATCATAGAAATATTGTTCCCAGGCGAACTCAAGACCATTCATCGGTGTCATACTGGTCTGATCATCTGCATTGTCAAGAAACACCACGTCACCGTCACCGTCTGTTACTGTTATGTCATCGATTCTAAATCCCGTCAATGAATTATCATCAGGGGTTGAATATGCAGGATCTGATCCAAATGCGAACTGGATCAAGACATCTTCTCCTTCATATGCACTGAGGTCAAAATTAACCTCATGCCAACTGGCCTGTCCTCCCCAGCCTGCGGCCACTTGCTCTAAAGATCCACCACAGTCATATTCCTCATCATTATATATCCAACCATATCCATAATAAAAATCATATGGGTCGTCCCCATTGAGTATGTTCCAAGTGGCGCCGCCATCGATAGAGATACGTACATTGGCCGCGTCCCAGCCATCCGCACATGTACCTCCGACCGTTGCACCGGCATACTCCTCAATACCCCACTTCATCATAGCTGATAGATTACCATCAGCTGGAACTGTGATGGCTGGCGATTGCAATACCTGGACCCATGCATCCAAGTACCCGCCAACTCCAGGATCTCCACACCACCAGTTCTGACCATCATAAGAATCAGAGGAGGATTGGTTGAAATGAACTGGAACGTCACTTACATTGGCAATGTCAACCCAGTAATAATCATCAAGGTAATTGTCGCCGTCTCCATCATAATCAGGTAGGTCCACCCATAATGCAAAATTAAATTTTAAGATCTCATTCTCCGAGGTGAGATCTGGTACACTGACTGTAGGTGAAAGAAGGCTAGATATCATACCATAGTTATCATCATCCATATGAAAACTATGTGTTGGACTGTAGCTTGTTTCTTCCGTTAACTCCCAGCCATCTTCTACCGTCCATTCAGAAAGGTCACCCTCAAAATCTTCGATCCATACTGTGGAAGTATCGTCACGCATCGAACGAGAAGTATTGGTGTCATCACTCTCATTGACATTCCCATTCAAAGAAACAATACGATGATCTTGCATTCCTGATGTTTGAATCTTATAGGTTATATCTTTCGCAAGAATAAAATTGATCAGAAAAATAATCATTAGGTATGATCTCATTGGTGTCTCCAAATTATTTATTTAGTATTAAAACGATAAAGTGGGGTCTTGCGCTTACAAGACCCCACTTATATAATCAATACTATAAGAAAATTAATGCTTATTTCATCAAGACAAGTTTGCGGGTCTTACTGATCCCATTAGCAGTCATACTGTAGAAATAAACACCACTGGCAAGTTCTGAACCATCAAAGGTGAACTGATGTGAACCAGCGGGGTGGTATTCATTGACCAATGTCTTGACCTTGGCACCACGAATATCAAACAGGTCCAAGACCACATCTCCTGCGCGATCGAGATCGTACTTGATCTGGGTAACAGGATTGAATGGATTTGGATAATTCTGCTGTAGGGTGAATTTTGTAGGCCCAAGTTGTTCAACATCATTGCCAACTGTTCCTTCTCCGACAGCATCATTGCTATAGATTCCCACATATACCCTGTTCATAAAGTCCTCATAGCCTGTTGATGGCGGATAGGTCTCTGTATAGAAATCAGGCATCTGAAAGAATATTGATACTTCATCATCCGTACCAGTAGATGCAAGATGGATTCCTATCTCAAGGTGCTTGTCTGGGTATATTCCCCCAGGAGTACTAGTGACATTCTCTAGATCGGTCCATGATCCACCAAGGTCGGTTGATTTCATCATATAGATATCAACATCCTGCGGATAATAGAACATTGTGTCCTCGCTCCAGGTAAAGGCAGAACCCTCATAACCTGCGTACCACATCACCTGACTGTCTTCTTCCTCACTCAGTGTGATCTGTGGATAGAAATAATACATTGGAGGGTATGCGTCTGAATTGATATGCGGGATGTCAGAGGTTCCCCAATCAGCATAGTAGGTCTCTGAGAGATCGTTTAAAAGACTTGCTCTCCAGTTATTAGGTTGGTCAACAGGGTCTGGATTATAGAAGTAATAGTGACCAGCACTGCCGAATCGACTCTCTGTATATAGCGTATCTGCAAGGCCGTCTCCGTCATTGTCCTCGCATCCACCAACTGAGTCAGGACATACCATGGGAACAGCAACGACCGTAAAGTGCAGTCCTCCATCATTATCAGTTCTAACATCAAAGTCATAGTAGAAGAACCACCCGGGAGTAAGGAAACAGGGACCATCAACATTAGAATAGAAAATGGAGTCTCCGCAGGCCACTTCAATCGTGTCACCAGTTGCTTCATCAACACTATCGCAGACAGCATCAGGATACCACAGTTGCTCAGGATAATCATCAGGACTCTCTGACCATAGAGTATAGAGTGAATCGGACAATCTTATAATTGTCTCATCATTGATATAGTGATATCCACTATTCTGATAACCTTCGTCTGATGTCCATGAATCACCAAAGTCCTCTGTCTTCTTGAACCAAAAGGTATGGAGCTTTGGCTCTTCCGTATCGCTCTCATATGTGTAACTGATCTGCCCCATATAGCCAACACCATCTGGATTGATGTGGTAGTCAGGTCTTGAGGTATAGTTACCATAATCATACCACAGTGGTGTCATCCCACCATCCACGGTCTGTCCATCACTAGCAATGATGAATGGATCATTCATGATAAAATATCCGTTTGCATGAAAATTACTACGGATCCAATAATAATTTGCTGGAGTGTCTGACCAACCATTATATATTGTGTACAATACAGGGCTTCCTCCGCCACCGTTGACCCAACTATTACCATTCCACAGGTCCATGGGGTCACAAGGCGTAGTGCCACATCCATTGTTGATGTGGAAGGGATTTACCCAAGTTGAGAACTCACCAACTCCCTGGGAGTCGTAGGTATACAATGGATAGCCACCGTAGGTTCCTCCGCCATGATCTGAATTGGTATACTCATTCCATATTGCGGTTGGATTTCCTCCTGGTGCAAAACCTGCGCTTGGATATCTTCCCTGAGCTGTTCCAGTTGCAGTTGGAAGATCTGGCTCTTCCTCGCCAGTTGGATAGCGTGTATTCAAGGTCTGTTCAGTGAACCATTCCTCACCATCCTCAGACTGAGAGGCGCCAATGTAACCGGCTGTAACATTCAAGCCCTGGAACTGACGATAAACGGCAACGTAGCCCTCATCCATGGCATGCGCAAGTGGGTTTGGGGTTGGGTTATAGGGACCATATCCATTGAGAGAAGAGTCAATCAGGACAGCAGACCATTCGCTATCTCTATTTGAATGTTGAACCGCAGGCCCAAACCTATGGTCAGCGCCAAAGGTATTCAAATAGACAGGCTCTTGCACTCTTGGTAGTTTTTTAGGTAATTCTCTCACCACTTTTTTATTGGTCATCTTGACCCGGCCAAATACAGGCACGGCAACCAATAACGCTAAAACAATCATAACTGATCTTTTCATAGATATTCTCTCCACGTTAATTAATAATAAAAAGTTTTATAGTGGTATGTAGGGCAAATAAGATACCTTTCTTCACCTATGTCAGGCAAGGGCTGAGATAAAATTAAAATTTAAGTCCAATGGCGATCTGGTTGGTGTAGCTGAGGATGTCATAGTCCACAAACGCATAATCCACGGTCAGGGCCATTCTGCCCAGACGAATGTTTGCCCCTGCTCCCAAGCTCAATCCCGCGGTATCATGAT
>PVBE012862938.1_pt1 | contig 10719 bp, 7 predicted proteins | sample 1631181 | NCBI WGS metagenome assembly PVBE01 (sample SAMN08397723, study PRJNA350692) | Marine metagenome, whole genome shotgun sequencing project. | isolation source: water | place: Pacific Ocean | collected 2012-04 | reverse complement strand
GCCTTCCCCCCAACCATGGAGCACGTCATCGACTAACGCTATTCCCTAGACAACTCACGCGCATGGTGCCAACAGCCACCCGCCTCGCCGTAACCACTTGTAGAAAAAGTACTTGGCGATTGTCACTGTAGAAAACGAGTTTGGCTAGGCCGAAGCAACGTCGCTCGCTTTGGACGATCACCGTCGATCAGACTCCGATCGGGCTTCTTCGGGTCATCGGTCACGCAACCTTTGTCCTCTAGCGCTGACGCATGTCGCGTCAGTTAGACAAAGCCGTTCTCCTGATCGACCGGGCCTCGCCAATAGGCTCGCCTACCTTTTGCTCACCTCCTTGTCTTCCTATACTTCCCCGATAAGTTGGGTGTCTGATATTTCATCTTAAGTGGAAGTAGGGCACGTGCTCGCGGACGGGATCGTCGAAGTCGATCTTCTCTTCCGCCGCGAGCCGGGCGACCAGCATTGCGGTGAAGGTCTTCGTGATGGAGCCGATCTCGAAGATCGTCTCCGGACTGACCGCACTGCCAGTCTCGAGGTCGGTCACACCGATACCGCGAGTGAACACACCATCCGGAGTTACCACGGCGAGTCCCATGCCAGGGACGTGGTGTTCGCGGGCGAGGTTCTCCAGGCGCTCGACCAGGAGGTCGATCCGGGATGCCATTGCAGGCTCCTGCGCGGACGAGGGAGACGCGGGGGACAGGAGGAGGCATAGGGCGAGCGAGAGTCCGAAGAGCGTTCCAAGGACAGGGCACTGTCTCTGCCTCGTTTTGACATCAACCATCCGAGCTGCCAGGACGTACTCGTCGACTAAAGGTCCTCTATCTTTCTGGTTCATCATGGTTTACTCCCGGATCAAATCTCGGTGAAAGCTGTAGGTATAGAGAACACCAACGAGGATCGCCCAACTGACCGACAGGAAGGCGATGATCGCGTAAGGACTCAGGTCTCTCAGGGCGACGCCTCCTTTGACGATGACGGCTCCCGCGATGACCATAAGCACTATCTCCGGTATCAACAGCCACTTCTTGCAAGTGACCTTCAGGATCATGCTCATCGGCAGATAAACGAGCGGAACGAGGGCAGGGCCCAGGTCCGCGGGCCGGAAGGGGTAGACCTCCCCGCCCAACCAGAGCGGCGAGGCCAACTTGCTCATGCCCTGAAGGAGGATGAACAAGAGCAGGGAAGTGGCGAGCACGACAAGCCCGCCGCAGGCAGCGAACGCGAGAGCACTCCAGAACCTCTCCCGGCGTCCGGCCGGCAGGAGCATGGTGGTGAACATCGGAATCCCCAGGTGCATGCCGAGGACGCAGCTCGCGATGTACAGAGTGTTCGCATCCGTCGCTCCGCTTTCCCTCGGGGGGAGGTAGCCCGCGACGACCAGGAGGACCGGAACGCTCAGCGCGATGATCGGTACGGTCCATGGCCTCAGCGGCAGCAGATAACCCGCCAGCTCGTACTGCGCGGCGGCCAGATGGCGGCGCAAGGAGAGCGCGGGACGACGGCTGATCCTGGCAAAGCACCGCCGCAACAGCCAGTGTCGCAGCCTCCAGGTCCCATTCGACAGGGACTCGCGCCGTCCACTTTCCCAGAATTCCGCGCCCGCAGAATGCCTCCAAGCCATCTGGAGCGAGAGAAAGCGTCTGCCGCAGGTCCGTCGCGCCAGCTCTACACTTCCTAGCCATCTCCACGAGAACACGGAGAGAGCTGCCAGGACGCAGGCATTCCAGCCGGGGGCGAAGATTGCCACCTCCTGCACGAGCACCAGGGCACTGGGAAACACGATAAGCACGATGGCCACAGCCCCGAAGAGCGCGGGCGATGATGTGGCGGCGTCCATCAACAGCTGCAACCCCATGACTACTAGGTAGATAATCAGCCCGAAGCAGAATGCGGACCAGAGTGCCCACAGCAGACTCAGTCCGCTGAGCCCGGGAAAGGTGAGAACGGGGACGGACGCCAGCAGGCTCGCGGCGATCCCCACCCCGAACGTTGTACGACGCAGCACGCCCCGATGTCCCGGGAGACAGAAGGTGAACGGCTTGTGCAGGAGGTCTTTCTGGAGGGAAGTGAGGACGCACGCCGACCAGGCGGGGAGGATGAAGGTGGCCACGTAGCCTCCGACCTCGGGGTCAGCCCAATTCCCGGCGTATAGGAGCGCCGGGATGCAGATGACCGCTCCCGCCAAGTGCCAGAGCATGAACGCCGGGCAGGTAAGAAGTGGTGTCAGGTTGGCAGCGATGTGTTTCATCGGGCCGGCTCCTTTGCCGGGGGCGACAGGACCAGGCCGTAGAGCTCCTCGAGAGACAGCGGGAGCTCGTCGAGGGTGCTGCCCATCTCCTGGGCGATGTGATCCAGCTCCTGGTCCGGACGCACTCTGACAATGACGAGAGCCTCGCTGCCGTTCCGCTGGCAGGTCAACAGGTCTCGCAATGGCAGTGGGTCCGGAAGATCGCCCCGCAGGGCAGTGATGCGCAGCTTGACGAACTCCTGTTGCAGCTCGTCCAGGTTGACGTCTCGACAGACCTCGCCCCGGTCAAGGATGATAACGTGGTCGATGACCTTCTCCACGTCGCTCAGGATGTGCGAGGAGATGAGGACCGTGCGCTTCGGGTCCTGGATGATGGCAAGGAGCAGGTCCAGAAAGCGCTGCCGGGCCAGCGGGTCGAGGGCCGCCGCCGGCTCGTCAAGCAAGAGAAGGTCCGGCTCGGGGCCGATCGCCAGCAGGATCGCCAGCATCTGGCGCTGACCCGGCGAGAGGTTTGCAACGGTCGCGTTCACGTCGAGCTTGAACTCCGACACGTAACTCTTCTCGAGTTCCGTGCTCCAACTCGGGTAGTAGGAGGCGACGTAACGCACGATCTGCGCGACGGTCATCCAGTCGATCAGCGCGCCTTCCTGATGCACGTATCCGATGCGCGCCAGCTCTTTGGGACTGAGCTTCGCCGCGTCGCATCCCAACGTCGTGCAGGCCCCCTTGTCCGGCAAGTAGAGACCAACGATGTGGCGGATCAGCGTGCTCTTGCCAGCGCCGTTGGATCCGAGGAGTCCGACGATGCTCCCAGCGCGGATGTCCAGCGAAACGCCCTTTAGGACCGTGGCGCCGTCGAATTGTCTGTGCAGATTATCGATCTTGACGACTGGTTCGGCGCTCATGGCTTGTCACTCGTTGTGGGCGAATCGAACTTCCGATACTGGTCCACGAACAGGCTCAGGGCCTCTTCTTCCGGGATTCCCATCTGGATGGCGAGCGCCGCGACCTTGCCCATGGCACGGTCCAGCATCCGGTCTTGCTGCCGTCTCTTCACATCCTTGCGGATTGACCGGACGAACAGGCCCACGCCCCGGCGTCGCTCCAAAATGCCCTCCTCAACGAGGAACCCGTAGGCCTTGCTGACGGTCATCGGGTTGACCTTGAGTCGGGCGGAGAGGCATTTCACTGACTCGATCTGCTCCCCTGCAGCCAGATGTCCGATCAAGACCTGACGGCGGACCTGATCCATGACCTGCCGGTAGATAGGGACGCCTCCACGGAGATCGAGTTCGAGGATCAAGGGAGGATTCTCCTTTATCTACTGTATTACTTAAGTAATATAGTAGGCTCGCCGCACTTGTCAAGGGCGTAGGTTCAAGAATCTCGGCCGCTCGGCCGCGCCATAATCCCAGCAGTTCACGGCAGATAAGTAATCACGGCAGTCGACAACCTCGGCCAGCGCCGATGACGCAGTCCCCACGGATGATGAGTACAAGTAGTGCGGCCGAGATAGCTGTGAAGATTCTTGATGGGCGGCTCATGGTGTCACTCCAGCAAAGTCCCACGCCTTCTCCCGGCCACTCTTGTTCAGGAATCGAATCGATTGCACTTCCACGGCCGTTCTTCCGGCAGGGAAATACAGTCGAATAACTCCCGGTCTGCCCTGCACGGGTAAGGAAACCGAAACGTCCTGCCACGTCGATCCAGCGGGCAGATTGTAGGTCGCGATTTGCGACGATTCGGGAAACGAATCCTGACCGGCAGTTCTCCAGTGAACGCGGCCCTTTCCGCCAGCTTTACTGCGAGCGCGGAGCTTTAACGTTAACGGACCGTTGAATTTCACCTGAGCTGTGCCAAGAAACGGTTGACGCCCAATACCAACCAGACGAATTGCGCCTTCCGTGTTGACGACGCGACAGTTTCTGGGAACGAGTCCTGCGATAGGCTCTGACGGTGTCGACGTGGAAGGGTTGGACAATGGAGGCTTCGTTGGCGCATCCGCATCGAAGTTCGGATTCGGCTTGGGAACCAACGCTCCCGTGGCCTTCACAAACTGGTCGGTGAGCGCGTCCAGTTCTTTCACTTTGTCCGGCATTCTGCTCGCCAGATTGTTGGTTTCACCGATGTCTTCTTTGAGGTTGTAGAGCTCTCGGACTTCCGGATATTTCGGATGCGGCTCGAACCGTCGAATCAACTTCCAGTCACCCGCACGAACTGACACGGCAGGAATCAGGTGCGGAAACCAGGTGAAGTAAGCCTGCCGTTTGAGCCGACCTGTTTGCTTCAGAACCGGAATGATCGTCTCGCCATCCACAATGTGGCCGGCCGGTGTCTTCAGGCCGACGGCTTCGAGAATCGTCGGATACAGGTCGATTGGACCGACGATGGAATCGCTGACGGAACCCGCTTCAGCCTGCCCGGGCCAGCGCACCATCAATGGAACGCGTTGTCCACCTTCGTAAATGCGTCCCTTGCCTTCACGCAGCGGAGCGTTGTTCGTCGGTGCTTGGTCGCCGGCCCATTTTCTCCAGTCCTGAACGAAGTCCCATTTCGGATGTCCTTGTTTCACGTCCATTCCTCGGGCGCCAGGCACATTGCTATGCGTGTTGCCTCCATTGTCCGAATAGAAAATGAACAGCGTGTTGTCGGTCAGTCCGAGTTCGTCGAGCTTGTCCAGCACATTGCCGAGACTATCGTCGACACTCTTCAGCATCGACGCCATGATCGGGTTCTTCTGCTGTCCGCGCGGGTCGGTCTTGTCGGCGAACTGCTTCGTGTACTCTTCCTTGTGCCCCCAGGGTCCGTGAACGGCGTAGTGCCAGAAATTGAGAAAGAACGGTTCGTCCTTGTTCGCCTCAACGAACCTGATCGCTTCATTCGTCAGGCGGTCAGTGATGTATTCGCCTTTTGGCCCATCGGTGATCGTTCCGACGTGATGCCTCGGGCTAGGCTCTCCACTTTTGTGGACACCGTACGGCGAGAAATAGCTGCTCGGCCCCGGGCTCGGTTCTGCGTGGAAGGCGACCTCGAATCCGTGCTGCTCGGGCCAGTGTTCCTGGCTCAATCCGAGGTGCCATTTCCCGAAATGGCCAGTCCGGTAACCCGCGTCGCGTAACACCTTGGCCAGCGTGTCGAGTTCGGGATCAAGATAACGTTTGCTGATCGGATAGATGAATGGCTGGTTGGGCGAAGCCTTCGCGGGATATCGAGATGCATGTGCGGGAAGCGCCGCCTGATGACCACTGGCAGAAGTCACACCATGACGGGACGAATACTGACCACTCAGAATCGACGCACGAGTCGGCGAGCATAACGGCGTGGCGTACGCATTCGTAAATCGCATCGACTGCCGCTGCAGCCGCTTCATATTTGGAGTTTCGTAGTACTGCGAACCGTAAGGCGTACTGTCCATCCAGCCCATGTCGTCCACGAGAAAGAGAACTACGTTTGGGCGTTCGGCCGCTCCGGCTGAAGCTGTAATCCACAGCACGAAGGACATCGCAAGTTTGGATCGGGTCGTCATGATGGTTTCGCGTCCAGTTGTTACCGTGACAATTCGTCATTTCCCATCTGTATCACCTAAAAATCGCTGGACGACTACAGAGTACATCAAACTCCAGAATGTCGTGGCAAACAGCACGGTTCTTTCGCTTGGTCTCTCTGATTCCTCATCGATATGTCGTTTTGCTGGCCCAGTTGCAGGCGAACCTAAGCTCTAGTTCCGCCCCCGAGGCAGGTTTTACTGGAGGGTCGGTCGGGCGATCTCGCCTCGCAGTTGGGCCTGGCCGGACTCTCGTTCGTAGACGCCGTAGAACATCGAAGTGCAGTCCAGCCAAAGTGTGATGCGGTGCATCTCTTCTTTGGAGAGTTTCACATCGAAATGGCCTTCCTTGAGGATCTCGTACAACTTTGAGGCCTTCGCACCGAAGCGACCGGGCGTGGTCCGCAAACCATTGCCATAGTCGTGGAACCCGTAGTCTTTCACCAGGTTGTTGTACGAAGTGAACCAGTGGTTCACGATCGGCTCGGCGGCCAAACTTATCGGCTTCTTGTCGTGAGTCGCGTGGCACTCGACACAATGCCGATCCAATACCGGTTGAACCAGACGCGGGTAGCTGAAGGGGTTTGAGCCATCGACGTCCGGTGTGAGCCGCGACGGAGCTCGTTGCAGTGCCAGCGCGGCGATCTCCTGCGACGGTTGGCTGGCTCGGTGCTTCGGTTCGTGGCACCCGGAACAGACGAGTCGTTCGCCCTCGCGTACATGGGTAGCCGAACGCATCGATTGCACAGCCAGACCCTCTTCGTCGATCGCCTGGAAGAACAGCTCCCGATTGGCCGGCACGACGAAATGCGCGCTGCCGTCCGCCTCGACCGGAGCCGTACCCAGCACCCATCGGGCCGGCACGACCGAGTCGCCGGCCGATGCCACGCGATGGCCCGTTTCGTGGGGCCGCAGTCCGCCCGACGGTACGCTCATCGGTAGTACTTGAAAGACGCGAATCGCCTTGATTTCCGTTCCTTCGGGCCAGGGCAAGAGGCTCTCGTAGACGTTGACCACTGCCATTGTCCCTTCGCGAGCTTTCTCGTCCGGCGGCAACAGAGCGCGGGCGGCGGGGTCCGTCTCGGGGCCACCACGCGCGATGTTCGGCGCCGCCGGCGGCCGGGTGCGGGGCTTGAGCGGGATCGGGCTCAGGCAAGCGATCTCCGGATCGCGATAGATCAGTTCCTTGTTGCCGAACGCGTCGACCAGGTAAATGCCATAGTTGCCTGGGTGAAAACCTCGACCCTGCATGCCTGCTTTGGGCTGCATCGAAGGGTCGTAGACGCACAGGTAATAGTCTTCACTCAAAGGCCACGGTGTTCCGTAAACCTGAGCCCCACCTTGGCTCTCGGGGAAACGAATCTCTGGCGTGATACGTTTGACCGGGGCCATCGCGTCGTCGTCCGGGATGTTCGGATCGATCAGAATCAACGATCCGTACGCCTGCCCGTGATGCGGTGCCGCGGTGCCGATGAACTTGGCCGAGTTCGGGATCGCACGGCAGTCCAGTTCCATATCGGGTCGGGCGTTGCGCGGCGCGAAGTTGCCATGCACGGCTCGCGGATCGCGGCCGTCGAGCGTGGTGACCCACGGCATGTGGGCGATGCAGCCGTATCGGTCGACGTAATCCCACCGCGTCCAGAGGACCCGCCCGTCGTTGGTCACACTCGGATGCCATTCGTTCGTTTCGTGGAAACTCAGGCAGGTGATGTCGGACCCGCCAGCCGCCATATCGTAGAGCGTATAGGTCGGGCAGACCCGGCCGCAACGCAGGTACCCGCCGCGTCGCTCGCTGATGAACGCGATCCGGTCGTTCGGCAAGAAGCATGGGTCAAAGTCGTTCCAGGTGCCGTCTGTCAATTGCTTCAGACCGCTTCCGTCGACGTTGACTTTGAAGACATGGTAACACCTGCCCTCGGCCCAGTGCCCTCGACTGGCGTCTGTGTGGTGCCGGTGTTTCGGGTCGCCGGTGCACTCGACATACGCGAAGACGATCTCCTTCCCGTCGAAGGATAAGTCCGGCGAAAGGAAGGAGCCACCCTCCGCCTTCGGACCGCTGACGTTCCCCTGGCCGTCGAACGAGATCGCGGGCGGACGGTTTGGGCCGCCGTCGAGCCTCTTGCCGGCCAGCCGGCCGCTCTGGACGACCGAATCGGCCAGCACATCCCGGACTGTCGGTTGGTCGCCGAACGCATTTTGCAGCACGTAGAGCCCGCCTCCAGGTGCGGCCGCCATGCCGTAGTACTGGTCGCACATGTGGTTGTAGATCGAACGGTGATGCTTAATGAACAGGATTTTGTCGAAATCGAGAAGCGGGTTCGACAAGGCGATCTCCCGGCGAACCCGGCAAACCTCCTCATAGATCTTGAACCGAGCCTCGTCCTCTTCGACTTCCGCCTTCTGCGCGTCGGCCTGCAACTCGGTCAGTGCCTTCTGCAGTGCCGAAAGGTCGGGAGCACCGGTCAGCTCTCGAACGTCGGCGAGTAGAGCCGCAGTGCGTCGCAACACGACATCGAGCGGATCGCGGTCCGTTTCAAGAATCGAGGCTTCGGGCCGGTAGATTTCATCGGCGATCTTCAGCATGTTTGCCCTTTTGCGAAGGTCGTGTCTGAGCGAGATGTACTGGACCTCCAGCTCGGTCAACGGTGTGCCGTCTTCTCGTACCAGCGGCAAACCGATTGAGTCTTTCGCAAGGAACCGAACGCCCGCCGAGACAAGCTGCAACTCGGCGATCGACGCCCACGCTTTGCCGTTCACTTCCGAAAGGGCTCGGAAGCAGACGTAACGGCCCTTGACCTTGCTCGGGAATTTGACTTTTTGGTCGTCGTGGCGGTCTTCCAACGTGCCCTTTACCACCGGTTGGCCAAACGCCTTCTTGTTGTCGCTTACGTAGCATTCGTAATCTTTGACCGTCCCGTTGCCACCGTCAGGTCGGGCCCGATAGACAAACCCGGAGATCTCGTAAGGTGCTCCCAAGTCGACAATGATCTGGTGCGGGTGAGTCGGCTCGGATCCGCCCCACACCGTGTGCCACAGCGTGCTCGGGTTGCCGTCCATCGCTCGATGGCCCTCGTAGCCGGGGGCCTCGCTATCGGCCCGGACGGTCACGGACACAGTTTTTTGAGCCAGGATCGGTTGGCTCAGCAGGCCAAGCACCATCACGGCAAGCAGGGAAACAAGCGACGTGCGCATGGGAAACTCCGTTTTTTGAAGGAGTCAAACCGGGAGGGCCAAACTTCTTTGTGATCGATGGCAACCGCACGAGAAGCTCGAAACCGTTCCGAGGTACCCGTCCGTCGGACCACACAGTTTGTATTGTGGCCGAGTCGGTCCGTGTCTTCAAGAGACTTCCTTATGATACCGCAACCCAATAGTGTTCGGCGCGATGGTTGCAGCTCTTGATTGGTTGCGTAGCAGGGTACAGATTGGGGCAGAAAAGGGGATAAGTCCAATAAGACGCTAATTGGACTTATCCCCTTTTCTGTGCCCAAGGACCACCAGCTGTAACGTCGACGCAGATAAGAGGGGGAATCGTCGTCTTGCACATGGCGTTCGATGATCGTCTCCATCGCACGCAGTCTGTCAAGCATTCTACCGAGCACTTGATGATTCCGGTAGAATCCCAATGACCGCGATAGGAGCAACAGCGATGGCAACGGATGTGCAACAACTCGTCGAAACGAAGAAGTTCTCGCCCGAAGAAATCGCGGCTAGAACTCGCGAGATCTACGACACGATTCTCCGCGAATCTGAGTATATTGATGCTGGCAACTTCACCAGGATTCACCCCGCCGACGTAGAACGACTGTTTGACCTCTATGACAGCCTCTTCTTTGACGGCGGCATCCGGAAGTTGCTTGGCGACACACCAATGGGTTTTCGACTGTCAAAGCGAATGACACAGGCCGGAGGCAAGGCCGGTCATCGGGAACTTCGCGATGACAGTGGAAAGGTTGTGCGGAAAGAATACGAGATAGCTGTTGCCACCACGTTGTTGTTTCAAACGTTCCAGGAAGATCACCGACCTGTCATCATGTCGGGAATCGAGTGTTGTGATCGACTAGCCGCACTCCAGCGAGTCATGGAACACGAGATGATCCATCTTATGGAGATGTTGATCTGGGCGGATTCGAGCTGCTCGGCTCCAAGATTCCAGTCAATCGCGAACAGGTTCTTTGGCCACACCGACCATCGGCACCAACTCATCACACCACGCGAGCAGGCATTCACCAAGTTTGGCATCAAAACGGGTGACCGTGTTTCGTTTCGCATTGACGGACAGCACCACACTGGAGTCGTAAACCGGATCACGAAGAGGGCGACAGTGCTGGTGGAAGACGAGAGTGGTCAGCCTTATTCAGACGGAAAACGGTACAGAAAGTTCTATGTGCCTGTTGGGATGTTGGAGCCAGTCACAGAGTGATCGGCGGGACCAAATCAATCGCACATTTTCGGACCGTATGCACAACCAGTGAGATTCCAGAACCGTGATACACTTACGCGGCGTGCTGGGAGCCAACGAAGACGCAGGGCGTTCGGGAAGTTACGGATTTAGAAATCGCGGGAAGTCGCCCTCTGCCAACGATCAAGACACGAAGGCTCGTATTGTCACTGATATGTGATCAAGACGATCGCGACCAGAAGCAGGACCACTGCTGCGTACTTGAGGTCAGTGCCAAGCCGTAGCATCCGCGATTCGGCAATGTGGCAAAACAAGTCGTTTCCATCGCCGGAACTGCGTCGCGATCGCTTCTTGTTACCAGCGTACGCGAAAATCAACAGGATGTTAGCCGCAATACCGTTTAATGAATCACAACTACTGACTGCTTAAAGGTTTTCGTTGGTGGCGGTGGGTGCCGGTGTTGTGGTCGCTTCTTCGGCCAGCCAGACATTTTGCGTTTGATGACGCGCGGGTTGATTCGGTTGC
>PVBE012806371.1_pt1 | contig 10719 bp, 8 predicted proteins | sample 1631181 | NCBI WGS metagenome assembly PVBE01 (sample SAMN08397723, study PRJNA350692) | Marine metagenome, whole genome shotgun sequencing project. | isolation source: water | place: Pacific Ocean | collected 2012-04 | reverse complement strand
GGGGGGGCGGGGGGGCGGCGGCCGTCCGGTGGGGTGGCCCCCCCGGGTGGGGGGGGGGGGGGGGGGGGGGGGGGGGGCGAAACTCCTTACGGGGGACAGAGAGGGCGTTTTCGTGTCGGCCGCATGCCGACTTCCCGGCGCATGCGGGAAATCCGAGACATGTTAGAATGTTTGCTTGCCCGATTTCCTACCCAATCCGACGCCGGGGACGCGAACGCGACGCCCATTCAGATCCCGATTGATACGGCTGGCGGCCGTCATCAGGAATCAACCGAGGTCCAATGACTTCCGATAAACCGCCAGGTCCTCTTCACTGAATCAGACGAACCGCACAACCTCCACCGAGGTCGGTTCCTCCAGGCACGCCCTCACCGTCTCGACGGCGATCTTCGCGGCCTGGCCGGTGGGATACCGATAGGCCCCGGTGCTGATCGAGGGAAAGGCGATGGATCGGACGCCGTTCTCCGCCGCCAGCGCCATGACGTGGACGTAGCAGCCCCGCAGCTTCTCCTCCTCGCCGCGTCCGCCGTCCCGATAGACCGGACCCACCGCATGGATGACATGCTTCGCGGCCAGCTTGTAACCCTTCGTGATCCGGGCCTCGCCCGTGGGGCAGCCCCCCAGGGGTTGGGAACCCCCTCCCAGGGTCCGGCACTCGGCCAACAGGTCCGGCCCCGCCGCCCGGTGGATGGCCCCGTCCACACCGCCCCCGCCCAGGAGCGTCGTGTTCGCGGCGTTGACGATGGCGTCCACCGTCTCCCGCGTGATGTCTCCCTGAACCGCCTCGATTTTCGCCATTCGAGGACTCCCTTTCGCCAGGCTCCGGCTTCCTTCCTATCTCGGAAGTGGGTGGACTTCAGTATCGGGCATCGTCCCACTGTCACTCCCTGCGTCGATTGGTTGGTGAAAAACCCGCGACAAACCCTTCAACGCCGGAACCCCGGGATGACCACCTCCGACATGTCGCGCACGAGGTCCCGGGGAAGCTCGAACGTCGGAAAGTTCCGAAGGAAGAACCGGTCGATCCTGACCTCCGCCGCCAGGGCCTTGAGCCGGTCCACTGCTTCCTCGGGCGTCCCGACCAGCGCCAGCTTGTCGGCGGCCTCGTCGGAGACAAATGTCTCGGCCTCGCGCATCGCGTCCTCATGGTCGTAGGGGTGGCTGATGTCCGGATAGATGGGACGGCCGGGCAGCCGCCGGGAATACGAGACCCCCGCCAGGTCGAGGGCATGGGGGGCCGCCGCGTAGAGCCAAGCGACGACGGGCTTGATCCGCCGGACGGCCAGTGCCCGGTCCCGGTGAATCGAGGTGAAGGCCGAGCAGATGATCTCGATCTCATCGAACGGGCGGCCCGCCTCCTCGGCGCCTTGGCGCACCTGTTCGATAGCGAAGGCCATCGGACCGGGATGAAAACCCACCTGGATGATCACCCCGTCGGCGACGGCCCCCGCCAGACGGAGCATCTTCGGTCCTGTGGCCGCAAGGTGAATGGGAATGTTCCGCAGGGCGCGCTTCAGCCGGACCGGCCTGCCGTCGAACTCGATCTCTTTCCCGCTGAAAAGGTCTTTCAAAAGCACAATGGCGTCGCGGGTGGCCTCGCGTCGAGAGAAGTGGATCCCCCGGAGGTGCTCTTCCCTTTGGCCGATGGTCGTGAGGGCGCTCCCCCCGGCCCCCATCCCCAGAATGGCCCTTCCGCCCGAATGCTCGTCGAGGGATAGGATGGATGCGGCTGTGGCGGCCGGGTGGCGCGTGAAGGGATTCGCCACCCCCACCCCCAGCTGGGCTTTCCGGGTCATGTCGGCGCAGACGCCGAGGGTGATGTAGGGGTCGAGCAGGACGCCTGCCAGGATCTGAGAATCCGGAACCCAGATGTCGTCGAATCCCCCCGCCTCTGCCGCACGGGCCAATTCGGCCACTTGTCGGGGGGGCTCACAGGGGGGCAGGCGGATACCGAAGCGGATAGACATGGGCCGAATCATCATGAATGCGAAGGAGCGCGGCTACACCGAATGAGAAGCGGAGCGACCCCTCACGCGCCGCCGCTCAGCCGGCAGACCAGCGACGCGAAGAGCTTGACGCCGGATACGAGGACCTCCTCGTTGAAATCGAAGCGCGATGTGTGATGTCCGCCGGGGAGCTCCGTGCCGAGGACCAGGTAGGCCGACTTCCCGCCCCGCAGCCGGACCCGCTCCATCATGAACGTCGCGTCGTCCCCCGCCCCGAAATCCTCTTCCAGAACGACCTCATCGAAGTCGGGCAGGTCCGACGCGACTTCCGAAATCACCCCCGCCAGCTCCGGGTCGCTTTGCGCCGAGATGGTCCGGCCGACCCCCTCGACTTCAACTTCCACGCCGTGCATGAGGGCGGCCGCCCTGAGAACCTCGTGGGCGCGATCCTGCATGTAGGCGTCCAGGTCGGAGGTCTCCCCGCGCGTCTCCAGCTTCAACACGGCCCGGTCCGGGATGATGTTCCGCGCCGCGCCGCCTTCCAGCATCCCCACGTTGACCCGCGTGCCGCCCCCGCCGTGGCGGGAGATGGCCTGGAGTTGCAGGAAGGCGGTGGCCGCCGCCGCCAGCGCGTTCCTCCCCGCCTCGGGCTCGAGACCGGCGTGGGCGTTCCGGCCGGTGAACACGGCGTCGAGCTTGGTCGTGGCCTGAAAACCTCCGGCCCCGCAGACGATCTTCCCCGTCCGCGTCACGCGGACCCCCACGTGGGGGGCGATGAGGTAGTCGGCGTCGTCCAGGACCCCGGCCTCGATCATGGCGCGGGCGCCGCGCGCGCCTTCCTCGGCCGGCTGAAAGATGACCTTCACCCGGCCCGTCCAAGCGTCGCGGATCTCCCCGAGCAGAGAGGCGACGCCGAGGCCGATGGCGGCGTGGCCGTCATGGCCGCAGTTGTGCATCGTCCCCGGTTCGGCGGAGGCGAACCCTTCCCGCGCCGGGCGGTGCCGGTCGTCCCGGGCTTCCTCGCCGGCGTTGGCGTCGATGTCGAACCGCAGGGCGACCGTGGGGCCGCCTCCCCGCCCCCCCTTTCCCTCCAGGACGCCGACGACGCCCGTGAAGCCGCCCTTCATCCGGGCGGCCATCGTCTCCTCGGCCCCGCCATCGAGGGCGCGACGGAAGGCGGTCTCCAGCTCCTCCTCGGGGGGGAGTCCCATTCGGGCCGCCGGGTCGATCACGTCCGGCCCGACTTGGACGTCCCAGCCCAGGGCCTCCAGCCGGGCGGCCAGAAGAGAAGCGGTCCGGACCTCCATCCAGCCCTGCTCGGGGTTTCGATGGAAATCCCGCCGGGTCCGGATGATCTCATCGCGCCGCCGGCCCGCCGCGTCGGCGATCGCGGAATAGAGGGTTGACCGATTCTCCATTTTCGGTTGCTCCCAACGGTTCAGGTGAACAACTGCCGCGTCGTCTCAAGAGAAATCGGGGAGGGGCAACACAAAAAGGCCCTGAATCCCGCGTCAATCGTCCAGAAAGGCCACCACCCGGCTGATACAGCCGTCCCCGCCGACGAGCTTCCACGGAAAGACGCCGATGTCGCACCGCCGCCCCAGGACCTGATCGATGTCTCCCCCGACGTTCTCGACATGCGTGATGTTGCCGGCAAAGGGAACCCGGTGCATGCAGAACCGGTGCTCGGGCGGAAAGACCTCGTCCACCGGCCGGCCGGCCTTTTTCTCGAACGCCTCAACCAGGTCGGGCCGCGTCCGCCGTATCGCCCCGTTGTTCATGGGGTGATCGGGCGATCCGACATCAACGCCAATCCACTTCAGGCGCGTCTCGACGATCCATTCGGCCAGCTCGATGCCGCCCCCGGGCGCCCGGAAGAGGTACTTCTCCGGGTCGGGCCTTTTGCCATAGAAGAAGTGGTCGTGCCAGCCGGTGTGAATGATGACGATGTCGGCCGGCCGGATTTCCGCGCGGCTCGTGAGGTGGTCCGGGCGGATGATGTCCCATTCGTCCACGCCGTCGCTGATGTCGACGATCACGCCCCCGCCGTACAGGGTGTCCAGCGGGACCGAAGCGAGGTCCGCGCCGCCTTCGATGGCGTGATTCTGCGCGTCGAAATGCGTCCCGACGTGCATCGTCGTGTCGTACCGCTGCATAAAGGTTTGGTTTCCGGAAACCCCGATGACGTTGACCGGGCGGATCACCGGCGGATCCTGCCCCGGGAAAGTCGGCGTATCCGCCCCCCAAGGGTGACTCAGATCGACAAGCCTGACCATGACTGGAATCCCCTCCGCCTGAGCGCCCCGCTCAGACTGAGCGGCCGCGACTTGCCGCGTTCCATTCCCGGGCGTTGACGCTCCGGCCGGTCACGTCCGCCCCCTCGGCGGAAGCGAGGAAGATGGCCGGCTCGACGAGGGCGTCGACCGGCTGCCACTGCTCCTCGGGGGGATGCGCCTGATGCGCGGAGAGCCTCGCCGTCGAGGCGCGGCCCATCGCCGTGCGGGCGACCCCGCCGGGATGCAAGGTGTTGACCCGGATTCCATGCTCCTTGACTTCCGCCGCCAGGGACTGGGAGAACCCCTCCACCGCGAACTTCGAGGCGCTGTAGGCGCTCACCAAGGCGCCCCCCTTGTAGCCGAATCCGGAGGTCACGTTCATGATGAGACCGCGCTTGCGGGGGACCATCCCCTTAAGCGCCTCCCGGGAGCAGAGGAATGTTCCGCGCAGGTTGATGCGGATGAGGTTGTCCCACTCCTCCGCCTCCGTTTCAACAACGGCTTTCACGAACAGCACGCCCGCGCAGTTGAGCAGGACATCCACCTCGCCGAAATGCTCCCGCGTCCGCTCGAAGAGGGAACGGACGCTCTCCTCTTCTCTCACGTCGGAGAAGACCGCAAGCGCGGACGCCCCCCGGGCCCGCAGGTCCTCAGCCACGGCTTCCACCTCCGGGGCCGCTTCCGAGGCCAGGACGACCTTCGCCCCTTCCCGGCAGAACGCCCGGGCCACCTGTTCTCCCAGCCCGCGGCCCGCCCCGGTGACCACGGCGACCTGGTCGGCCAATCGCATCTCGGCGCCCTTCCGGCGGATCTTCGTGAATGAAAATTGAGGTCCAGAGGTTAGCACACATGGGGGCAAGGGACTATCCAAAGGCGCGATTGTCCGCGATTGGGACTGTGCGACTCACCAGAGGTTCTCAATGCCTCAGTTATTCCCAGTTTCCATCGGACTTGCGGCGCCAGCGATCGTGAGAACAAGCGCTGTCAAACACCCATACCGAGCCGTCATTCCCGCGAAGGCGGGAATCCAGCATTCTGCTCTACGGGTCAATCCTCTTGCCCACATGATCATTGAGTTGAGAAGTATACGAGAGGGAGAAGGGCCTTCGGCGCAGCCGGAGGTCGGAATGATTGGGACCGCTCTGAAGCACTTCTGGATTCCCGCCTGCGCGGGAATGACAATCGGGGGGTGCGGAATGGCGGCGGGCTGTCAACGGTAAGGGGATCACTCGTCAGCGAGGGAATCACCCCTGATCCTTGGGAGTTCGTTTCTTCAAGTGCCGAAAACTGGGGAACACTGAGTCTCGATGCCCCTTGAAATTTCACCGATTCCGGGTACGGTAATAGAGGAAGACCTTCAAGCGGGGAAGGAGTGGATGCGGCCTTTGAATCGGTTCGTTGCGGTCCTGTCGGTGATCGGAATCCTGGGTCTCGCGGCCTGCGGTCAGGTGCGGCTTGGGGAGAACCGGTGCTTTATGTGCAACGACAGCGTAGGCATCGCGCCGGACCCCGGAAAAACCGCCGAGGCGCTCGTTCAGATCTACGCCGCCCGGGCCTATGACTGGCGGGGGATCTTCGCGGTCCACACCTGGATCGCGCTCAAGCCCCGAAACGCCAAGCGATACACCGTGTTGCAGGTCATGGGCTGGTGGCCCTACCCCGAAGCGCATCCGTTGAGGGTCTCCCAGGTGTTGCGACCCGACCGGCGCTGGCACGGCGCTGCGCCGGAGATCGTCTACGCCCTGCGTGGGGAATCCGCCGAAGGGGCGATCCCCAAAATCCGGGAGATCGCAAAGAGATATCCCCACAACTACAAAGTCTGGCCCGGCCCCAACAGCAACACGTTCACGGCTTACGTCATCCGCCGGGCGCCCGAGCTCAAGGCCGAGCTGCCGCCCACCGCCATCGGGAAGGACTTCCTGGTGGACGGCGGGTTCGCGGCGATGTCTCCCAGCGGAGCCGGCTTTCAGTTGTCGCTGAAGGGGCTGCTCGGCCTGACCTTCGGCGTGGATTTCAACCCCCCGGCCCTGAAGTTGCCCGTCCTGGGGCGCGTGGGCATGTCGCAGCGGGGAGAAGCAGCCGGTTCCCCTGGATCCCGTCGCGCGGCGGCGGTCCGCGCCCGAAACAGAGTGATCCGACAATGACCTCCGTACCCGAGCTCCCCGTCGAGGAACGTCTCCTTCAAGTCCTTCGGCGTCTCGATATCGGCCGGGCCCACTTCGCGGCCCGCTCGGCGCTGGACTGGAGCGGTCTCGCGGGCGCGCACCCCGATCGCATCGCCTCCCTGACCCTCATCTGCCCGCCGGGCATCGACCCGGATGCGGTCCGCTCCATCTCCTCAAGACTTCTGGTGATTACGGGCGATCAAGGGGCGCCGATGGAAAACCTGAGGCGCGCCGTGGCGGGTCTGCCGGACGCCGGGCTGAAAACACTGGACGGCTATTTCAGTCCCGCCTGGGCCGACATCTTCACCGACCGGGGGGAGGAGTCGGCCGCCGCGATGGAGACGTTCCTGAAGGGATGGACCCCCGCGGCCGGAGAGGAAGGGACACCCACGCTCTCGGGGGACGATGAGGGAGAGGTTGCCGGAATCTCCTACCGCGTTCGCGGCGCCGGGCCGCCTCTGGTCCTGCTTCCGCTGATGCTCGCCCCTTCTCAGTGGGAGCCCGTTATCTCCCGCCTGAACGAGCGATTTTGCACAATCACGCTGGGCGGCGCGGCCCTGGGCTTCACCGCCCTCCTGGAGGCGCGCGGCCGCTCGGCCGGGTACCTGGGGATCGTCCGAAACCTCCTGGAGGAGGTTCGTCTTCGCGAAGGGGAAACGGTTCTGGACGTGGGATGCGGAACGGGCGTGATTGACCGCTGGCTGGCCCGGAGGACCGGGGGCGCAAACCGGATCGTCGGCGTGGATCTCAATCGCCACCTCCTGCGCGAGGCGGTGGACCTGGCCGGGAAGGAAGAGCTGGGCGAGGTCATTGAGTTCCGCGAAGGCAGCGCGGAGGACCTGGAGTTTCCCGATGGCCGCTTCGACGTGACGCTTTCGCTCACGGTCATGGAGGAGCTCGACGCGGACCGGATGCTCGGCGAACTGGTCCGCGTGACCAAACCGGGGGGGAGGATCGGCGTGATTGTCCGGGCCGTGGACATGCCGTGGTGGGCGAACGTTCCGCTTGATGGGGATTTGAAAGCGAAGGTGCAGGCCCCGCGCGGACCCGTGGAGGAGCGGGGGTGCGCCGACGCGAGCCTTTACCGGCGGTTTCGCGAGGCGGGCTTGCGGGAAGTGAAAAGCCTCCCGCAGTCGGCGTCCTTCGGCGGATCGTACTGGGCCCGGGTGCTGGATGGCCGGATCCTCCCCGCCCTCGACCGGGAGGAAGCGGCCGCGTGGCGGGCCGCCCTCGACCGGGCGGAAGCCAACGGGACCTTTCTCTACGCCGCGCCGCATCACTGCGCGGTCGGGACGAAACCTTGACGATCCCCGCGGCGCAGGCCGAGGTCTACCGCGTCCCCCGGAAAGGCGTCGTTTCGCAACGAGTCGCCGCGATGAAAGAGTGATTCGGCCTCATCGTGGGTGAGAAACGCCGGCTCAGAGTTTGAAGCGACGGAGCCGCAAACTGTTTGAGAGGACCGAGACCGAGCTGAACGCCATCGCCAGAGAGGCAAACATCGGGTTCAGCAGGATGCGCGAAGTTGAAGGCGGGCGTCGGCCGATCAGCGCACCGGCGCTTTTTTCGGACGGGTCCGGACAGCCGACCGGTTCACTCGACCGCGCTTGGATTTTTCGCAAAGAGAAGAGGCGAACCTTCTTTCATCATGTCAACGCGTTGTGAGACGACCACTTCCCCCTAGAAAGCGGAACGACTCGGCCTGGGCGCTGTGTGAGGAACGCAAGTTCGAAAATCGAGGGATGGAATCGCAGGGAGGATCGGTTTGAGCAGATTCCTCGCCGGCCCCTCGCACCGGGTTCGGGGCGGACGTAATCGAACGCCGGCATCGTCATGAGCGGGCGCCCTTTTTCTCGCCCAGGGCGGCGAGGACCTTGTCGGGCGTGATGGGAAGGTCGTAGATGCGGACCCCGATGGCGTCATAAACGGCGTTGGCGATGGCCGCGGCCGTGGGGATCTGGACGAACTCGCCGACGCCCTTGGCGCCGAAAGGCCCCTCCTCCTCCCGGGACTCGACGATGTGGGTCTCCATCTCCGGCATGTCCGACACCTGGGGCAGGCGATATTCCAGCAAAGAGGGATTCAGCATCAGCCCGTCCTTCGTATAGAAACCCTCCATCAGGGCCTGGCCGATGCCCCCCGAGACGGACCCCTCCACCTGCCCTTCCACCGCTGTGGGGTTGATGGCCACCCCGCAGTCGATGGCGCTCGTCATCCGCACCACCTTCACGCGGCCGGATTCCAGATCCACCTTCACCTCCGCCACCTGCGCGCCGAAGCTGTAGGCGGGCGAGGCGTTCCCCATGCCCGTCTCGCGGTCGAGGCGGTCGGTCGGGGGGTTGTAGGCCCCCCGGCCCACGATGGGGACGCCCACGACGTGCAGGTAGTTGTGCCGGATGACCTCCTCGACCGTGGCGCTGCGCCCGGGGGCCGATCCGGCCCGGACCGTCCCGTTCTCGATGACAAGGTCCTCGCGGGCCGCTTCGAGCAGGTCCGCCGCCGCGTCCAGGAGTTGCTCCCTGGCGTCCGCCGCCGCAAGCTTCACGGCGTTGCCGGCGATGAAAGTCACTCGGCTGGAAAACGAACCCAGGTCCATGGGCGTCACCTCGGTGTCGGCCGTCGTCATCTCAATCCTGTGGTAAGGGACGCCCAGCTCCTCCGCGGCGATCATGGCGAGGACCATGTCCGAGCCCTGTCCCACGTCCGAGGCGCCCGTCAGGACGTTGGCCGTGCCGTCGTCGTTGAGTTTCACCGTCGCGGCCGAGGAGTCGTGCGGCAGGAAGGATTTCTTGCCGCAGATGTGGTGTCCGCAGGCGATGCCGATGCCATGGCCGAAGGGAAGCTTTCGCCACCGGTTCTGAAGGTCGGTCGCCCGGTTGACCTCTTCGACGCATTGGCGCAGCCCGCAGGACGTAATGATGGCCTTGTTGGGCGTGACGTCGCCTTCCTCGCGGACGTTGCGGCGCCGGAGATCGATCGGGTCGATGCCCATCTCGGCCGCGATGATGTCCATCTGGCTGTCGTCGGCGAAACGCATCTGTGGGTTCCCGAATCCCCGGAAGGCGCTGCCCGGCGGGTTGTTGGTATAGACCAGGCAGCCGTCGAATCGAATGTTGGGGATCCGGTACAGGATGGTGATGTGGCCGGGACAGGACGCCAGGATGTCCGGGCCTCTGCCGTTGTAAGCGCCGTTCTCCATGACGATGTGGCAGTCCTTGGCGACGACCCGCCCATCCCTGGTCACACCGGTCTTGAGGGTGATCCGGGCGGGGTGACGTTGCCGCGTCGTCGAGAACACCTCCTCGCGCGTGTACGTGACCTTGACCGGACGGCCGGTCTTTACGGCCAGGAAGGCGGCGCAGAAATCATTGGCCATCATCTCACGCTTGCCCCCGAACGCACCGCCCACCCTGGGTTTGATCACGCGAACCCGCGTGAGGGGCATCTGAAGCGTCCTGGCAATGTCCATGCGGATGAGGAAGGGCGTCTGACACGAGGACCAGACCGTGACCTTGCCGACCGGATCGCACTCGGCGACCGAGGCGTGGGGCTCGATGGCCGCGTGGTTGACGACCTGGGTCTCGAACGTGTGCTCAAAGATCCGGTCCGCCTCGCCGAACCCTTTCTCTACGTCCCCATAGGAACGATGGATGCGGCGGGAGATGTTCCGGGCGGCGTCATAGATGTCGTCGTTCCGCTCGTGGATGACCGGCGCCCCCTCCTGCATGGCCCTGGCGGGATCATGGACAGAGGGAAGGACCTCATATTCCACATCGATATGCGCCAGGGCCGCCTCGGCGGTCTCCTCGTCCACGGCGGCCACGGCCGCCACCTCGTCTCCGATGAAGCGCACCTTGTCGATGGCCAGGCCGTATTCGTCCGGGATGGCCCCGTACGCGACGCCCGGCGTGTCCTTGCCGAAGACCACGGCCCGGACGCCGGGCAGGGCCAGAGCCCGCTCGGCATTCACTTCGAGGATGCGGGCGTGGGCGTGCGGGCTGCGGAGGATCTTCCCGTACAACATGCCGGGAAGGTAGAAATCATCGGCGTACTTCGCCGTTCCGGTAACCTTCTGGAGGCCATCGTTTCGCGGCAACCGCTTCCGGATGGCCGTCGTCATAGGTTTCTCCTCCCGGATGAGATCGAGGCGCTCTGGGTGGGGGATTATACGCAGATGGGGATCAGGCAAAGATCAAGGGGATTATAAAGGTTTTGACACCAATTGGGTGAGCTGTTGCACCACCAGGGGAAAGGGATCCTGGTGGCGGTGATTGTAGCGGACATTCCATCTCTTTCAGGTAGAGGGGGAACCGCTTTTTGGACACCCCATGATGT
>PVBE012563631.1_pt1 | contig 10719 bp, 7 predicted proteins | sample 1631181 | NCBI WGS metagenome assembly PVBE01 (sample SAMN08397723, study PRJNA350692) | Marine metagenome, whole genome shotgun sequencing project. | isolation source: water | place: Pacific Ocean | collected 2012-04 | reverse complement strand
CTCCACCGTTGTTGCCTCCGCCGTTGCCTCCGCCGTTGCCTCCGCCGTTGCCTCCGCCGTTGTTGAGGCCCCCGTTCTGGAGCCGGTTGAAGAGATCGTTCCAGTCGAAGCCGCTGCCCGGGTCTGTGTGACAGCCCGCGCCTCCTCCGCTCCCGTAGCTGCAGCCGGGAACCTCGGAGTGTCCGATGATGTGGACTCGGTCCAGGGTCACGCCCTGACGGTCCGAAATGTCCAGGATCAGCGCCGCCAGGGACTGCATCATCGCGTCCGTGTACCAGGTGCCGGGCTGCTCGATGTAGCCCTCCATCTCGATCCCGATGGAGCGGCTGTTCGTGCTGCTGTGACCTGCGTGCCAGCCCTTGTCCTCCTCCCACATCATCTGCGTGATCTCGCCGTCGCTGGAGCGGATCACGTAGTGCGCGCTCACGTTGGCCGCGCTGTTGGCAAACCAGTTGTAGACGCTGGTGTAGGAGCCCTGGGCGGTGTGGACGACGATGGTGTCGATGTCGCCCGGGCCGCGGCTCATGTTGGTGTAGTTGCTGCTGTGCGCGCTCACGAAGTTGGAGATGAGGGGACTGTCTCCGCTGGAGCGAGAGACCAGCTGAAGCATGGGGAGATCGACCTCGCGGGGCTCCACCTCGATCCACTCGCCGTCGGGGGTCTGGACGACGAAGCCCTGTTCGAGCAAGCGGTAGACCTGCCGCACGTAGCTGGCCTGGCCACTGCCATCCTCGCTGCCGCTGTACCAGCCCACGACCTCCGCCCAGTCTGATTCGCGGATCAACTCGCCCTCGTTCAGCTCGACGGCGGCTTCCGCGAGCACGCAGGCAGCGCCCAGCACGTTGAGGCCGGGGTCGTGGATGAGCAGCGCGGGGTCCCGCTCCAGACAGTCGGCGGCCTGCTCCAGGGAGGGCCCTGCCATGCGCTGGTCTTCACCGGCCAGACCCATCACGCCGAAGCGCATCTCGGGGTGGGACCCGTGGTGGAGCGCCAGCTCGTCGAGGTGGGGATCAAAGCGGGTCTCGGCGTAGCCCAGTGTCGCGAGGAGGTCGCGTGGAACGCCGTACTCGGCCTCCGCCGCATCCAGGGACTCGGTGAGGGTGAGACCGCTCAGGTCATCGACTGGGGACGTGCAGGCCAGCGTAAGAAGGACAGACATTGCTTCCGTGCGGCGCCGGGACGGAGATTACCAGACGGAGGACCCGACTCCAAACCCAACCTTGCAGTGGGTCGCTAGATCCGCTCCAGGACAGCACCGGCGCCCAGGCCGCCAGCAGCGCAGAGTCCGAGCAGCGCTGTCTGCTTGTCCTCTCTCGCCAGAGCCTTGGCCATGGTGGTCACCATGCGGGCTCCGGTGGCGCCGAAGGGGTGGCCCAGCGCGATGCTGCCTCCGTAGATGTTCAGCGTGTCCCGGTCCACCTGGCCCACCGCCTTCTCGCGGCCCAGCCGCTCCTGGGCGAAGGCGTCGCTGGCCATCACCTTGAGGATGCTCAGGACCTGGGCTGCGAAGGCTTCGTGCATGTCCACCAGGTCCACGTCCGCCAGCTCCATTCCGGCACGGGAGAGCGCCTTTGGCATGGCCAGTGCGGGACCGATGAGGAGCTGGTCCGCAGGATCCACACCCACGTAGGCCCAGCTCTTGAAGGCCGCCAGCGGCGTGTAGCCCAGTGCCTTGGCCTTCTCTTCGCTCATCAACAGAACCGCAGCGCCGCCATCGGTCAGGCCCGAGCTGTTGGCGGCGGTGAGCGTGCCGTCCTTGGCGAACACGGGGCGCAGCCGCGCCAGCTTCTCCATGCTGGTGTCGGGGCGCACCATGCCGTCATCGCTCACCCGGTCCAGCGGCGTGATCTCCTGGGCCAACCACTCATGGGCACCCGCGGCGCGATGGTGGCTGGCCACCGCGAACTCATCCTGTTCCTCGCGGCTGACGCCGTTGCGCGCTGCCATCTCCTCGGCGGCCTCGCCCATGAGCTGTCCGGTGCTGCGCTCCGCGATGCGCGGCTGCTTCGGCATGAGCATCCGGGGTCGAAGGCTGGCCATCACCGACAGCCACTCCTTGGTCCCGGCCTTGGAGCTCATCGCCGCTGGAGCGAGGGTGTGGACCAGCTCCTGGGGCATCTTCAGCTCCGCGTTGCTGGTGCTGTCGCTGCCACCGGCGATGGCGACATCGCACTCGCCCCGCTCGATGGCGGCGGCGGCCAGGGTCACGGCCTGCAGGCCGGAGGCGCAGGCTCGCGTCACCGTCATGGCTTCCACCGAGGGAGGAAGGCCCAGATCCAGGGCGATCTCGCGGCCGACGTTGGGGCTGGCCGAGGGCAGGATCACCCCTCCCCAGACCATGGACTCGACCTCACGATAGGGCAGGTCCACCTCGTCGAGCAGGGCGCGCACGGCGGCCACGCCCAGGGCGATGGTGTCGGTCTTCGTGAAGGAGGTGAAGGCGCGCACGAAGGGCGTGCGCTTGCCCGCGACGATGACGGCACGACGACTCATTTCAGGCTCCGATCAGGGCTTGGCCACAGACGCGAACCACCTGTCCGGTGAGACCGCTGGAGCCGGGGCTTGCGAGGAAGGTGACCACCTCGGCGATGTCCAGTGGGAGCCCGCCCTGCGACAGGCTGCTCAGACGTCGTCCCGCCTCGCGGATCCCCACGGGAATGGCCGCGGTCATGCGGGTCTCGATGAAGCCCGGAGCGATCGCGTTGATGGTGGCACCCCTCTCCGCGAGCTCGGCGCTCTTCGAGGCGACGTAGCCAATGAGCCCGGCCTTGCTGGTGCTGTAGTTGGTCTGGCCCGCGTTCCCGGCGATTCCCGCGATGCTGCTCAGGCAGATGACGCGGCCGCCGACGGGCAGGTCCAGCGCCTCGGTGATGCGGATGGGAGCCAGCAGGTTCACCGCCAGGGCGAGATCCCAGCTCTCCGGCTTCATCTTGCCCAGGGTGCGGTCGCGGGTGACCCCCGCGTTGTGGACCACGATGTCCAGGCCAAGGTCCGCGACCCGCTGCGGCGCGTCTTCGTGGGTCACGTCGCACAGGAAGGCCTCACCGCCGATCTCGGCAGCGACGGCCTCGACCAGCTCCGCGTCGTCCGGCCGGTCGCCGACGAAGACCTGGGCTCCCTCCATGACCAGGCGGCGCGCGGTGGCCTTGCCGATGCCGCGAGCGGAGCCGGTGACCAGGGCCCGCTTGCCGTCCAGCGGTCGGGTCCAGCTGGGCTTCTGCGCTGGCGCGAGGCTGCGAAGGAGGAAGGGCTGACCGCTCACGAAGGCGCTGCGGTCGCTCAGCAGGAAGCGGATCAAGGCCTCGGCGCGGTCTTCGGCACCGGGCTCGATGCGGACCAGGTTGGCGGTCGCTCCCTTGCGACCCAGCTCCTTGGAGAAGCTGCGGACCAGGCTCTCGAGCGCCTTGGAGACCACGGAAGGCTGGGGTCGGACGAGGACCAGAACACGCTGCGAGACGCGGCGTGCCCAGGGGTGCAGGAAGTCGTAGGCCTGGCGCAGGTCTTCGGCGGTCTCGAGTGAGGTGGCGTCGAAGACCAGGGCATCCACTCGGCCTTCGCAGGCGGCGCTGGCTGTGCGCGACCAGGCCTCGGCGGCGGCCTTGTAGGGGGCCGGATCGGGAGAGACCAGGTCGGCTCCCGCTCGGGCGTAGACCTCGGGGAGCAGGCTCGCTCCCGAAATGGCCACGGTGCGGCCGTCGAGGGGACGCTCGACCCAGGCGCCCTGGGCGCGCTTCAGGGTGGGGGGAAGGGGGACGTTGAAAGTCTTCAGGATGCGGCGGCCGGGACCGCGCATCTCCAGCAGGAAATCACCCATGGCTATTTCGCAGCCTCCTCGGCGTGTCGGTCTTCGGCGAGGGTCTGCAGAAGACGCTCACCGGTGTTCTTGATGCGGTCCAGCTCGTAGTTGCAGCGCGCCTCGGCCCGCTCCAGGTAGCGGCTGAGCAGATCGCCGCGCTCCGGGTCATTTCGCGACTGGCGGTAGAGCACTCGGCAGATCGCGTCGTCGGCCAGCATGCGCGTGAGGCGCTCGGCGTGCAGCAGCGCGTAGCTGAAGTCGTTCTTCGGGTCCCAGTGCTTCATGGCCTTGCCCCACTGCTGGGGAGGAACGCCCTTGAGCTTGCCACCCGCCACCTTCAGCATCAGGTGCTGCTTCGCCTGCAGTCCCAGCCAGTGGATGCGTGCGACGGCCTTGCCCAGAGGGTCACCGGTCAGCATCCGGCGTCGGGTGACCGCCAGGTCCCGTAGGAAGGCGCCGGGTCGCCGGGTCAGGTCTCCCAACGCGTCCTTGGTGGCCATCAGTGCCTGGATCTGGCTGGTGCCCTCGTAGATGGGCAGCACCAGTGCGTCGCGCAGCAGCTTCTCAGCGCCGTACTCCCGGGTGTAGCCGACACCGCCGTGGATCTGGATGGCCATGCGTGCGTGCTTCACGGCGTTCTCGGAGGCGATGTACTTCAGCAGGGGGGTGGTGAGCCGTGCCTTCCACTCCAGGGCCTTCAGCTGTTCGGGGGTGATCTCGAGATCGCTGGGGCGGTCCTCACCCAGGAGGAGGAACATCCGGTAGCGCTGGTAGCGCTCCTGGTCGATCGCCGACTCGATGCCGAGCGCTCGCACAGCATCGGTCTCGGTGCGCATCTCGCACAGGTAGTCGGCGATCATCTCGTGCTTGTCGATGGTCTTGCCCATGGACGGACGCTGAGCGGCGTACTCCGCGGCCAGCCGGGTGCTGGCTTCGGAGATGCCGATGCCCTCGAAGCCCACGCCGATGCGCGCTCCGTTCATCAGCAGGAGCATCTGCCGGAAGCCGGCGCCGCGCTCACCGATCAACTCGCCCACGGCGTCCTCGAAGTCCACCGTGACCGTGGCCGAGCCGTGGTGGCCGATCTTCTCCTCGATGTTGGAGATGCTGACGCCGCCCTCTTCCCAGTCCACCAGGTACAGGCTCAGCCCTTCGAGGCCGGGCCCGTCGCTTCGCGCGATGACGAAGTGGTAGCGAGCGTGGCCGCTGGTGATGAAGATCTTCTGCCCGGTGATGTGCCAGGCGCCGTCCTCATCGAGCTCCGCCTTCGTTCGCAGGGCACCCAGGTCGGAGCCGGCGTCGGATTCCGTCAGGTCCATCGCGCCCCAGGCGTCGCCGGCGGCGATCTGGGCGATGGCGTCCTGGAAGCGGGTCTTGACGACCCGGCCCTTGTCGTCCAGCTCGGTGGTGCCCTCGACCAGGCTGTAGAGCAGCATGGCCGTGGCCATGCCCCCGTGGAAGCTGTGGTGCGTCATGACGCTGACGTCGGCGCGGCTGAAGAGCTCGGCCGTCATCATGTAGATGAGCAGCGGCAGGTTTGCGCCACCGAGCTCCCGCGGCAGACACATGCCGTGGATGTCCAGGGCCTGGATGCCCTCCATGATCTCGTTGATCTCGGAGGGGAACACCACCTCGCCATCCACCATCTGGATGCCCTTGCGATCGATCTCGGCAGCCCGTGTCGCGATCTCGGTGGCGGCGAACTCGCCCACCATCTCGAGCACGGCGCGGAACATCTCCCGAGCGTCGTCGGAGTCTTCGTAGGGGTTCTCGTCGGGGTTCATCTCCAGCAGCGAGATGAGTTGGTCCCAGTCGACCCCCTTGTCGATGTACCAGAGGAGGTCGGCGTTGTCGGTGAGGTAGTTCACGAGGTTTCCGAGTTGGATGACTGGATGAAGAGTCCGTCGTGCGCGAGGCGCTTGAGCTCCGCAATGCGGCGCTCCGGCCCGTGCAGCACGACGCTTTGTGTGCCGAGGGTGGCCAGGACCAGCACCGTGACCTGCATCACGTAGGCCTCGGGGTCCAGGTCGGGGTGAATGAGCCCTTCCTTCTGGCCGCGCTCGATGTAGCCGGTGAGCAGCGTCAGCCAGGGAAGCAGGTGCCGTTCGATGCGATCCCGCATCTCCTCCGGACGGTCCAGCAGCTCGCGAAGCAGCAGCCGAGCGCGGTCCGGGTCCTCCTGGAAGAAGCGGATGAACTCCCCCATGGCGGCCTCGAAGCGGTTCTCTCCGGTGGTGGCCGCGAGCAGGATCTCGGGGATGACGTCCTTCCAGCGAGAGAGGAGGCGCTCGACGACCTCTTCCCGCAGGGTCTCCTTGCTGGCGAACCAGTAGAGGAGGGAGGGCTTTCGAATGCCTACACCCGTGGCGATGAGCTGCACGCTCGTGCCTTCAAACCCGCGGGCGGCGAAGAGGCGGGTGGCCTCGTCCAGGATGTTTTCGCGCATTGTGCTCCCTACCGATTGGTAGGCTGCCACCTACCTACCACTTGGTAGGCACGCCCGCAAGTAGGATCTGGAGATGTTCCTGCTGCTGGCCTGCACCGTCGGAGAGGAGCGTGAGCCCTTCGGTGAGCCCTGCCACGTGCCGGGCTACCGGAGCTCCGTTCGCTGCGGGACCGTGGAGAGTCAGGGGCTCTCTCTGCGGGTGGTCGTGGTCCCTGCAGATCAGAACCAACCCGAGACGCCGCTCTTCCTGCTGGCGGGTGGTCCCGGGCAGGCTGCGACCTCTCTGGTGGGTCAGATGATGCCCCTGCTGGAGCGGGTGAAGGAGGATCGGGATCTCGTCTTCGTGGACCAGCGAGGCACGGGGGACAGTGCCCCCCTGGAGTGCCCGGAGCCGCCGGACACGCTGCGGGCACGCCTCTCTTCGGATCTCGTCGAGGAGAGCTGCCTGGAGCTCCTGGATGCGGACCCGAGGGACTTCGCGACCCACATCGCCATGGACGATCTGGACGTGGTTCGGGCGGCCTTGGGCTACGAGCGCATCCAGATCATTGGTGCGTCCTACGGAACCCGTGCGGCTCTGGTCTACGCCCGGCGGCATCCTGAGCGTCTCGAGCGGATGGTCCTGGATGGCGCCGCTCCGCCAACGATGGTGCTCTACGAGAGCTTCGCGGTGGACACGGAGAGCGCTCTGGAGCGCCTCTACCTGGATGCCCCCGGCACCCGTGAGCGGGTGGAGTCCATCCTGGCCGGTCTGCCCGTGGACATCGAGGTGCAACACCCTCGAACGGGGGTGAGGGAAGGCCTGACCCTGACGCGGGATCTCTTCACCGCGCAGCTTCGGGGGCTCTTGTACAACGCCGGCATCCGGGCGCTGGTGCCGTGGACCCTGGAGCAGGCTGAAGCGGGGGAGTGGGGTCCCTTCATCGCGGAGACCACCGCGCTGAGCGATGGCCTTGGCCTCTCGGTGGGCATGCACCTGGCGGTCGTCTGCAGCGAGGATGTGCCGCGCTTCACCCACCCGGATCTGTCCGGCACCCTGATGGGCGACAGCCTGGTGGTGCTGGGCGAGGAGTCCTGTGAAGGTTGGCCGCGGGCGGATCTGCCCGAAGGCAGATTCGAGCCGGTGCACTGGGACGGTCCCGTCTACATCCTGAGCGGGGAGCTCGACCCGGCTACCCCCTCCCGTTGGGGGGACGAGGCGGCGCGGACCTTGCCCGGTGCGCTTCACCACGTCATCAGCGCGACTGGCCACGGCACGCTGGCGGTGTCCTGCGTGGCCGAACAGATCGATGTCTTCCTGGAGGGAGGTGAGCCGGAACTCTGCGCGCCGGAGGCGCCGCCCTTCTATGTGGATGGGCTGGGGCCATGATCGAAGCGCAGGGCTTGCACAAGGTCTTTGGGGAGGTGATCGCCGTCGACGAGGTCAGCTTCACGGCGCCGGACGGGCTCATCACCGGCCTGTTGGGTCCGAACGGCGCCGGGAAGACCACCTCGATGCGCATGCTGACGGGCCTGGTCCGTCCGACGCGAGGCTCGGCGCGGGTGGATGGCGTGGACGCCTCGGAGCTCGAGGTGCGGCGGCGTCTCGGGGTGCTGCCCGACCGTTCCGGCATCTACCCTCGACTGACCGCTCGGGAGAACATCCTCTACTTCGGTCGACTCCACGGCCTCTCGGGTGAGGCCCTGAAGCGGCGCACCCAGGAACTCATCGACCTGCTGGACCTGGTGTCGGTGGCCGACCGCCGCTCCGCGGGCTTCAGCCAGGGCGAACGCATGAAGGTCGCCATCGCCCGCGCCCTCGTCCACGATCCGCCCAACGTGATGCTGGACGAGCCCACGAATGGCCTCGACGTGATCAGCACGCGGGCGATGCGCCATCTCATCGGCCGCCTTCGCGACGAGGGGCGCTGCGTGCTCTTCAGCTCGCACATCATGCAGGAGGTGGCGGCCCTCTGTGATCGGGTCGTCGTGATCGCCCGCGGTCGCGTGGTCGCCGACGGAAGCCAGGAGGAACTGCTCGAGCGTACTGGCCAGGACTCCATCGAGGAGGCCTTTGTGTCCCTCCTGGGTGGCGAGGGTGGGCTGCAGTGATCGGGCAGTTCCTCGCCATCCTCGTCAAGGAGCTGGTCGACGGCCTCCGTGATCGGCGATCCCTGCTCTCTGCGCTGCTCTTTCCGGTGTCCTGTGCCGGTGGGATTGCGCTGGTGTTGACCACCGTCGCAAACCTGGACAAGGGGGGCGATTCGGAGCTGCCGGTGGTGGGGGCGGAGTACGCCCCCCAGCTGATCGCCTTCCTCGAGGAGGAAGGGCTGGAGATCGTGGAGGGGCCGGAGGACCCGAGGGCCGCCGTCGAAGCGGGTGAGCCCCTTGTGCTCGTGGTGCCCGAGGACTTCCAGGAGCGACTTCGAGCGGGTCGTAGCGTGCAGCTTCAGATCGTCCGGGACGCCTCCCGTCACGAGGACAGCGTGTCGGTTCATCGCGTGACGGGGGCGGTGCAGGCCTGGTCGGGACAGCTGGGAGCGATGCGCTTGCTCGCCCGGGGTGTGAGTCCCGAGATCGTCCAGCCCGTGGCGCTGTCCACCGTGGATCTGTCGACCCCCTCGTCGCAGGCGGCCATGCTGGTGGACCTGCTGACCATGACCCTGGTGCTCGCCTGCTTCTTCTGCAACATGTACCTGGCCATCGACGCCACCGCAGGGGAGCGGGAACGCAACTCTCTCGAGGCGCTGCTGCTCAACCCGGTGCGCGGCGAGGTGCTGGTGCTGGGCAAGTTTGCGGCGACGGTGTTGTTCGGAGCGGGGGGTGTTGCGGCGACTCTGGGACTGCTGGTCCTCACTCTGGACTTCGTGCCCCTGGACCGGCTCTCCCTGCGCATCGAGCTGGCCAGCGCGGTCGCTCCGGTCTTCGGCTTGCTGTTGCCGGTGGCCTTCCTGGCGGGTGCTCTTCAACTGCTCGTCGCCAGCGGATCGCGCTCCTTCAAGGAGGCGCAGATCGTCCTGTCCCTGGTGCTCTTCATCCCGACCTTGCCGGGGCTCATCTTCAGCGTGAACCCCATGGAGACCCCGGACTGGATGCAGGCTGTTCCGGTGCTGGGTCACCAGCTCCTGGTGACCGACCTCATCGTCGGCGAGCCTGTGTCCTCGAGCTGGGCTGCGGCGCTGGTCCTCAGCTCGCTGCTCGCGGCCGCGCTGCTGCTGCTGGTCACGGCCTGGCTCTACAAGCGGGAGGCCGTCGTCATCGCCAAGTAAGGCGCCTTCGCCGGGCCACCAGCGCCATCAAGGCCACCAGCAGGCCGCCCGCGGGGGCACCTCCGCCACAGCTGCAGCCTCCTCCTCCCTTGGCCAGACCGCTCGGCACGCTCGTGTCGTCCAGACCCGGCGAGCTGGTGTCCGGGAAGTCGTCCTCGGGGTCGAAGGGGTCCGTGCCGTTGTCGACCTCGGTCCCATCATCCACGCCACCGTCGTCGGTGTCCGCGTCGGTCGGGTCGGTGCCGATCTCCAGGACCTCCTCACCATCGCTGAGCCCGTCGCCGTCGGTGTCCGGATCGGTCGGATCGGTTCCTTGCTCGTGCACCTCTTCACCGTCGCTGAGGCCGTCGTCGTCGGTGTCCTCGTCCAGAGGGTCGCTTCCGACGTCGATCTCATCCCCGTCGTTGAGGCCGTCGCCATCGGTGTCCGGGTCCAGTGGGTCCGTCCCGTACACGTTCTCCTCGGCCCAGTCGGTGAGCCCGTCACCGTCCGTGTCCGCCAGGTCGTCGCTTGGGTCCAGGGGATCGGTGTTGTCGGTGTTCACCTCATCGCCATCGCTACGACCGCCGTCGTCGGTGTCCTCGTCCAGGGGATCCGTACCGTAGGTGTCCACTTCCTCCCCGTCGGAGAGGCCGTCATCGTCGGTGTCCGGGTCCAGGGGATCGGTTCCGGTGTCGTCCACCTCGCGACCATCGGACAGGCCGTCGTCGTCGGTGTCTTCGTCGTTCGGATCGGTCCCGATGCCCACCTCGTCGCCGTCGTTGATTCCGTCGTCGTCGGAGTCGGGGTCGTTGGGATCGGTGCCGTAGGTGTCGACCTCCTCCCCGTCGGAGAGGCCGTCGTCGTCGGAGTCAGAGTCGTTGGGGTCGGTGCCGCCGTCTACTTCGTCGCCGTCGGAGATCCCGTCGTCGTCGGAGTCGGGGTCGTTGGGATCCGTCCCTGCGCTGGCCTCGTCGCAGTCACCCAGGCCGTCGCCGTCGGTGTCGGGGTTGTTGGGGTCGGTGCCGTTGTTGACCTCCGTGTAGTCGTCGCAGCCGTCGCCGTCGGTGTCGGGGTCGTTGGGGTCGGTGCCGTAGGTGTTGACCTCCTCGCCGTCGCTGAGCCCCTCGCCGTCGGAGTCTGGGTCGTTGGGGTCGGTGCCGTAGACGTTGACCTCGTCTCCATCGCTGAGGCTGTCGTCGTCGGAGTCCTCGTCGTTGGGATCGGTGCCGTAGACGTTGACCTCGTCT
>PVBE011377658.1_pt1 | contig 10719 bp, 13 predicted proteins | sample 1631181 | NCBI WGS metagenome assembly PVBE01 (sample SAMN08397723, study PRJNA350692) | Marine metagenome, whole genome shotgun sequencing project. | isolation source: water | place: Pacific Ocean | collected 2012-04 | reverse complement strand
CCCGGGGCTGGTACTGCTTCTTGTCGGGCGTGATCTCGATATTGACGAATTTTTCGGCTGGATTGATCACAAGCGACTTGTACTTCTGAACCAATGCGTTGTCCTTGAGCGCACATACGCTCACGTAGACGTTCGGTACATAGTCAATATTATCGAGCGGGATTTCCACGAGCTGCGCGTTGCCCTTCACCTTGACAACCTGGTGGTAGTAGATGTCCTCCCCTTCCAGGGTAAGCAGGACAGAGACGTTCTTGAACTGGCTGGTCACGAGAATCTTGGCGGTGTCCCCCTTCTCGTAGAACTTCTTGTCCGGAATGAGACCCAACCCGTTGAAGTTGTAGGTCCCGCTCGACCAGCTGCGGCTGTAGATCCAGATCCTGCGGTCGGCCGACACCTCGTTCCCAAACCGGTCTTTCGATTTCACGACAAGACGGACATGGCCACCCGGGATATCCGGGGTGAAATCGACCCGGGCAATCCCGTGTTCATCACTGGTGGTCGTGCCCTCGTAAATCTTTGTTTCCTTTTTCTCTTTCCGTCCGTATTCGACGTCATAGGCAAAGACGCTTATCTTCTGGTTGGGAACCAGTTCCCCGCGATGTGTCCGGACCCGGATCTTCGCACCCACCCGGTCTCCCGGCTTGTACACCCACCGGTTAAGGCTGACGTTCATCCCGAATTCCGCGCGGGTTGCCTTGACCGTTCCTCCCCCCTCGACACTGCGGCGGGAAAGATCAGTCACCTTGGCCTTCACCGTGTAAATGGCATCGTAATCCTGTTTGTCGGGCGTGAAGCGGATGACGAGATTTCCATCCCCGTCGGTGGTTCCGGTTCCGGAGGTAATTCTCTTGTCCCACCGGTTGCCTTTCCAGCCCCGCATGGGCTGCTCTTCCAGGTACCAGTCGTAATACCCGTCCCACCAGCGCCAGGCCGACCAGAAATGACGGCGAAGAATGGTGTACTGGACCTTCGCGTTGGGAACGGGGCTTCCAAAATAGTACATCGCGTTGACCGTTGCCTCGACGGTGGCCCCCTGGAGGACGGCGTCCTTCTTGAAGGTCACGTCGACCTTGTATTCCGGTTTCCGGTATTCATCAACGCGGAACTGGCCAACATTGCTCCCGTACTGGCTCCACCGGGAATTCCATCGCCGGTTGTTCTGGTTCCCCCCTTCGGGCCGGAGCGAAATCGTGTACATCCCGAGCGCCGGTTCCTCGCCCAGCGTCAACTTTCCAACGGTCGACCCGAACTCGTTGAGGGTGTGGGTCTCCTTGTAGACAACATTGTTTTTCGCATCCCGGATTTCCACCATCATCGGCTTTCCCGGGGGAATCTCTAGTTTCCTCCCCTCCTGTGTCCGGGAGATGATCTTGAACTGGACCTGCTGGTTCGGCCGGTAGATGGGGCGGTCGGTATAGATATAGACCAGGGGTTGGTTCTGGTTGAAACTGTAGTAGTACGTGCTCGTGGTGACGAGTTCGCCATCCTTGATCCCGATGATGGTCCCCCCCTTGTACCCGTTCGCCACGAAAACCCCGTCTTCGTCCGTTTTTCCGCTCACCGGATTCTGCTTGTGAAGGACCTGGATCCGCATTCCTTCGACCGGCCGGGACGTGGCCCGCTCCTGCGCGAAGACAAAGAGCTTTCCCCCGGACGTTTTTGTGACGATACCGAGGCGATTGATGAAAATGGTGACGCTCATCGTCAGGTTTTCGTGGGTCCCGTCCACGACATAGACCCCCGCTTTATCCGAAGGAATGGAAACCGGCTTGTACCGGTAATTGTTCTTTTTCGTTTCGTAGGTTTCCGTCCACTCCCTGACCTTCTCCCACCGCTCCTTGGGCACCAGGTCGAGGGCCCCGGAAAGATTGTCCCCATCCCCCGCCTGCAGTCTTTCAAGGACCTCTTCAAAAGGAATCCGCGAGACGCGGTATGCCACCTTGTCGATTCCCCGGATATTGGCCTGGATCGTCGCTTTCTGTCCGACGGTGAAAGTCTGGTTCACGTACATCCGGAAGTACTTTCCCTTCATGGACCAGATCTGTTGGATGGCGGAAGTGCGGATATTGCTCTTCTTGGCTTTCCCCGCCTCCTTCACGATCTTTTCCAGTTCCTTGATCGCAGAGGCCTTCGATCCCTGGCGCTTCCATGACTGCACGATGGAAAACCGTGCCTGCCAGTAGCTCCCGCTCTCCGGGAATTTCCGGCAGAATTCTTCGAAGACCTTCCGGGCCTCGGAATAATTCCGGGAACGGCGCAATTGGAGCCATCCCATCTGCAGATAGGCCCCTTCGATGTATTTCCCTTCCGGGAAGGTCTTGATGTAGTGCTTGTACGCACGGACGCCTTCCTTCCAGTTCTGGGAATTGGAATTCTGTGCGGCGTATTGCCAGAGTTTCTCCTCCTCCTTCGGGAGTTCTTTCCCTGGATCCTGGAGGTAGGAGGCGGTCGCGACGACGCCGAAGGAAAGGGCCATTACGAGACAGAGGGCAAACCTGGAGCGGAAGGTCATGGCAGACTCCTATTAGAGGTTGGCTTCAATCATCCCCGCATCTGACGCGGGTAAGAGTGCTCGAGTTCCAGAATTATAGTTTATTTTGATTTCCGGGAGAACATCCCGGAGGAGGAGAGAGCCAAAGGTCGTGGCAAACTCCCTGTATGTTTGCTTTAATCATCTCCCCATCTAACGCAATTCAGGGGAATCAAGTTCAATGATTACGGTAAATTTTGACGGTGGATGCGAACCGAAGAACCCGGGGGGGGTCTCCACCTGGGGATATGCCGTTTACCGGGACGGGGAACAGATCCACGAGGCATACGGCCTGGCCACGAAACCGTTCGACCCGGGCGCCACGAATAACGTGGGAGAATACACCGCGGCACTCCGGGCGATCGAGTACCTGGCCGAAAACGGCCATAGCGGGGAAAAAATCGAAATCCGCGGGGATTCCCAGCTGGTCGTCAACCAGGTCGAGGGAAAATGGAAGATCAAGGCCGCGAATCTCCGCCCGTTGCATGCGGCGATCCGGAAACTGCTCCCCCGGTTCTCCCACCTGCGCTTAAAGTGGGTACCCCGGGAGGAGAACAGCGAGGCGGATGCCCTGGCCGGGAGAGCCTACCTGGATTACAAAGCCGGCCGCTAGAACCGGGGAATAATTTCAGACTGACCCTATTTCCTGTTCGTTGAATTTTCCAGCGGGGGGAGATAAACTTACCGATCCTTCATTTAGAGGAACGCCATGCGAACGCTCACCAGCCTGCTCCTGATTCTTGCGGGATCGTATTGCCTGTACCAGTTCACCGTACGGACAACCCTTCCCGAAGAACGGTCAAAAACCATCGATTACAAGGCACGTCCGGCTGTCTCTGACCTGGGAGAAAACTATCCGGTCAACGCCCTCCTCGCGACAGGAGCACTCTGGGGAATCCTGCTGGGCCTGTTCCTGGCGCTCACCACCGCCCCGAAGTTCCAACCGGCAGGCGATGGAGCCCTCTACCAGAAGCGACGAAAGGGAGGGGCCATAGCACGGATTTTCCTGTTAAACGCGGCCCTGGCGGGAACCTTTATCGACCTGGCCTACGTCGGTGTTGCCTATACCCCGTCTGGACCAGAAGAGGCCGTTACCCGTTATGTCGGGCTTTTCTTCGGGGTGGCGGCACTGCAACTCGCCATTGGCCTGCTTCTTCTCATCCTGGCCCTCTGTGAAAAACCAAAGGGAAAGCTTTCCCTGATCCTCGGAATCCTCCTTTACCTGACTGCGGTGGGCACATGGATCCTTACCTACTTGTGGGGAAAGCAGGGCTAAAATGGCAGATCAGCAGGAATCTGGACCTCTTAAACTGGCCTGTCCGTTGTGCAAGGGGACCTTTACCGGACGCCTTCCAGCGCGGACCGTGAAGGGGACCTGTCCGCGGTGCCGGAAAAACCTCATCCTCTTTCCGGATGGAAAAGTCCAGACGGAGAAGGAATTCAACGCGGAATCTTCCCCTTCCCCGGATCCTGCCGTTTCTGAAGAAGAGGAACTGACAGGAATGGGAAAATCGATTTTCTCCCCGCTTCTCTTCCTCCTTCCCGTGGTGACCCTGCTGATCATGACATCGATCAAGCTTCCGGAGGAAACCTCCAACATCTTCCACAACCTGGGCGAACGGGCCGCAAAGGGACTCACGGAGATGCAGATGAAGATCCAGAAGCAGGTAAATCCCGGCAAGGAAGAGGTGCAGATTCCTACTCGTCGAATGCCGAAACGATCCTGATCACTTCATGCTCGTTGGTGGCATCGAAAAGTGCCGCGCGGGCCTCCCCGGTCCCAAAGACTTGTCCGATTTTCCGGTAGACCTCGAGGTAGAGTTTGTCCTTGTAGGGGGGGGCCACCACCCCGAAGAAGAAGTGAACCGGCTCCTCATCCAACGAGCCAAAATAGATCCCGTCCATGCAGCGGGCAAAGCAGATGGTAAAATCCTTCGCCTGCATGGTCCGCACATGCGGAATGGCGATCCCTCCCCCGATCCCGGTGGTTGCCTTCCGTTCGCGGTTTTCCAGGTCCGTGAACAGTTTCTTTGGATTGGAGATTTTCCCGGAGGAATCCAGAAGGCCGACGAGTTCCTGCAGGACCGCGCTTTTCACGCTCCAGAGAAACCGCTGTTCCGACCATTCTTCCGGCTTCTCCTCCGGCATGGTGGTTTCGAGTTCCATCCGGACTTGCGGGGGCTTTAGATAACGTGTCAGTCTCATGGAAGGGGATCAATAGCCTCCGGCGCCGGCACTTCCTCCGGAGACGATTTTCACGCTTGCACTCGCCCCGATCCGGGAGGCACCCGCTTCCAGCATTCGCATGGCAACCTGTACATCGCGTACGCCACCCGAAGCCTTGACCCCCATTTCGCTCCCCACCGTTTCCCGCATCAGGCGGATATCTTCCACCTTCGCACCGCTGGGACCATAGCCGGTGGAGGTCTTCACAAAATGAGCCCCGGCGCGCTTCGCAAGATGGCAGGCACGAACCTTCTCGTCATCCGTCAGGTAGGCGGTCTCCAGAATCACCTTGACGGTTCCGTTGTGACCGGCAGCGCGCACCACCGCTTCGATGTCCCTGAGAACCAGGCCGTCATCTCCCGACTTCAAGGCGCCGACGTTGATCACCATGTCAAACTCAACCGCGCCGTCATCCCGCACCATTTTCGTCTCGAATCCCTTCATTTCCGGCTGGGTCGCACCGAAAGGAAATCCGATCACTGAGCAGATTTTCACGGGAGAAGCCTTTAAACGGTCCGCGGCATGTCGAATCCAGGAGGGATTCACACAGATGGAGGCGAACTGGTGCGTGGCCGCTTCATCACAAAGCTTGTTCACATCGTCCCGGGTGGCTTCGGGTTTCAGAAGGGTATGGTCAATGAATCCGGCCAGGGAAGCGGAGATATCCGAAAGACCGGGAGAGCCTCCAACACGGTCCGCACCCGCACCGAGAATGCCGGTGACCTTGCCGTGACAAACCGAGGCACACGATCCCCAGGTGGGGCATGTCGAACAATCCTTTAAATTCACCCTTCCCTACCAGCGCTTGTACGCCGCCAATTTCGTGCGAATGCGCAGAATAGAAGCGGCGTAGCGTTCCTCAAAGGGGGATGCCGCACCTTTCGGGCCTTCTGCTTCCCCGGTTTTGGCTGCCAGGGCTTCCCGGCGGGCGGCTTCTTCCATCCTTCGTTCCTCTTCCAGTCTCCTTCGTTCTTCCTTCTGGCGAAGCCGTTCCGTCTCGCGGGCCCGGGCAAGTTCGTCTTCCAGGTCAACCTCTTCCTCGAACATGCGCAGCATCGCGTCACTCTCGGTCTCCTCCTTGGACAACTCCCCGGAAGGCCGGTCTTTCTTTTGTTTTTCAAGCCGGGCAATTTCACCATCGATCGCCCTGAGATCCCGTTCCAGCAGTTTCTTTTTGATGGAGAGGTCTTGAATATCCTGGTCCCGTCCGGCAGAAGGGGGCTCTCCCTGCCGCTTCTTCATCTGGTGGTCAACAATTGCCAGTTCAGCCACGATCGAATCCCGCCGGGACCGATGATCGGAAAGGAGGTTATCGGTCCGCCCCTGCCCGCTTCCGGAAGCTTCTTTTTTCTCAACCGGGGACTCCTCGGCCCGAATGATTTCCCGGTCCCCGCGGGCCCGGTTCGTTTTGCAACCCATGCTGACCAGCAGGGCCAGGGCCATGGAAACCCAAAGCGCATTTTTCATCGCCATTCTCCTCTGTATCGCTGGACGGTTCACTCTACCGGCCGGATCAGGATCCCGCAACATCTATGCGATCGACAATCGCAACCACCACGGCCTGAACGGGAATTTCATGGGTCCCATACAACAGCCGCGCCCCGCTCCCTTCCTTATTGACGAGAACCTGGTCCCCTTCCCCTGCATCAACCCGGTCGAGAGCCAGGAGGGAAGAACCGACCAGTTTCCCCTTGAGGTCGACCGGCTGGGTGATCAGAAGTTTCTGCCCCTCCAGTTGTTCATCTTTCCGGGTCGCCCAGACGACACCGGTTACCCTGGAAAGAATCATGCGATCCCCTCCACGATCCCGACGATCGCTGCATCACACGGCGTCATGTGATCGGGCGTCCGTTTCATTGCGATAATCGCTTCCTTCGCGGTAATGTAGAAGATCAGTTCCCCCACACCCGCCCCGACCGTATCCACCGCCACCAGGGGAGCCCCCGCCGGTTTCCGGTCAGAATTGAGGGGCTGAACCAGGAGCATCTTCGCGCCAACAAAATTTTCATGTTTCTGGGTTGCCCAGATATTCCCGACCACTTTTCCCAGAATCATCGCTGACCCACCTGGTCAAGTTCGTCAATTTTATTCACCCGTCTTTCGTGACGGCCCCCTTCAAAATCCGCTTCCAGCCACTGGCGGACCCAGTTCTTCACCTCCTCCAGGGGATGTTTCGTGCCGAGGGTCAGGACGTTTGCATTGTTGTGGGCCCGGGAATTGAGGATATCGAAGAGCGAATCACACTTGGCCGCCCGAACGCCGGGAATCTTGTTGGCCACCATGCAGGAACCGATTCCCGCCCCATCGATGATAATGCCCCGATCGCAGGTACCGCCGGAAATGGCCCGGGACGCCTTCGCGGCAAAATCAGGATAGTCACAGGAGTCTTTCGAATGAGTTCCGAAATCGAAAGCGGCGTAATCGAGAGCCTCCAGGTAGGTCTTCAGGATCCCTTTCAACTCGAAACCACCGTGATCGGAGGCCAGTGCCACCCGGAGTTGGCCGGACGTGGGCCGCCGGGACGGCTTGATCTTCACGCCCAGTTTAAGGAGTCGATCCCCTGCTCCCGGAGAGAGAACGTAATCGCCGTCCACATAGAGCACCCCGCCGCACTGGGCGGCCTGCTCCACGTCACGGGCGGTAATGAGTGGCTTGTCCAAGGTCAATTCTCCGGCTGATCCGCAATGCGGCCCGCGATATCCTTCCGGCGGCGTTCATAATCCCGTGAGACTTCCGCTTCCGAGTCGACATTGAGATTGTCGACGATCGCCATGATGACCGCATCGACCGGGCGGTTGGTGGTTATCTTCGTCTGGCGGGCACTCGACCCTTGGGCGACGAGAACAATCTCACCGGGACCCGCATCAAGACTGTCAACGGCAACAACGAAGTTGGATTGCGGCTTGTACTGGAGATCCACCTGGCGGACGAGCAGAAAGCGGACCCCTTCCAGCTTTTCATCCTTGATGGTGGCCCAAACTTCGCCGACAACTTTACCCAGGAGCATGTCAATCCCTCCCGTATTTTATCTTTCGCAGATCTCGCGGAGAGCCTTCGCGGCCGTCTCCACTTCTTCCTCTGTATTAAACCAACCGAAACTGAACCGGACGGTTCCGCGCGGCAGCGTCCCGAGAAACTCGTGGGTTCCTGGGGCGCAATGAAGTCCAGGGCGGCAGGCAATCCCGTACTTCTTGTCCATCAAAGACCCTACCGCGGCCGGCTCCTTTCCGTCAATGGTAAGCGAAACGGGTCCGATCTGGATATCCGGATTCCGTCCGCTGTACACGCAGACCCCGGGGATTTCTTTTACCATTCCAATGAACAAAAGCGCCATCTTGCTTTCATGCGCACCGATCTTCTCCACACCCGTTTCCTGGACAAACCGGATCCCTTCCGCAAGACCACTGAATCCATGCGCATTTTGAGTTCCGGCTTCCAGGCGGAAGGGCATCTCTTCCGGCTGGCATTCCTCCCGCGCATTCGGGCCCGAGGCCCCGACCCGGAAGGGGCTCAGATGAATGCCGTCCCGTACGTAGAGAGCGCCGGTTCCCATCGGTCCAAAAAGGTTTTTCTGGCCGGGAAACGCGACCATATCGAGCCCCATCTCCTGAACATCGATCGGGATGACACCCATTGTCTGTGCCGCATCGATCACAATGCGGATCCCCTCTTCTCTTGCGATCCGGGCATAGTCCCGGATCGGATGGACCGCACCTATCACGTTGGAGCAGTGGGTCATGGCGATCAGGCGGGTCTCCTTGCGGATCAAGCGCCGGATCTCTTCCGGATCGACGGTACCGTCCCCGGAGGTAACGGCACGGTCGAGGGAAACAAACCCGTCCTCCGCCATGGAAGCGAGCGGGCGAAGCATCGAGTTGTGTTCCGTACGGGAGGTGATGACATGGTCGTCCTCGCGGAGGAACCCTTTCAAGGCGATGTTCAGCGCATCGGTGGTATTCATGGTCAGAACCACCCGGTCCGGGCTTTCCGCGTTCAGAAGATCGGCCACCCGGCGCCGGCAGACATCGATTTGTTCCGCAGAACTCCGCGCCATCCGGTGCCCGGTGGGCCCCGGATTCCCCGCATGGTTGCGCGCGAAATCATCCATTGCAACATAGACCGATTCCGGCTTGGGCCAGGAAGTGGAGGCATTATCGAGGTAAATCACGCGGCGGATTGTAGCAGAGGGAGGGCAAGGATAAAACCACGGGGGACACTATCCTCCAATGTACCGGGCGTAGAGCGAACGAGCCCGCACGGGATCGCTGGTCCCCTTGATGATCGCGCGGCCATCGGGAAAGAGCGTCAGTTCGTTCTTCTCCAGGCGGAGTTGCAGCAGGTATTTATTCCGGGAAACCTCGCCCACTTTCTTCAACCGGTTTTCCATCGCATCCAGATCGACCGGAGAACCGGAGGGGATGATTTGCACCGCATCGCGGCCGCAGAGGGAGGTGGCCCAGGATTCCTCCTTCGCCTCCAACCAGGAAAAGACCCCTCTGCCGCAAGGAAGGCAGTCGGGACGCCGGGGGACCTCCATTGTTTGATGGGAGTTTTTCCACAAATCCACCGCGGTCAATCCGGACGACATTTCCTTCCGGTTTCCGGATAGAAACTTGATCGCTTCATTCGCCTGAAGAGCCGAAATCGTGGAGGCAATCGTATTGAGGACACCGGCGGTGTCACAGGTGGCGGTTGATCCCGGATCGGGACGTTCCTCCAACCAGCAGGAAAGGCAGGCGGTTTCTCCCGGGATGACCGAAAGGACCATGCCATAGCTTCCCACGCAGCCCCCGTAAATCCAGGGAATCCCCGCCTTAACGCAGGCGTCGTTGAGGAGAAAGCGCGTTTCAAAGTTATCGGTTCCATCCAGAACCAGGTGGGAACCCGCCAGGTGGGTCTCCACGTTTCCGGCACGAACATCGGTGACAAGAGGTTCCACGACCGTTTCGGAATTGATCTTCCGGAGTTTTTCGGCTGCGGCAACCGCTTTGGGAAGTGCCTTGGCGGCATCTTCCTCGTCGAAAAGGATTTGCCGCTGGAGATTGTTCGCCTCCACAAAATCGCGGTCGACGATTCGAACCTGTCCCACTCCGGCGCGGGAAAGCAGGTTACAGATCGACGTTCCCAGCGCGCCGCAACCGACAACGGTCACCCGTGACGCCAACAAACGTTTCTGCCCTTCTTCTCCGAGGCCGGAAAAAAGAACCTGGCGGGAATAGCGGTCACCGGTCACGGAAGCGCCCCTGCAGGAATGTGGATCCCAGGTAGAAGAGAGAGAAAGCCCCTGCCAGGGCAAGGTACCAAAGCGCGTTCCGGCCCCAATCCGGATAGGTCCGGGGAAGATCGGCCAGGAGCGTCCGGGTATAGAGGGAGCGATGGGTCAGAAGATCGTCCTCGAAGATCGAATAGGCCATGACGACCCACGGGTTCCATTCCATCGCGATGTCGACCCTGGCCTGGAAAGATTCCCGGGTTCCCCCCTGCGCCTCTTCCAGGATGGGGTCGAAGTAGAAGAGCGTTCCAACCATCAGGACGACCAGGAAACCGCAAAGAACCTGTGACAGAAAGGGGGGGATCCGAAGGCCGACCAGCGCATGGAAAAGACCGGTCAGGAAACCGCACCAGGATCCGAGAAAGGCCAGGGTCGCGGTCAGCCGGGGGAAAGGCTCGGAGGAGGCAACCCAAAGTCCTCCCAGAAGCAGTGTCCAGAGGGCCAGGAAAACGAGAAGAACCGCCCCTCGTCTGCAAACCGTCCACTCCTTCTCCCTGCCCAGCGCGAAAAGAAAGGGAACGAAGATCCCGAGAAGGAGAGGGCTCAACAGGGCCACCAGTTGGAATGCGCTCATGGGAGTTTATTCTAGTAGGGGGAGCGGAGAGAGAGAAACAGAAAGCGGCCGGTCACTTTCCCTGAACCGGGGGTGCCGCGGCGGAACGGGTATGGAAAATTTCGCGCCAGGCGGGGG
>PVBE013003959.1_pt1 | contig 10720 bp, 13 predicted proteins | sample 1631181 | NCBI WGS metagenome assembly PVBE01 (sample SAMN08397723, study PRJNA350692) | Marine metagenome, whole genome shotgun sequencing project. | isolation source: water | place: Pacific Ocean | collected 2012-04 | reverse complement strand
TGCCACCGCCAGCAGAAGAGCGATAACCACAAAGCCTGCTACCGCTAGAGGGAACCGCTTACCCCGGCTATATCGCATATCCGAATCGCCCCCAAGACCCCAATGGTTCACCTCCAACCCCGCAACAATCAACCCCCAGAATACCTACCAGGACGCCCTGCCTCCCACAGTACCAGACAGAACCTGAGCGACCGAGCCACCATTCTAGCATCTGATGCCCCCCAATCCAATACCTCTATCTACGGAACACGACCCTAACAGTCAAACGTTAAACGGTCATGAAAGTCACGTTGGAAAGCTCTAACAAACGTACACTAAGTTCCCGTTGTTCAGGCATAAGCGCTGTCCACGTTATAGCTGGTGGGCTAGCCGCCTAGCCATTCCCTCTAGCGTTAGAGTTATGATATGGTGGCTCAGTGTAGTTCTCGGACAATGACCCCCATCTAAGACAGGGTCGCGGACCACACTCAAGCCAACATTTCTACGAATCCGCATCTCCGTGCTCCGCGTTACCGCGTCGACATCATTGGGGACGGAGCGCTAGCAGAAGAGGGCTAATGGGCAGCATAATCGACCTTCACATCCACACCATCGTTGGATCGCTGGACAGCGGCATAACGCTCAAGCGGCTGGCCGAGGGGGCCAGAGCAACCGGTCTAACGGGGGTGGTGCTTTCAGAGCACCAAACGCAGTGGACGCCGGAGCAAGTTCAGCAGTTTCGCGAGGAGAGCGGGCTTTTCGCATTTGCCGCCCGTGAGTGGTCCACCGATATGGGCCATGTCATCACGCTAGGTCTAGACCGGCAGGCACCACAGAACATCAGGTTACGGGAACTGCGCGAGCTCTGCCTGGACAAAGGCGCCTTCATGGTCATGACTCACCCCTTCCGCTACTTCCCGGGACCTTCCAACTTCCTGTTTGGCAACCAACGGGACTCCGACAGACTGCCAGTTAAGGAGTTGGCACGGCATCCCTTCTTCTCCCTGGTGGACGCAGTGGAAGTGCTCAACGGCGGATGCACCGATAGCGAGAACCGGTTGGCTCAAGAGGTGGCGTACTACCTGAAGATGCCCACGTTGGCGGGCAGCGACGCCCACTGGCCCATGGAGATTGGACGCCGCTTCGCCAACCTCCTCGAGCGAGATGTGACCAGCGACGAGGAGTTCCTAGAGGAGATGAGAGCGGGCCGGATCTCGCCGGCGCAGCGGGTAGACGGAGTGTTCGTGCCGCTGGAGGAGCCAGCCAAGCCCCGGTCTAGCGTCGGCGACGAAAGATACCAGTAACCTGATCCCATACTGAACCCTTGCTTCTTCCGCCCTTCAATCCATCGATGAACCGATCCCAAGACTCCTCAGCGGAAGCTGCACGGTCCAGCCCCCGTATCCGCTCCTCTATGATGTCCCGGACGCGGCCGGAATCGCCAGCGTCCAGCCAGAATCCGTGCTCGTCCTCGCAGGTATCCATCTCCAAGTCGTAGGCGCGATAGTTGAAGGCGGTCATCCGCTTTTCGCAGACAGGACAGCTGAGATAACTCTGGCGATTACCGTATTGGATCGTAGCCCTGCGCTGCTCCGGCGTGGAGGGCACCGTGGCCTCCAGTTCGTCCAGTTCGTGGTGGTCTAGCCAGCGCCCGTTACAGGATGGACAGTGGTCGACTTCGATTCCGTGGTGATGTTCGACGGCCAAGTCGATCTTGCAGCGGGGGCATTGCATGGCGGCTTGCTCCTCTCCTGCTTAACGATACGACACTCAGGTTAGCACAGGATAGGCGTATGGACAGCCAGGCTGAATCGATAAGGGGACGAACCCTAGGCGCGGCCAGGCAGCCCCTCGTTCAGACTGCCCAGGCGGTAACCGACCAGGTCCAGAGCGACATAGAGATAACCCAGCGCCTTCAGCCGCTCCACCACGTCGGGGCGGCGAGCGATGATCAGCTCCAGCCCCGCCTCGTCGGTCTCAATGCGCGCCACCTCATTATGGTGCCGAACGCGTACCTGGCGCAGCCCCAGGGAGCGCAAGTAGACCTCCGCTTGGCCGATGCGGTCCAGAGCTACCACCGTGACCGGAATCCCATAGGGGATTCGAGAGGAGAGGCAGGCCATGGCCGGCTTCTCCCAAGTGGGAAGACCCCGCTCACGGGAGAAGGCCCGTATCTCGTCCTTAGTCAGCTGGGCCTCCAGCAGAGGGCTACGAACCCCACGCTCTATGGCCGAGCGGCGGCCAGGCCGGTTATCGTCGCTATCGTCTAGGTTGCAGCCATCGATCACCTGGGCGAAGCCCCGCTCGTGGGCTATGACCGTGAGTCGGCCATAGAGCTCCTCCTTGCAGTGGAAACAGCGGTCGGGGCCATTGCTGACGTAGGCAGGATTATCCATCTCGCGGGTATCGATGAGCTCGTGAGCCGTGCCAATCGATCGCGCCAACTCCCTCGCCGCCTCCACCTCCAACGACGGAACGGAAGGCGAAACGCCAGTGACCGCTAGGGCCCGGTCAGCGAGGACATCGTGGGCCACCGCGACCAGAAAGGCGGAGTCAACACCACCCGAGAAGGCCACGACCACCGAACCCATCTCCGCGAGCAACCCCTGAAGGACCCGCAGCTTCTCCCCGGAGACCGCTTTCGTGATCATGACGCGTCATGATAGCACGCTGGGACCGGACACTGTAACCAGATGGCGCCGCAGCGGCCACGGCGAAGAAGTCCCAAGTGTGGACCATCTGATTCCCTCCGTGGAGGAGCAGCAGATAGAGCTTGCCCGCGCCGCCCTAGTCCAGATAGTGTAGCCGCAGCCCGTCGCCCACCACAAACCTATCCTCCGGCTTAACCCTGATCTTCCGCATATCTATGCCAGAATCCTGGAGCTCGCGGCCCATCAAGCCAATTCTGACCGACCTAGATCTCATCCACAGTATCGCGACGTTATCCACAAAATGTTGTGCTCCGAGGCTTGACAGATACTAGATGTAGTGCTAGATTGCATCAGTGCGCCCCCTCTATAAGGGGCGCATCGGTGCCTAGAGGAACCATCGATGATTCTGTCAATCAAGCGGTAAGCATCTCGAACCATGAACTGCCCTTTCTGCGATAACCCCGAATCCAGGGTGACGGACTCCCGACCGGACGAGGCCGGCATCCGCCGCCGCCGCGAATGCCTAGCCTGCAGCCGCCGCTTCACTACCATGGAGCGGGTCGAGCTCGCCGACGTGGTCCTCCTCAAGAAAGACGACCGACGCGAGGAGTTTGACCGGGCCAAGATCGTGGCCGGGGTGCGCAAGGCCTGCGAGAAGCGCCCCATCCCCAGCGGCGCCATCGAGGCCCTAGCCGATGAGGTGGAGCAGGCGGTCTACGCCCTGAATCGGGCAGAGGTTCCCTCCAACGTCGTCGGGGAGCTGGTGATGGAGCGGCTACGAGCCCTAGACCACATCGCCTACATCCGCTTCGCCTCCGTCTACCGGGCCTTCGCCGACGTGGAAGATCTAGAGCAAGAGCTGGAGGCCTTGAAGGCGGGCTGGCCCCGGCCGGAGGTACCCCCGGACCAGCTAGCCCTGCTGCCGGACCTTGGGCCGAAGGCGGCGAAGCCGCGGCTCCTGCGCATTCGCCGCCCGAAGGCAGAGGGTGAGCCGGAGCGCCGAGCCGGAGAGGCGAGATAGGAGTTCGCAATGACGTACTTGAGTGTTCCGAGAAAGTGGCTACGAGAAGCGCCGCTGGAATCCAAGCCTCCCAAGGAGTCAACCAATCGCTTTCTGCGTCGACCCCTCCGATGAGATGCTGTGGGAGGACGACCTCACCGCCCTCATCGCCGGCGCCGACGTCTTTGAGTAATAGAGTGCGTGGACAGCATGATCCAGAGAGGTGAATCGTGAAGACCTATCGCGTGACCTACCGTATGAGCGACCGTCGCGAGGACGCGGACACCAGGACGGAGCAAATCCGCGCCGACGGCTGGCGCGTCGACCAGGACGCCGTCCTCCTCTACCAACACCTCGAAGATCAGGACGTCTCTATCTTGGACGTGCCCAAGACTCGTTTGATGCGCATACACGAGCTGCCAGACTACCGGTGACCAAGCCCGAAACCACAATCCAGAACCCATCTCATCGCCGGGAAAGGACGCGCCATGACCCTCGCTGACACCCGCGCAGACGTTGCCCTCCCCCTGCGTCGCTACTTCACCACGCCCGGCGTCGACCCCTATGATGAGGTGCGGTGGGAAGACGATCGCACCGCCCTCATCGCCGGTACCAACGGCACCCCCGTGTTCGAGCAGCGGCAAGTGGAATTCCCGGAGAGTTGGTCGCAGAACGCCACCAACGTCGTCGCCTCCAAATACTTCCGCGGCCCCCTCGTACCCGAGGATGGCGTCCAGCGCGAGCGCTCCGTCAAGCAGCTCCTAGACCGCATCGTAAACACTCTGGTCGCCTGGGGAGAGAATGGTGGCTACTTCGGCACCCCGGAGGAAGCGGAAACATTCCGGGCAGAGCTGAAGCACATCCTGGTCCACCAGAAAGCCTGCTTCAACTCTCCTGTCTGGTTTAACCTGGGGATCGAAGAGAAGCCCCAGTGCTCCGCCTGCTTCATCCTCAGCATTGAGGACGAGATGGACTCCATCCTCGACTGGTACAAGACGGAGGGGCGCATCTTCAAGGGCGGCTCCGGCTCCGGCATCAACCTCTCCAGCCTGCGCAGCTCCAAAGAGCGGGTGGCCGCCGGCGGCCTCGCCTCCGGCCCCGTCTCCTTCATGCGCGGCGCCGACGCCATCGCCGGCACCATCAAGTCCGGCGGCAAGACCCGCCGCGCCGCCAAGATGGTTATCCTCAATGTCGACCACCCGGACATCGAAGAGTACATCGACTGCAAGGTCAAGGAGGAACGTAAGGCACACGCCCTAGGTGAGGCCGGCTACGACGTCTCTCTGGACGGCGACGCCTGGATCAGCATCCAGTACCAGAACGCTAACAACTCCGTACGCGTCAGCGATGAGTTCATGCGGGCCGTCGAGGAAGACCGCGACTGGCAGACCCTCCGCGTGAAGACCGGCGAGGCCTGCGAGACCCTCCGCGCCCGCGACCTGATGCACAAGATGGCCGAGGCCGCCTGGTTCTGCGCCGATCCCGGCATTCAGTTCAACACCATCATCAATGACTGGCACACCTGCGCTAATAGCGGCCCCATCACCGCCTCCAACCCCTGCTCCGAGTACATGCACCTGGACGATAGCGCCTGCAACCTGGCCTCCATCAACCTTCTCCGGTACCTGGACGAGGAGGGCAACTTCGACACCGGGGCCTACCGGCACACCGTGGCCGTAATCATCGCCGCCCAAGAAATCATCGTCTCCGGCTCCTCCTACCCCACGGAGAAGATCGCCCAGAACGCCGACCAGTACCGCCAACTGGGGCTGGGCTACGCCAACCTGGGCGCCCTCCTCATGTCCCTGGGCATCCCCTATGACTCCGACGAGGGCCGCCTCTGGGCCAGTGCTCTCACCGCTATCATGACCGGCCACGCCTACGCTACCTCCGCCGACATCGCCGCCCGCATGGGCCCCTTCGCCGGCTACGAGCGGAATCGCGAGCCCATGCTGGCCGTCATCGAAATGCACCGCGCGGAAGCCCACCGAATAGATGACGACAGGATCCCCGCGGAGCTCCTATCCGCCGCCCGCCAGGCCTGGGACGAGGCTCTGGAGCGGGGCCGCCGCCACGGCTTCCGCAATGCCCAGGCCTCCGTCCTAGCCCCTACCGGCACCATCAGCTTCATGATGGACTGCGACACCACCGGCATTGAGCCGGACATCGCCCTCGTCAAGTACAAGACACTGGTCGGCGGCGGTCTCATGAAGATCGTCAACAACACGGTACCGCGCGCCCTGCGACGGCTGGGCTACGACAAGGAGCAAGCCGCCGCCATCCTGACCCACATCAAGGCCACCGACACCATCGAGGGCGCGCCCGGCCTAGCCGCAGAGCACCTGCCGGTGTTCGACTGCGCCTTCCGAGCCCAGAACGGCTCCCGCACTATCCCCTGGCTGGGCCACATCAAGATGATGGGTGCCGTCCAGCCATTCATCTCCGGCGCCATCTCCAAGACGGTCAACCTACCTGAGGATGCCACTATAGAGGAGATCGAGCAGGCCTACATTCAGGGCTGGAAGCACGGCTTGAAGGCGCTAGCCATCTACAGGGACGGCTCCAAACAGGCCCAGGTGCTGAGCACCAAAGAGGAGCGGCCGGAGGCCAAACAAGACCTACAGCCCACCCGGCGCCGGCTACCCGCCACCCGCGCCTCCATCACCCACAAGTTCTGCATCGAGGGGCACGAAGGGTACATCACCGCCGGCCTCTACGAGGATGGCTCTCCCGGCGAAATCTTCGTCACCATGGCCAAGGAAGGGAGCACCCTCTCCGGCATGGTTGATGCCTTCGCCACCTCCATCTCCCTAGCCCTGCAGTACGGCGTGCCTCTTAGCGATCTAGTGCACAAGTTCTCCCACATGCGCTTTGAGCCCTCCGGTCGAACGGAGAACAACGAGATCCCCGTGGCCCAGTCCATCGTGGACTACATCTTCCGCTGGCTCGCCTCGCAGTTTTCGAGCGAGGACGAGAAAGAGGATGTCGGCGTGCTCTCGCCCGCCGTAAAGGCAAAACTCATGGCCCAGGAGTACGGAGAGCCAGCTCCGACGGGTAACGGCACAAGCCGTCCAAGCGGCAGCCACCAGAGCGATGCTCCGTCCTGCAGCAACTGCGGCTGGATCATGGCCCGCTGCGGCACCTGCTACCGCTGCGATAACTGCGGCACGACAACTGGGTGTGGGTAGTGTCAGCCCGACGACAGACTCCGCCCGGCGCCCCTTCTTATGTGAGCCAGTCCGATGTAACGACGAATCCCCAGAAACGCCCTAACGTTACCGACACCAGATAATCGGCCAGCCAACGACCCCGCGGGCGTCACTGCGAATAAGCACTGGGAGCGAGCCAGTGCGAAAGAGGTGACGGCAACCCTCCTGGTACATCTCCTCAGCCGCGTCGGCCCAATCAGGCGCGACGAACAGATCGTCGCCCCCGTCAGTATCACGGTTGACGTCACTGACCGTAAACGGGCGGAACAGAAGCCGGGCCGTCTAAACGAAGAGCTTGAGGAGATCAACGCCTCATTATCGTTGGGGGAAAGGGTGCGGGAGCGCCGCGGTGAACTGGCCGTCATCAACGAGGCCTTCCTGCGAACCCCATCTCACCACGGAGCACATCCCCTGGATCGCGCGGCGCCCGCGCCTGCTATACTCTTCCCTGAGTTCAGACAGACCGCAGGAGGCCCCATGATCACCATCCTCGCCCATCTCAGGCTACACCCCGGCAGCGAGACGGAAGCCGACGAGGCTTTTCTGGAGATGGCGGCCGCCGTGGAGGCAAACGAACCTGGCGCCTGGATATACACAATGCACCGCTCCCATGACGACCCGCTGGACGTTTACGTCTACGAGGTATACGAGGACGAGGAGGCATTCGGTCTGCACATCAATACGGACTACATCGAGAAGCTGCGGAACAGACTGTCCGAATTGGCCGACCCCTCCTTCTCCACCATCAGAGTACTGGAGCCGGTAGCCGGGTTCGCGCGGCCTGCCCCCTAGCCTTCCACCCGCCGCACTTCCAGACCCAGCTTCTGCCCCAGATCCTCGGCGAACTCCAGCCACTCCCGAGGATCGGCCCAGCCCTCGAACCCTTCATAGCCAGCCAGGGCCAGCCGCTCCTCATCTGGCCCCGCGATCGCCCAAACAGTGAAGCGCTCCAGCGGGCCCTGCACCTCAAACGTCGGCTCCAGCCGCCTCAGCTCGGACAGGGGAATCCGCCTGTGCGACTTGCCGAAGAGACGCCCCGATTTCGTCTCCACGATCTCGCCCGTAGCCTGGTCGAGCGCTACCTCTATCCGGCCAGATCGGTGCACCAGCCGGCCCATCTCATCGCGCCCCGGGAGGTTTCCCCGCCGCCGCCCGTCGGGGGCGCCCTCCGCCACCACCGACAGACCGTAGGCCTCCGCCACAGCGCGCGCCAGATCCTCGGCGCATTGCCGCTCGCTCTCGTTGATCGTGAGATCGCCGCCACCCTCGTAGGCGATGACGACTCGAGACAGGCGACTGGAGACCACCTGGCCAGTGGCCGATTGCATAGGCGCTTGGGACCAGCGATACCAGGTAACAGAACGCACCGGCCGCAACCGCTCGGCGGCATCTGGTTCCTCCTCCCAGCCCTTGCGCCACCGCTTGTAGTGACGCAACTCCCTGATAGCTGGGTCCCAGACCCAACCACCGCACAGAAAATCGCTGTCCAGAGGGGCCGCCACGAGGCGCAGTATAGCAGACCTACACACCCGCCGGGTCGGCGACTCGGCCGGTCGCTATCACGGCAAGAGCTGTTGGGCTACACTATCCCTGGGAGAAACCAATGTATCAAAGGCCGGAGAAGCCACCACCCTGGTGGCTGGAAACGTTCATCCTGACGCGAGCGATATTCGGCGTCCTAATGTGGCCCTTTCTGGCCCTCATCGGCGTGATCGTCATCATCGTCTGGTTATTCATCACTGCCACCGTCCACTGGGAACTGGGACTGCTGGGCTTGGCCCTTATCGGCGCCGCCATCTTCGCCTTCGCCCGCTGGGAGAAGAGCCGTCGGCCCCGCCTAGAATAGCGGGCGCTACCCTTCTCCTCCGAACTACCGACAGCTATCGTCTAGTACATGATAGGTCATATCCGAATGAACAAGGCCAAGACGACCCTCAGTCTCTTTGATATAATCCACTCCGTGGACACTCTCCACCTGGCAAGAACTCTCTTCCGACGGGCGCCCGGACCGGCCCCCTTCTCTCTGGAGGTGAACGTGACCGGCAAGCGATCCAGGTACGGCTTTGCCCCGTCCGAGCTAGACCGCGCCATCCTCCGAGAGCGACGGCAATCGTGAAGCTCGCCTTCATCGGCGGCGGCGTCATGGGCGAGGCGATAATCGCCGGCGCGCTCGCCAAGGACGTAACCCGTCCGCAAGACATAGCCGTGTGCGAGATCTTACCCGCCCGCCGCGACCGCCTGCGCGACGTCTATGGCGTCCGCACCACCGAACGGGCTGCTGAGGCCGCCCTCGGGGCCGACATTGTCATCCTAGCCGTAAAACCCCAGGAGTTCGACACGGCCGCCCAAGCGCTGGCAGGCCACCTCAAGAGCGGCCAGACCGCCATGTCAATCATGGCCGGCATCACCCTCGCCGCTATTGGCGACATCCTGCAACACCCGGCCCTAGTGCGGGCCATACCGAACACCCCAGCCCAGATCGGCCAGGGAGTCACTATCTGGACCGCCACCGCAGCCGTGTCCGATGCTGATCGCCAAGCCGTAGGCAGCGTGCTCTCTTCCATAGGGCTGGAGATCTACGTGACTGACGAGAAGTACGTAGACATGGCCACGGCAGTTAGCTCCAGCGGCCCGGCCTACGTCTTCCTCACCATGGAAGCCCTCACGGACGCCGCCGTACACATAGGCCTGCGACGAGAGATGGCGGAGGCGATGGTGATCCAGACCGTTCTAGGCTCCGCCCAATATGCAAAGGGGAGCGGACGCCACCCGGCGGAGCTACGCAACCAAGTTACGTCACCGGGCGGCACCACCACAGAAGGACTGCTGGCCCTAGAGCGTGCGGGTCTGCGGGCCACCTTCAGCGAGGCTGTGAAAGCCGCCTACGAGAAGGCAAAGCAGCTGGGAGGATAAGCCCATCGACATCGCAGCGCAGTTCGTCCAGATAGTAGCCTATATCCTACTTGCAGCCATCTTCCTGCGAGTGATCTTCTCCTGGATCAACTTTGACCCCGGAAACTCGATCTACCAGATGGTCTACGAGATCACGGAGCCCATCATGAGCCCGATCCGCCGGATCCTACCCCGCATGGGCATGATAGACCTCACCCCCATGGTGGCCGGCTTCATCCTCATCTTTATCGCCCGCATGGCAGGGGGCGAGTTCTGACCGCTCAGTCGGACTAGACCATCAGATTGGCGAACTCGCCCGTGGCAATAGCGAGCATCGTCTCGTAACGGACGTTCCCGCCGGACGCCTCCTCGGAGAGCACCCGAATGCAGGTTGCCACATCGGCCACGTCAAGGACCACAACGTAGTCGCAGCGGCCCATGACGGCGTAGCTGCCCAAAGCATCTTCACCCGACCAACCTCCACCCGGTCGACAGCAGCGTCGTGCTGCGCCATCCACCAGTTGTGGCCCCTTTTCCAGCCATGCTATGATGCCGTCGGCCTGAGAGAATCGGGCAGGGGGGGACAAGAAATGAGCGATTCCGGCAAAGGCAACCAAGAGCGACTAAAGGCGCTGGATCTGGCTATAGGCCAAATAGAAAAGCAGTTCGGCAGGGGCTCCATCATGCGCCTAGGCGAGGTCTCCGGGCGTATGGCCGTAGAGACCGTACCCACGGGCTCCCTAGCCCTGGATCTAGCCTTAGGCGTTGACGGCGTTCCCCGTGGCCGTATTACGGAGATCTTCGGGCCGGAGATGGCCGGCAAGTCCACCCTAGCCATGCACATCATCGCCCAAGCCCAGAAGCAGGGCGGGCTGGCTGCCTACGTAGACGTAGAGCACGCCATGGACCCCGCCTTCGCCAGCGCCATTGGTATCGACGTGGCCGATCTGCTGGTCTCCCAGCCGGACACAGGTGAACAGGCCCTAGAG
>PVBE012025639.1_pt1 | contig 10720 bp, 12 predicted proteins | sample 1631181 | NCBI WGS metagenome assembly PVBE01 (sample SAMN08397723, study PRJNA350692) | Marine metagenome, whole genome shotgun sequencing project. | isolation source: water | place: Pacific Ocean | collected 2012-04 | reverse complement strand
TCTTTATCAAGGAGGACATCGTTGTCCTCCGAGAAGAATACTGGGTCAGTAAATGAAAAGTCGGGGACACATTGTGAATCCGTATATTTATTATTGTACAGAAACGAATCGTAAAAGGGAATCACAAGCAGCAAGTCGTTGCTCCACAGAAGTTTAAGCTGCTCAAAATCAATCCGTGGTTCGTAATAAAAGCCTTCTTGAGCGGCAAAAGTATAAATCTTTATTAGTTGCTTATACCCCTTGGCATTCTTAGCAAAAATTATGTTTTTGTAAGAGTTTCGCCTGCCTTCTTCGCTTTTGTTCCTGCTATCGGGGCAGAAAGTTAAACGAAGCCCAAAAATAAGTTTTATTTTAAGTGCTTCCGCGTTGGTAAAAGCTTCTAAAAAGCCCGCCATGTTGTCGTCCACAAGGTAAGCCTCTTTTATTCCTGCGTCATCACAGATGTCAAAAACCGAATCAGAACTTTCGTCCTCCTTGACTTCTTTGGGCATCTTGAGAGTTAAAATTGACCGCCCAAGACTGTAATGGCTTTTAAAAATGGGAGTTATTTCCTCCATGAAAATTTAAGTATACGGCACTTAGGCAAACATGTCAAGAATATTGTCTTGAGACATTCCCTTGTGTCGCGGACACCCGTCATAGCTTCTTTTTTCTATTTTTTCGCCCTTTTTGAGAGTTTTTTGGAGATCTTTTTTCTTTAAGGCTTTCCCTGTCTCTTCCCCTTTTTTATTCACGGTAACAAAATAATCGTAAGGATCAATATAAGGACACCTCCACTTGCCTATTTTACACAGCCACGAATCTTTCTTTTTGTCGGCAGCGTAATTTGTTGTGGCTGTTTCTTCGGTGAAGTTATTTATTACCCCAAAGGCATGAGACAAGTAGTATTCGAGGCCGCTGAGTTGAGCGTCTGTAAACTGGAGTTGCTGACGGGGCTGCTTGGGAAAACGCAAAAACTGAAATTCGACAGTCGGCTTGTACCCTTTCCATTCTTTCTTGGAAGCGAGCGTGTAAACCATCGCCTGAATGTTGGAGAGAAGCTCTTCTCCGCGAAATTTATATTTACTGCTTTTGTAATCTACGATTTTTATTTGTTTGTTTTTCTTGTAAACTATAGGTTTATCAATGAATCCCCTTATCTTATAAGGAGGGTTTTTGTTCTCAAGCAGGAATTCGTGCTCTGGTTTGTCCACCTTCCCTCCAGCCCCAAAAAAATCGCAACGTAACCCAACTAATATCATCTTGTTTACAAGAGTTGTGTTCTCTTCGTTAGTCATCGGTAGGTCGAAGCTCTTTTCCATTTGGATTAAATGCTTCATTACCAAACGGTGAACAGCGGCGCTTCCTCTGATATGGTCTCCCTTTGTTATTAGGGTAAAATGCTTCTTGTGCTTCTTTTTGACTAGCATTTCAAAGACCAAATGGCATACGGTTCCCCGAAGCGCCCCTTCGTTTTGTTTTTGGGGCAGTCTGAGATGGTAGTTGCACCAGTAAGACCAAGAGCAGGTCTCGAGAGTTTTTAGTCTGGATGCGGAAAGAACTCTTTCCTTTACTTCTTTATTTGGCTTTTCCATTTTAGTATTTCTTCTCGGGACATGCTTCCAAAATCGTTTTTTGGAGGCAGTTTGATTTCAAGCTGCTGCTCGTCGAATTGACGAAGGAGATTATTTCGCGCTTTATTCGCCGCCCTGTTCCCCGCGTAATTTTCATCATTATTAAATGAGATGTATATTTTCTTCGGGTCTATCACCATTAGGATTTGTTTTATTTTTGAGGTGATCGACAAACCAAAAGTTACTATTGTATTTTTAACCCCCGCTTCCCAAAGAGATAGCATATCCCCTATACTCTCCACTAGAAATACCTCTTTCTCCGCCTGCAAATATTTTAAATTATACTTTAGGGGATAGCCCCATAAACGTTTTTCTCCAATGAGTTTCCATTTTAGCTGTTGTTTATTTGTGATATCTCTTCCGGCGACCCCCAAAAGCCTACCTCCCCTGTCGAAGATAGGGAAAACATGACGGTCTTTCATTTTTCCCGAACGCATTATACCGCTTTCGAAAAATTCCAATGTGGGAGGGGAGATTCCTCGGTCTTTCCAGTAGGAGTGGTCGGAGATGATTTGTTTTAAATTATCTTTATTTAAAATTAATGGAGCTTTGAGTTTCTCTTTCTCCGGTTTTGGGATTCGGAGTTGAAAGTTGTTCGAAATATAACTTTTAGCTTCGTTTAAATCTTTTAGCTTGAGCGTTATTTGGACTAACTCTTCCAAGTTTCCAAACCTATTCTCTTTGAAGTCCACCCATCTTCCGGTATCTTTTTTAATGCATAGCACGTTATTACTGCTGGACTCTCTGTACAAGGGCTTTGTCCGATACTCCCTTCCGCTGTCAAAGAGGGTATACCCTATGTTCGTTAGTATATCTTTTACCTCATGCATTAGTGCTTAAAAATCCGAATTCTTCAGTTGTGTTGTCTGTATTTTGGATGTCGAAGGATTGTTGCCCGTGTGTAATAATGTCTTGAAGAGTGCCTTCTTCTTGAACCTTAAAATTTTCCACCCTGAAATTAAGAAAGTTGTTCACTAGCCTCTCGCTGTCACTTTCCCGCCCATTAACACTTTCCACTACCCTTCTTCTTATTAAGTCTTGGTGCCCGGCTGCGTCACGCCCTTGAAAGCGGGTTTTAAGGGGGATCAGTTTATGAGTTCCAAACCTGTCGCCGTCTAAAGCTATTTCGTCCGTAGTCTTGCGCCTAAAGATAGCGACAAAAGTTGCAAACCACTGCAGCCTGTCAGAAAGCGATATCGCCGAGCTATCATCAACCAGACTGCCTGAGTTTCTATTAAAGCTTTCTCCAGAGCGATTCATTTGCATAGCTGTCACGAGAGGCGCGTCTATTTCTTCCGCTATTCTTTTTAATTTATCTATTTTTTCGCCAATAGCTTGGTGCTCCGCCCAATTTCTATCCACTCTTTCTCCCGTCAGCTTTATGTAATCATAAGCCACAACGCATTTATTTCCTCTTCCAACATACTTCAAGTGCCAGCGTCTAATCATGGCACATATTTCGTCAGTCGTTTTATTTCGAACGTGATAATGATAGTACTTGTGTTTCTTTAGTTCTTGGAAATACCCCCTGACTTTTTCTGTCATCTTTTCGTTCGACCTCCATTTTCCAGTTTCAAGAAACCATAAGGGGACGTCTGTTTTAGCTGCCGCCATTCTAAATTGGATTTCTTCCGTAGTCATTTCCGTGTCGAGTACCAACACGGGAACATCATTTTTTATAGCTGTTCCCAGACAAAGTTCGTTAATGAAGGTTGTCTTGCCTTGCGCGGGTCTTGATACTATCGCGTAAATATTTCCTCCCCTGAGGCCTCCATATAGTCGATTGAATTCACCATATGATGTTGAAAGGCCTGTGTCATCAGAAGGACTGTTTCCCCTTTCTTCAATCTTAAACTCTAGATCATCAAAAACGTTTTGTGGGTCATCGTCGAAAGAGTAACTTGAAATTTTTTCGCTATAGATTGAGTCGGCGGAAGCTATGATTGAATCGAGATCTTCGTTGGACGCGTTTGTTACGTGCTGCTTTATTCGATCAGCTGTTTCGCTTATCTCTCTCCTGACCCGAACCTTGACTAACTCTTTACAAGAATCAATGACGGCCCCACGGGTAATAGGGGTATAACTTAAAGTGTTAATGTAGTCATATATGTCTATGTCATCTTTTGAAGAAATCCCTAGGTTGGATATCTTTGTTGCCAAGAGAACCTTGTCTATTTTTTCGTTATTTAAAACGGCTTCCCTGAGGATGCAGTAAACTGTCTGGTGGACATCATTATAGAAGTCTGCCGCACTAACAAAAGAGTCTATCTCTGGTAATACGTCAGGATGTTTAAGGAGCCCCCCTAGGACATGGCCCTCGACCTGATTAGAATATATGGGCATCTATATTATTTATATACCCGATCTACTTTAAAGAAATAGTCAAAAAGAGTGTCGGGGGCTTGAAGCCCTCCGATTGCTGTATAAACAGCTACGCCCTCCTTCGCGCCCGCATAAATTCCGCGGTGCACGGTGGATTTAGAACCCATCATCCTGCTTAACTGCTCAAAACCGTGTTCTAAACTGGACTGAGGTATCTTATCGAGAGAATCCTTGTCACCAATGATAACGCACGCAGCTATATTTCCAGTAGCGGCGTCTATTCCCGCTAAGATGTTTTTGCGTAAGTTGTCCCTCACCGCATAGGAAATACCTGTATCGGTATAGTCCTTCACAGGCGTTGCTCCAAACATAATTATCCCAGAAGAGAAAATGGTATCAAGATCGGCCTTGTCGAAAGTGGTGTAAGCCGACTCCTTCGCCGAAATCTTATTAAAGAGGTGGAAGATGGAGCAGACGCTGTTGTTTGCCGTGCCCCAAAACTGGTTAACGCTCAGCTTGGGGTAAAGTTGCTTAATTTTTTCATTGTCCAAGATAACCAGCGGGGAAACTACTCCAGCTTTTTGAAGCTCAAGCGTCCTAAGAACCGTGCCCTTGGCATTATCCTGAACCTTTATCCCCTCTCCCCTTGTTGGGAGAGCCAGAATACAGCCAATTTTTGCATCTGTGTCTTTCTTTTCTTTACCCAATGATTGACTAAGGTCGTGGCATATATCTATAACTCTAGCGACACCTCCGGCTCCAGTGCCTCCTCCTGCTCCAGCACAAACCAAAACTCTTTCGTATCCATTCCCAAAAGTCTTCTTGAGAAAGTCTAAAATGTCCTCATATCTTGTTCGAAAGACTTCATCAGCCGTATCTGGGTTTTTTCCTGCCCCTCCGTCTCCAACGAGGAGTTTGTTTTCTTCGGGAATTTTAATTAGGGATAAATCTTGCTGGGCAGTGTTGATAATTCCTACCCTTCTGTAACCCAAGTTCCAAAAAGACTCCGCAAGTCGCGAGCCCCCTTGCCCGACCCCCACTATAGCAAAATTAAAAGCGGCATCATTAAACTCATCTTTGACCCCGTCCTCCAAGGGTTCGTCGTCTGGAAGTGGAATGTCTGGAAGGTCTATTCCCAAATCAGTTGCTTCAGTAGGTGTTACCTCAGACGTTGCGTCGCTCATCGGTATTGATGCGCCGGTTGGAGGCGTAATAGCTTCTCCCGCCACGAGGGAAGGAGGGGCTTCGGCTGGTTTATTTTCTGGATAATATTCGTGGATAGGTGTATCACTCATTTTCGTCTAGTCCTTCTTCTTCTTCTTCGTGCTCTTCTTCGAAAACATTATTTATGTTTTCATTAAAACTTTTAGCGTTCACGTCCTCCATCGCATCCGCCCAGTGACTCACTAAATATTGCAATGACATGGCGTTTCTTTCATCCTCCACCTTGGAGTAAACTCGAGGGTTGCCATCCTCGTCGAAATTAAACAACATGAAACCCCCGCAGGACCACTCGCTGATCTGGTCTAGAATGATGTCGGGTATTCTGTGCGTTTCGCTAATTTTCATACAACTTATTACACTATTTTACACACTCACCGAAAACTTCTCCAAAATGTATTCTGGAGATAGGGATGCTAAATCTTCTTGGGTTATTTCTAAAATTTTAAAATTATTATTTTCTAGCCATACCATCTTGTGGTGATCTCTTTTGATGGATTTTAGATAGTTTGCTCTGGAGTTACCGTGAAAAAACTTGTTAAACGACTCGTGCTGAGGACCTTGCGCCTCCACTGCAATTCTTTTGGTCATATTTATCATGTCCACCTTCATTCTCGTCCCATAAACCGGAAACTCTTCGTAACAGATATGTTTTCTCCAAAATGTTTTAAAAAACTGTTTGACTTCAAATTGGAAATTTGAGCGACATGCTCCCTCCCAATCGATTCTGTATTTATGGACACTTTTGTATCTAAGTTTTCCTCTAACATCATATAGTTTCACTTTATTTTTTTTACATAAAAAGCATCTCCCCACGTATCTCCATCCCAACTTGTAATGTCTCTTACAAAACCATACTCGCCCAAAAAAGAATCTAACTCTTCTATCTGCACACAGCTCTTATAAAGCTCGGCGCGGTTTACTTCTGTAATGATATAGTTTATTTTCTCAAGGGTTTTTGCGGCCCCCTTGAAAACTTCCAGCTCGTACCCTTGAACGTCGATATTAATAAAGTCGTACCTTTTGGAAGGCCCCAAATAACTATCAAGGGTATCCATTCCTACCAACTCTTTCTTTTCAAAAGTGATGTGAGGGTACTGGGTAGAATGTAAGGCTGGCTCCAATACTGAGCTTGACATACCTTGGTTTACTTCTTCGACAAACATTTCTACTTCCTTTTTTGTTTTCCCTAAAGCTATATTCTCAAAGATTATTTGAAAGTCAGAAGAGTGGTTAATCTGGGAAACGTTAAATTTAAGTTGTCTAAAATTTTTGGAAAGAGGCTCAAAAAGAAGAATGTTTTTTATCCCTGCGTTAACATACTGATTGACTTCTTGCCCGTAATGAGCTCCTATGTGGATGATTCCTTCACTTTTGATGTCGTAATCGTTTAAAATATTTTTAAAGTTTAATGACATTATATCTCCAGCGCTTTTTTGAATTTGTTGAAAAGATAATCTCGAACTTTATGCGTTTCCTCTAGATATTTGCGGAAATTATCTAGTCCTTGGTGCTTACTCTCCATTTCCACACCTGCTTTTTTGAGTTCTTTGATTAGGGGGTCTCCCACAATGATCCAAGCCCCTTTGGTTGTCGCCATATCCCATTGTAGAAGCATACCTATGATTTCGTACTCTATCCAAATACTCCTGCCTCCGGTGCGCCCATACTTAATTGGATAACGAACCTCTGCGCCTGTTCTTTCATTAGCTGATTTGCGAAACACTACCTTACACCAATGTCCGTCCGGCTTCTTTTCTTTAGGCGGAATCGTATCTCCTCCCCATCGGGGTTGAAATTCCAAAATCCAATCAGAGTAATGAAGTAACGCGTTGCCTCCGGAAGCATTAGTTAATTTCGGATCAGTTTTTTCATACTGGTTCACGCTAACTTTACTCCTTACCTGTGAGATCATGAAACAGATGTGACCTTTTGTGGAAAGCCCCAAAGCCATCTTCTTCAAGAAATTGGAGCTTAAAACAGACCCTCCGGCAACCTTGTCAGAATCCTCAAAAGAACGATCCATGTCTTTCTTGGGAACCATCGCGTCCATAGAGTCTATAATGAAAAAATATTTGCAGTCAGTTGGGTTGTTCGTTATCAAGTCCCTCATCAACTGAAGAACACTCTCAAAAATATTACTTTTATAAACAAACCATTTACTGGGAGAAGTGTCGAGCCCAGAACGTGCGATCATATTCGATGAAAGCCTTCCTTCTGACTTGATATAAACTGCCATAGAATTTTCTACCGTGGTTTGAAAGTTACGGGCAAAAGCGAGAGCGCAGGAAGTTTTCCCTCCTTCCGCTACCCCCGAAGCTCGAATGATGGAGGGACGGATACCCCCTGACATTTCAATATCTAGCAACAGGCTTCCGCTAGAGACCGTGTACTCGGGGGTTTCCTCGAAGTTATAATGATCCTCCTTGTTGTCTTTGAGGTAGCTCTGTATTTGCTGTACAGGACTAAGCGCTTCAGTTGTTTTCTTTTTTACTGCCATATTTTAGGAAATCTCTAATATTGGTGGATTTTTTCGACATCACCTTGTCGTTGCCGAATTTGGCGTCCGGTACATTATGTCGGATAGGGGGTGCCAAGTCAAGACTAAATTTAGCGTACTCTATTTTGAGGTAAGCTAGACCTTGGGGGGCGACATACCAAGTTAAGCTGTCGGCGTCGAATTTAGGGGGAAGCGCCTTCCAGAAGGCTTTAAGGGGGTATTTTTCAATTAATCTTTTAGCAAACCCCATTTCCCTCAAAGAAGCGTTCCGGTCCTTCCATATGGCTTTCGGGTTCTTTAATAATTTATTTATTATGAAGCCGTTTAGCGTCTCTTCGGGCTTCTTGCGGCCCTTCCTCAGACATGGAGGAGAGCAAAACTTTTTTTTATAAGGTGAATGGAACGATTTGTTACAATGTTCACATTCGAATCTTTTAAGTTTCGCCATCGCCTTCTACTGTATTAGGTTCTGGCTTGAGTGTCAAGCTTTATGTAGTATTTTTGAAAAACCTTGAAGAGAGGGGCTCAGGGGGAAAAAGTCCGTTTTTTTGCAATTTCAAGGTCATTATTTACCATCCTTTTCACTAAATCTTGGAAAGAGATCTTAGGTTTCCATCCCAGCTCTTCCCTTATTGGATTGGAATCACCATGTAGAATAGCAACTTCCGCAGGACGATAAAACTCTTCATTGATTTCTGCTAAAATTTTATTTTCTTCATAAATCCTAAATTTTTCCTCGCGGCCTTCCCCGCTCCATAAACCAGCGATACGAGCCTCTTGGAATGCCAAAGAAACAAATTCTTTTACAGTATGCGTCTCGTTGCTGGATAAAATATACTCTTTCGGCTCCTCTTGGTTAAGCATGAGCCACACGCCAGCCATAAAATCCTCAGAGTCAGACCAATCCCTCTTGGCCTCAATGTTGCCGAGCTGGAGAGGTCTGAACTCTTTCCCTTGGTCCATTGCTGTCTTAATGGCGGCAACTGCCTTGGTAATCTTTCTGGTGACGAACTCTTCTCCTCTTCTGGTTCCTTCATGATTAAATAAAATTCCATGAACCGCAAAAATATCATAAGATTCACGATAAACTTTAACCAAAAAGCGGGAAGCCACTTTAGACACGCCGTAAGGGCTTCGTGGTTTTGGGGGGTGGGCCTTGTCTTGCGGGCTGTAATCGACATCTCCCATCTCTTCAGAGCTTCCGGCGCTGTAAAATCGACATTTGGGCTGGAATCTTCTAATAGATTCGAGACATCTCAGGGTTCCCATAGCATTGGTGTCCATCACATGCTCTGGCATGTCCCAGCTACACCCGACAAACGAGTTAGCGGCGAAATTAATAAAATAATCAGGTTGAATTTCCTGCACGAGCCGATCTAAGGAACCTCCGTCTGTTAGGTCAGCGTAAACTAGCTGAAACCTCTCGTTGTTTAAGAAAGATTCACAATTCGAAAGGTTTATATTAGCTGACCTCCGCGTCATGCCGTAAACTAAGTGATCGGTCTCTTTCAAGAGATAATCTACCATATTTGGGCCGTCTTGCCCTGTGATCCCTGTAACAAGTACTTTTTTCTTCATTTTAAGACTGTGCAGGTATTATACGCGTCTCTTTTATAATCGTCTATTACTTCTACGCAATAAGGGACCTTGTCGGGGGGGAGGTCGTTTAGATCGAAAAACTTTACATCAAGGCTTTCATCGCTTTTTTTAATTTCAAAGGACGATGGGGAGGCAAGTAAATAAATATCTACAATTTGCTTGGGGTGAAGGTCTGTGGAGTATCGCCTTACTGCTCCGTACTGTGGATCCGAATAAATCCCAAAAAGTCTTTCTATCTTGATGTCTATGTTGGTTTCTTCTTTAGTTTCTCTGATAGCGGTTTGATTTATATTCTCTCCGGGATCAATTCTGCCACCGGGGCATCCCCACAACCCACAATCTTCCCTTCTTTCCAGAAGTATTAGCCCGTCGTAGACGACGAGAACACCGACCCCCACTCTTATTTCGGTCTCGGAGGTCGCCTCTTTTAAGAAAATAAGTTTATTCTTCATTATTTTCTTGGTACCACTCGTAAGTAAGGTTTAGCCCTTGTTCTAATGAGTATTTATGAGTCCATCCCATCTTGTTCATTCGGGAATTATCTCCCACACGCCTTAAAACGCCGTCAGGTTTGTCGGTTTGGAATGTTATATCTCCTTGATAGTCAACTACTTGGGCTATTTTTTTAGCTAGATCTTCTATTGACCATTCTTCCCCCGTGCCTACGTTTAAGTGGGTAGCGCCGTTTCCGTAAACGTCATCTGCGGTTACGTTCTCCAATGCAAATGCGCAAGCATCTGCTAAATCATCAACATACTGAAACTCTCTTTTGGCTTTTCCTGTCCCCCACACCTCTACCGATTCAAGATCGTCCCTCTTGGCTTCATGAAACCTTCGCAATAACGCGGGCAAAACATGAGAATTTTCAGGGTGGAAGTTGTCGTTAGGCCCGTACTGATTGGTGGGCATTAGCGAAAAGAAATCGCAGCCATGCTGGCGGTAATAGCTCTGACACATTTTAATTCCCGCTATTTTTGATATAGCATAGGGCTCGTTGGTTGGTTCGAGGGGCGAAGTGAGTAGATATTCTTCTTTTATGGGTTGCTCGGCAAATTTTGGATAAATACAAATGCTACCAAGGAAAATTAATTTTTTTATGCCGTGTTTGTAACAGCCATGGATGATATTGTTTTGTATTTGAAGATTTTGATATATAAAATCCGCTGGATAAACATTATTTGCGTGAATCCCTCCCACTTTCGCCGCTGCATCAATAACTGCGTCTGGTTTATTGGCTTCGAAAAACAGATCAGTCATTTTTTGATCCATTAAGTCCAAGCTGTTCCTGTCTGCGAAAAGGAGAGAAACATCTTCCTTCTCTAATCTTCTCTTGATGGCGGAACCAACAAGCCCGTTATGTCCTGCTATGAATATTTTCATTTTTTCTTTAAAAAACAAGTCCCTTTCCCGTCTGGATGCTGGACAAAATTCTTCTCCAGCTCCGTACGGTTCTCTTCGTAAAATC
>PVBE011277208.1_pt1 | contig 10720 bp, 11 predicted proteins | sample 1631181 | NCBI WGS metagenome assembly PVBE01 (sample SAMN08397723, study PRJNA350692) | Marine metagenome, whole genome shotgun sequencing project. | isolation source: water | place: Pacific Ocean | collected 2012-04 | reverse complement strand
GCCGGGTGTACAGTTCGCGAGAAACCCTCGGTCCTGTACTTCAAGCCGATCAATCCAGGCTTGTTCTGCGTCGGCTGTAGGTTCAAAGGTTTCTGATCCGCTTTCAAGACATTTGGAAACCATTGATGCGATTGCTGATGCGGATTCAGTGAAGTTATGGGTGACGTTCGCTACGAGGCTGCCGCCTTGGGCGAGGCCAAGAATAAAGAGGTTCGGGAATCCATGGACGTTAATTCCATGGAGGCTTCTCATGCCGTCGTCCCAGTGTTCTTCAAGGGTTGTCCCGTTCCTTCCACGCGTGTCGTAGTGGGCGTTATGGACGATATGAACTTCAAAACCTGATGCAAGGATGATGCAGTCAAGTTCATAATGCTCTCCACCCGCCCACACTCCAGATTCATCAATCTGAGTGATGCCTTCACCATCAGTATCGACCAGGTGCGTATTGGGATTGTTAAAGGATTGGAGATACTCATCATGGAAGCATGGTCGTTTGCAAAGCTGCCGGTACCAAGGTTTAAGTGCTTCAGCGGTAACTTGATCGCTAATAACGGTGTCAACACGAGCACGTATTTCATTCATTTTTTCATCATCTGATTCAGCGAAAGCTTCTAACCAAACATCCTCTAGAGCGGAACCGGGATTCTCTTGAAGTTTCCCTACAATTCTGTCCCTGATCCGGATGGCGATATCTGTCCATCCATCCTTTACAAGGTCAGTGTCTGCGAAGCCTCCAGCCTGCAAAGTAGCGAAATTAATTAACCATTCTCTCTGCCAGCCTGTTTCAAGGTCAGAAAAATCCTCATCATTCAACGACCGGTTATTACGTATATCTATAGATGATGGCGTCCTTTGAAAAACGTAAAGATCTCCCGCACTAGCAGCGAGATGGGGAATGCATTGGACTGCGGTTGCGCCTGTCCCGATGATTCCGACTTTTTTGTCAGATAGCCCATCAAGAAGTTTCCCTGTTCGGTCTCCACCGGTGTAGTCATAGTCCCATCTTGCTGTGTGAAACATATGCCCTTGAAAATCCTCAATGCCGGCAATGCCGGGAAGTTTCGGGTGGTGCATGGGGCCAGTTCCCATCGCGACAAACTGTGCTTTAATTTCATCACCTTGATTGGTTTTGATAATCCACCGGTTGAGGTCTTCGTTCCAGCTTAGGTCTTCCACTTTGGTTGAAAAAAGGGCGTTGTCGTATAAATCGAAGGTAGTTGCGATCCGCTGGGCATGGGCATGTATCTCGTATCCTTGGACGTATTTCTCTGACGGGAAATAGTTTGTTTCTTCAAGAAGTGGAAGGTACACCATCGCTGCGGTGTCACACATTGCCCCCGGGTACCGGTTCCAATACCAGACACCGCCGACATCTCCTCCGCTTTCAATCAGCATAATATCTTCAATGCCTGCCTCTTTGAGACGAGCTCCCGCCGATAATCCAGCAAATCCTCCTCCGATGATCGCTACGGTGATCTCATCTCGGAAAGGTTCACGCTGGTCAAGATTTGAGTAGGGATCTTCGAGTAGATGGGCGAAACGCCCAGTTGGTTCAAGATACTGGTTATGGCCATTCGCTCGTAAGCGTTTTTCGCGTTCAATTCGATACCGTTCTCGAAGATTTTCAGCTTCGCTGATTTCGCTTTCGGTTGTCGCCATTACCCCACCCGTTTATCGTTTCCCATATCTTAGGCCGAAAAATGGCAGATGGTCACTGTGAAACTTGTGAATGGTTTCTTGGAAAGAGCCATGATCTTTTCGTGGTGTAACATACGCCCATGGAACCTCGTATTGCTACGACACCTATTACTTGGGGCTTTGTGGGTAATAACAGGTGGGGTATTGATTTACCTCGAGAACGTATCCTTTCAGAAATAGCTGAGATTGGATTTGTTGCGATAGAAGCCGGAGTTTCTGGGTTCTTGCCTGAAGATGGCTTCGAAGCGAAGATAATTCTAGAGAATTATGGTTTAGCAGCTGTGTCTGGACCTGTTTCATTTGTTATCCATGAACAGGCATCTCGTCAGGACGCCCTTGAATCTGTTCGGAAAGCGGGAAGCCGGCTCCTAGATATGGGCGGTGAAGTTCTTATCACCGTCCCGAAGCCTGGCAGCATGCAGTCGGGTGGGCGTCTCGAAGACGATGGATGGAAGGAACTTTGTGATGGTTTAGATGCTGTGGAAGAACTCTGTCGTTCAATGGGGTTGATGCAGGCCCTGCATCCCCACGTAGGTTCATTGGTTGAAACAAAAGAAGACATGCAAAGGGTTATGGAATCTAGTTCCTGCGGGTGGTGTCTTGATACTGCCCATATAGCGAGCGGCGACCTTGCTCCGGAGAGCTTTATTCAAATGGCGGGAGATCGAATTAATCTTGTCCATATTAAGGATCTCAATCTTGACCTTGGGAGAAAAATGGTTCGTCATGAGGTCGACTTTGATACAGCTATCGCACAACGTGTTTTTGTTCCTCTTGGCGAAGGAGACCTTGATCTTTCCGCAATTATTCCGCTTCTACCAAAATCAGTTTGGTGGGTTTTAGAACAGGATCAGGCTATAGATAGGGTTCCAGATGCTGGTTTGGGTCCTGTGAAAGATGCAGCGGCTAGTTTGGATATTCTTCAGAGTTTGTTAGGTTCAATAAATGGATAGAGACGTGAAGATACCGCCAGATTGGAATGCGGAAGTTCAAATCAACATTGATCGATTTGGGTTCACTTTTGAAACCCAAAACGATTTCACGATCGCTGAGCGGATTTATAAGCGCTTACTTGAACTTAGAGAACTGTACATAGAAGCATTTGAACAAGATCCGGGCGCTGCTGAAAGAGCGTATCGTCTGCATTCCGAACTGGATGATCTCATCGTTCGGGCGAAAGCTGCACTTGAAAGTTGGGATCAACAATAAATGAATGACTAGCAGAGGTGCTAGATTTTCATATGCTACCCTTCTTCCTTTACCGTCATTGGAGATCAAATGAAAAAGCTTGTCTTGTTATGTTGCATATTGATAGTTGCTGCTGCGTGTGGAGGAGGGGGGAGTTCTCTTTCATCTGAAGATCAAAAAGTGGTCGACGATCTTGCTATTACTGTTGCCGCTTCTGATGATTTTCTGGGAACCGCTGACGATGCGGGATGTGTAGCAGAAAGCTTGGTCACCAACCTTGGAACAGCTTATATCCGAGATAACAATTTAACTGACACCGCAGCGTTTGACGATTGGGACCCTTTCGAAGCTGAACTACCTAAAGACAAATATAAAAAAGTAGTTAGAGGAATGTTTGGATGTGTGGAAGGTGAACTTTCGACGCTCCTTGGAGATGGCACTGATTTAGATGGATTATCAGAAGAAAGTGCCGAATGTCTTCTTGATATTTTTGTAGATGATGCATTCCTTGACGCAATTTATGACGGCGCTGATGCTGACACCGCAATTGCCGTAACATCATTTACAACCTGCCCTAGTGCCTTTATCGATGGATTAGTTGCTGGAGCAGGATGGGATCGTGAAGATGCTGAATGCTTCGCTGACGAACTTTCACCTGAGCTTCTAACGTTCTTTATGGAAGCTTCTAGCCTCCCAGGTGATGAAATGCCGGAAAACTCAACGGAAATCCTTGCAGATTTCCTTGCCGTAGCGGTCAAGTGCGACATAGATTTAGCAGACCTTGGCTAGTCCACATTCGTTATAGAACACCAAAAAACGTGTCGAGTTTTCCACTAGGAGACAAATGAAAAATCTTCTAGATGGTGAACCTCTTAGAAATTTAACCCAAGAGGAACGCGACTCCTATAAAAGTGACGGCGTCGTTCTCTTATCAGACGTTTTTGATCTTGGGTGGGTTGAGTTTCTCCATGATGCCTTTGAAGTAGCTCTCTCTAATCCCGGAAGTCTTGCAGAGGAATATGCTCCTGCGGACGGGCCGGGACGTTTCTTTGCTGATTTGAATATGTGGCAGAGAATCCCGGCATTCCATCAGTTTGTCTTTGAATCTCCTGCTGCCAAGGTCGCCGCTAGCATAATGGGGGCGTCGCGGATCAATTTTTTCTATGACCAAATGTTTGTTAAAGAGTCTGAAACGCTTGAGCGAACTCCTTGGCATCAAGACCAGCCCTACTGGGCCGTATCAGGGCGGCAAGTTTGTTCCGTTTGGGTTCCCTTAGATCCCATCCCGAAAGACTCTTCTCTTCAGTTTGTGAAAGGCAGCCACAACTGGCCGGCCCATAACCCTCACCATTTTCTTGATGACTCTCCTTATGAAGGAACTGGTTTACCGGAACTTCCCAACATTGAAGCAGAGTTAGAAGAATATGAAATTTTAAGTTGGGATATGGGACCAGGTGATTGCCTTATTTTTCAGGGTATGAGCGTGCATGGATCACCAGGAAATATCAGTCAAGAACATCGGCGGCGGGCGTTGGCAACAAGGTGGTGCGGGGATGATGCCCGCTACTGCCTTCAAAATGGCGAGGTTGCTATTCCTACGTCTGACCCTGGACTTGTCGATGGGGATCTTCTTGACTGTGACCTATTTCCCTCTTTACCACTGTAGGGAATAGAAAGTTATTCGTTGATTTGGATTTGGATGATATCGGCTTCGGTACTGGTCTCTTCGAATGTAACACTATCGATTTTCTGAGCTGATTCATAGATGATACTTTCAAGATATGGAAAATCTAAATGGAAAAATTGGGGTAGTTACAGGCGCTGCAAGCGGAATCGGTCAATCTATGGCAGAAAGATTCTGTAAAGAAGGAATGTCAGTGGTCCTTGCCGACATTGAAGAAGAAAGCCTCCATGCAGCAGTGGACGACATCGTTGCCGACGGCGGAAATGCTGTAGGAGTAGTTACAGATGTCAGTTCAAAGGAAGCGATTAAAAACTTAGCTGAAGAGACTATAAAACATTTCGGAGCTGTCCATGTGCTCCATAACAACGCTGGGGTTGTAGCAGCTGGCCTTCTCGATGACCTAACCACGAACGATTGGGAATGGACCATCGGAGTGAACCTCTGGTCGGTAATTCATGGAATCCAAACTTTTCTCCCTTTAATAAAAGAAAGCGGAGAAGGACACATCATCAACACCTCATCCAGTGAAGGTCTTCAAGCAAGCGCTGGAACAGGCGCATACAATGTCACAAAATTTGGCATAGTAGCTATCACAGAAACACTAAGCAATGAACTCGCCACTTTCCCAGATATCAATGCCTCTGTCCTTTGCCCGGGACCCGTCCAGTCAAGAATTATTGAGAGTGAACGGAACCGCCCCGAGAGATTATGGAACGATGGTGTTCCTGCAGCTGGATTAGTGGATAATGACCAGTCATCTGATTTACTAGCTGGTGCCATGGATCCTGCTTTAGTAGCAGAATTAGTAATACAGAGTATTCAAACTAATCAATTCTGGGTTATTACTCATGAGGAAACAAAAGAAGTTGTCCGCCAGCGGACTAAAGCATTGTTAGAGAATGGGTCGCTATCCGCTCCTCTTTATGATTTTTCCGAATAATTAGAAAACAAAAAGCATCGCAGGTTCAGCGCTGAAAAAAGCCCTTGCTTTTCAGCAAGGGCTCAATCCATCTGAAGAACGATCAACTATCTATCTCGACAGTTGACCTCAATAGGTTTATAGAACTCTCTGAATAAAGACTGATTCAAACTGTGGCTCCGCGAATTCGGTTGAGCGAGCGAATATGGCTAAATAGTCCTCATTCGCAAACAGTTTCTCATCAATGTCTTGTAGCTCCTGGAGTGTAGATCCAAAATGAACAAACTTCACTTCGTACCTGTCACCTGTAACCGGAAGCATTACACCAACTTCACGTCCACTAATCTCTGAAGCTAAGTCCGCTATCTCAGTAATAAAGGACATGGCACCTACAAAGTTCGTTGCTAGGAGCCTTCCAGTGCTAACGTGCGCAAACGCATCACGGTCACCAGGGGCACGATGTACTCTAGCGATCTGATCCGAGCTGAGTGATGCTACGGAGCCCCCAATGTTCATCGCAGTAGCAAATTGCGGATCGGCAAAGAACCCTTCCATGAATGCTTGGTACTCTCCTAGAGATTCCCATCTGCCATTAAGCCAGATAGCATTTGGATCTCCACCTATTTCTATTCCTAAACCAAGAGTAGTGCCGAACTTCTCATTCATTCGTTCGGTCACTATCGAAGCAAACGCAGTTGCGTCAGCCATTCTTGCATCAGCGGCTGTAATTTTTCTCGCTGAAATATACATACATTCTCCTTTAGTTATTTAAAACACTATTCTTTCTAAGAATGCAACTATACGTTAAGCATGCCTAATACTCCTAGCTGCCATAGGTATTTATTCGCGTGGAGCGTTTGAAGAGCATTGGCTCTTTTGAAGGATCACGTTGGGTCAGGTGATTCTAAAGTGCTACCCCTTTAAGAAGGTGACTTTTGTCGTCTCGACGTGTACGCCAGCAGCGATTCGATCGGCAGTGAATTGTTCATCTGTCATGAATGCGCCGACAGTTTCTTGATCTGGGCTCTCCATAACAAGGTGAAGCATATTTTCATTTTCTAGCTCTACGCCTTGAACAAGCACACGACCACCAGCAGCTTCAATTTTAGGAACCGCCTCGTTATTAAACCAACTACTAAATTTTTCGTAGTCATCTATTTCTTCTTCTAATAGAAAGAACATATCTACCTCCATAGTTTCTTTAAAGGAACATTATCTAATGCGGTGCTGTTGGAAAATTTAGGGATCACAATTAATACATGCTGAAACGCTTAGGGGTTGCCTGGATGCAGTGTCGAACGTTATATGTATGCCGCTGGGAGTGCAATGAATGCGATTACTACGTAATGGGCGGCAATTCCACATATAACGCATAGATGAAAGATTTCATGAAATCCAAATATGTTTGGCCATGGGTCAGGTTTTTTTGTTCCATAGACGATTGCGCCGATTGTGTGAAATACTCCCCCAAGTAGTAAGAGCGTGAGACCTGATGTGCTTAAAGCGGCCCAAAATTCATGTATGACTAGCAGAGCAGACCATCCGACAATGATGAAGAGGGTGATGAGAATTATTTGAGGTGCTTTCGGCCAAAAAATCATTACTAGCACTCCTAGCAACGCCCCAATCCAGACTGTAAGTAGAACAGTTATTGCAGCAGAACGTGGAAGCAAGAACCATGAGATGGGTGTATAGGTTGCTGCGATGGTGACGAAGATCGTTGCGTGGTCCAATCGTCGTAATAGGTCATGAGCGGAAGCGTCCCATGAAAAACCGTGGTAGCAGGAACTCACACCGAAAAGCCCTATTACTGCTATGGAATACAGGGAAGCGAGCATACGCGCCTGAGGGGAAAGGCATATCAGGATGGGGCAGAGCGCTATCGCGGCGACGAATGCAACTTTGTGTGACCACCCTCGAAAAGAAGGTTTTGGTGCAAGGTGCATTGGGATGGGGTAGTCCACGGTCCAACAGTAACATCTGGTATTAGGTTGTCGGTCCTGCGGTTGCTTTAGTTACTTGTTTCGTTCACATTGCTCGTGGGAAAGGTAGCAACCAGCTTCTACGCGCAAGCGATGAAGACTTCCATCGCCCATGCAGGGGGTACGTTCCCTTCGGTAGCGCTATCTTCTAATTCGATGAACCAGCGTACGGCTTGGATTTCTGTTCCTTGCGTTCTTAAATGGTCAACGAGCCCTTGATAAAGACATTGGCAGGTTGCCGCAATTTCATTGCGATCGATACTGGTATCAGATCTGGAAACGCAATTCAGTAGATAATTTCTTTGCAAATACGGGACTGAGTCAGGCCCAACTTCCTCTAGGAGTTCTTGCTCTATATCCATGAGCTCCATTGGTAACGACCCTGGGCATTGATCGAACGATTCTAATGCATCGCAACTTTCGATATCCGCCGTTGCATTTTCTGTTTCGATTGTATTCCCTCCCTGTTGATCTACTTCAGGGCTAGAGCCACTACATGAAGTAATTACAAAAAGAAATATGAGGGCAATTACTCGTTTCATATAGGTAAACGTTAGTGGGATTAGAGGTGTTAGAGGTGTTAGAGGCTGGGTGTTTCTAGAGATTTCTTTAGCGTAGATTAAAATTTTGAGATACCTTTTGGCATGGATTCCTCGGCACTGTATTCAGAGAACTATCGAAGAAACCCAGAAATAGTTTGGGAAGAGATGCGAAATGACTTCCCTGTCTTTTATGACGATATTTCAAATGCCTGGTGGGTAACCCGTTATGACGATGTCAAAGATATCTTCATCGATTATCAGACTTTTTCCTCATCAACCTATGAATTGACGACGGGTCAGGTGGTAGGACCAACGCTTATTTCTCGAGATGACTATGGTCATGTTGTCCGTCGAAAGATCGTGGCTCCTGATTTTGTCGGTAATAGGTTGAAATCCTACGAGAAATTGATTGAGGATTGCGTCAATGATCTCATTAATCGTTTCGCTAGCTCAAATGAAATTTCGCTGGTTGGTGAATTCAGTTCGCAGCTTCCAGTAGATGTAATTTCAGCAATACTTGGGATGGAAGGAGATGGGCAGCTTTTCCGCCAGTGGGTTACCGAAATGATTATGGGTTTATCTGAATCACAGGAGTTACGTCAGAAGGGCCTTGATGCTAGTGCTGCCTTTTGCAGTCACATCGCCCCGTCACTTAATGAGGTTGATAGTCCACAACGAACCGATCACATTGCGAAGATAGCAAGGGCGGAAATTGAGGGTGAACGGTTGACGAAGGAAGAAATTACCGCATTTTGTGGACTGCTCTTTATTGCAGGTGGGGAAACAACTGATAAAGCCATAGCGAATATGTGGTGGAATCTCCTGAATCATCCTGAAACGTTAGAAGCTGTCCTTGATGATGATTCGCTTTGGACGAACGCTTTTAGTGAAACTATGAGAAGAACGCCCGCCGTTATAAGCGAAGAACGTTTTACCACCAAACCAGTAGAGCTCCATGGATTCGAAATTCCTAAAGGGGCAAGAATGCGAGCCTGCCTAGCCTCAGCCCATTTAGATCCTACGGTATTTAACGATCCGTTAACCTTTGATATATTTCGTCCCGACCTGCATCTAGGGAAAGAAAACCGTTCCGGTGTCTCCAAGGATGCAGGACGAAGCGGCCATTTTGGATTTGGGTTAGGGAAACATTTTTGTATTGGATATGAGCTAGCGCGAAACGAAGCAATAATTGGATCACAAATGATTATCGAACGGTTAGGGATGCCAAGTCTTCAAAAGAACCAGCAAGGGCCGGTTATTCAAGCACGTAATTCATTCTTTGCAGTCGAAGAGCTAGTCGTCTCTTTTCAAAACTAGAACCGGAATAGAAAGGACAACATGACAGAAGGACAGATTGATCAACTTGTAGAAAAGCAAAAAATCATAGATCTCACTATTGCCTATACGTGGATTATCGATCATGGACCTCGCGACAATCTCAAAGAAATATTTACTGATGATGCGGTCTTCATTATTGATGTCAGGCATTTAAATGGCATTGATGAAATAATGGGAAAAATTGAGCGGACCCTTGGAGGTTTATCTGCTTCCCAGCACATTATTTCAAATCATCAAGTGATAGTCGATGGGAAAAACGCTACGTGTCGTTGTTATCTTCACGCACAACACACTCTCCATGGAACCGAAGGGGGAGATAATTACATTATGGCTGGGCGTTACATCGATAAGTTAAGTCAGGTTGATGACGAATGGCGTATCACTGAGAGGCGATTAATTCTGGACTGGGTTGAAGGAAATCCAAACGTGTTGGGTTTTAAACAAAAATAGGTCCAGCACAGCTTTGTTCGCATTGTGGCCTTGTGCTGTGAATAATTTGTTGTATGTGTACAGGCGATAGAGGCTAAATGGTTTTTAAACTGACCTGCCTAAAAACCTGATGTTTCTTTCCGCTAGTTCAGATTTCCCTAAGGACCAAAGGTAAGTTCTTCGTAGACTTGTTGGACGCCATCAGCGTCATATTCATATATGTCATAACTACCTACTGATGGTTCTCCAACATCGAGGAAGTCAATATATCCAGAGGCACCTTCATAGTCAATGTCAGCTCCAATTGCGAGTAGGTCTTTACATTCAGCGAATGTTGAACACGGCTCACCATCACGGCTCACCGCGACCATCTGGGCGGCGATGTCAGCAGAATCGTTTGATCCGGCAGCTTCGGCAGCAAGAGCGATCAGAATCGCACAGTCATATGAATGGGCGGAGAAGATCGTCGACACACCAGGAGCGAAATCGGCAAAGGCATCAGGGAAGAATGCTGCACCTGAGATAGGAGCAGCGGACGGCTGGCTTCCTTTAATACCTTCAGCAATACCTGGATTGTTAGGGTCAATTAGTTCACCGAGTCTTCCAGTTGCCATGCCATCGGTAATGTAGATTTGAATAACGTCTGGGCCTGCGCCTTGTTCAATCATTGTTTGGATTATCTGGACACCTTCTTCGAAGGCGACAATGACGACAGCGTCAGGGCCTGAAGCAATCACATCTGCGACTACATCATCGAAGCTTGTAGCTTCGGGAGGGTATGGTTCGCTGTAGACGATGGTTCCGCCACCGCTTGCAACCGCAGGTTCAAAATAGGCGTTAAAGCCGACCCCATAGTCATCTGCTCGACTCACAATAGCTACATTCGTATACCCGTCGTAGAGCACTTGATCAGCAAGTGCATGAGCTTGAAGGTCATCAG